>Ga0306869_1000416_pt1 | contig 20548 bp, 21 predicted proteins | sample AntRauTorckE6833_FD_190421 | JGI IMG/M metagenome (GOLD analysis project Ga0306869, IMG submission 190421) | Saline lake microbial communities from Rauer Islands, Antarctica - Metagenome Torckler E6 #833 (v2) (version 2) | ecosystem: Environmental > Aquatic > Non-marine Saline and Alkaline >... | reverse complement strand
TCTACAAACTTGTCTTGAGTTCAAAGGGCTATCAGGTATGTACTGCTAATAACGGTGCAGCAGGTCTGGTTATGCTAAAAGAACATACACCAGATGTGATACTCTTGGATATTTTTATGCCTGTTATGGATGGCAAAGAATTTCTAAAAACCGTTAACCTGAAAGATTACCCTAAGTTAAAGATCATCGTTTACACCAATCTGTCCGATAGCAGTGTAGAAGAAGAGATGTTAGCAATGGGTGCCCATAAGTTCGTTTTAAAATCAAGCATGAAACCGCAGGACTTAATAGATTTGATCGCGGAGTGCTTAAGCGACGTCAAAAGCTGACAAGCTCTGAACGTCTTCCTCTATAGGGACGCTGACATTGTCTATGATACTCAGCCAAGAGATGTTTAACAGAGATAACAGTATTGCTATGCAACGTATATTTATCTTGTAAAGACTTCTTAAGTGGGGTGAGCTGGTTCAAATATCATTTAAAGGCCTACAGGCCGTGATTTGCTAATAAAGCAATCACGAGCTTGGGCGACGCGCCTGCAAACAGTATTAGACTTCTTCCGCTACCCCATCTGAAGGCAAAAGCGATTTTCGGGAGTAAGCTGGCGGTTTTTGAGGCAAAATAGTAGCAAAAGCTACTTTTTTGGATCAAAAATTGTCAGATTGCCCTGAAAATTGGTTGCAGACCAGATGGGGTAGCGGAAGAAGTCTAATATGGCAATGAAGCTTATCGATGCTAGCTGTGCCTACTGTAGCGTTGACAGTAAAATCTACTTTAGAAAATCAAAAATTAGCGGTGCAAAATCCAGTGTATTCATGCTGCTTAAAAACCAGTTCGGTAACTTACGATGCCTCCTTAAGCAGTAGCGAATTTAAATGAGACAAGATGTTCACAGAAAAGTTAGCTTTATACCAAAGGAAGTGGCACGTAGGTAGATTTTGTTAAGATCATAAAGGTATACTAGTAGTTAAGATGCTGCAAAAAAATGTAAACGAGTTGGGCGAATCTGATAAGCAAGAATTGCCGATTTATCAGGATGTTGATACCGTCCCGCTAAGCCTCATCGAGCAATTAAGCGGCCACTGGCGGGTGATGATAGAGCAAAAACGACGCCAGCATGATGTCAATACGCTGCAAATTGTAATTGGGCAATTGCTTACGATTGTGGCAGTCGGTATCGTGAGCATACTAGTCGAAGCTAACAAGGAAGCTTTGCTGCTAATCGGCGGCACGCTCATACTGTACCCGAGCCTGGTAGATTTAATGGTATCAAACGCCGCTGTGCTCACGGCTAGCATCCATCACGATATTGACCAAGAATCTTTTAGCCGTGGTCGTTATATTGCGTTAACCACGCTTCGTGCGGTACTTGTTGCAATTTTAGCTAGCCTACTAATTGGCGTACTGGCCGGACTTTTGGGGTGGCTGATATTTGGAACCAGCTTCTTGCAAACACTGGCATTGTCAATTGTCGCGGGGTCTTTAACTGGTGCCTTTGGGCTACCGTTACTAGTTGTGATCACGTTAGTAACGCGCCGTATTCAAGCGAACCCAGACGACATTAACCCGCCGGTTATAAACACAATATTTAACATTTTGGCGCTGTTGGCTATCGGATTCGCTTCGAGGTGGCTATCTTGAAACGCCTTCCACCGCATCGTAAGTTCCTAGCATCGGTATTGCTGAGTGCCGGGCTGGCGGCAATATCCATGTTGGGCGGTTTAGGTATTCAAGCGGTTCGCGGCAAATTGGTGGCATTTACGCCGCTTTTGATTGCGCTGCCAGCCATGAACGCGATTGCTGGTGACTACGCGACACTTATAACCGCGCACTTGGGCGACCCGGACACTTATCGTCCCCGGATGAAAAAGCTTGTTATCTCCTTACTGATCAGTGTGCCACTCAGTTTGGCGGGAATAACTACAATGAGTCTAGTAGTTGCCCGCAGCCAAGGATTCCAAATAACCGCGGCGGCAGTGCGCCAATATGTATCACTTCTGTCGTTCGCATTGATTGGTATCCTATCTTTTACCGCGCTGGCCATTGTTTTAGCCAACCGGGCAGTTAAACACAAGCAAATAAACAGTGACGACCTCCTCATACCTATAGCAAATACTGTCGCATCGGTACTAGTGCTTATTAGCTTTGCGCTTATAACCATAAATGTGACCCAGTAAAATACGATCTTTGCATAGTGCTTCACTGATGTGCAGTTAGTGATAAGTTAGTTAAAACGTGCCTATAGGTTATGCTGTGTGAATGAGTTATAAGATGATGGGTTGGCGTACGACCGGAACACTGGGCGTGGCGATTATCTGGATCGGTGTCATCACGTCTATGCAGCGAGCCGGTTTATCGTTAATTGATAACAGGCCACTAAGTTATCTTGGTGTTGCTCCAGATTCTGCACGAATATTTAGCGTCAGCTTACTGGTTAGTGCAGTATTATTCGTATTGTTTGGGTTGTACGTGCGGCGGGTGTACGATGTTCACAATAAGTTTTTCTTGTACCTGTTGATTGGGCAAATTGGGCAGGTGATTGCAGCGGTTAGTCCGTATGGCAAGGACAGTCCTTGGCGGTTGGTTCACACTGTGGCAGCGTTTGTTTTAGCTTTTTCGTTGCCGTTGCTTATGCGGCAATTCACGATCACGCAAACCGGAAAACCTCGCTATAGACTATTCAGGGGTTTACTACGGTTGGAGCAGGTGACATTTATCGTCGGTATTGGGCTATTTATTTTTACCAAAGGTATCGCGCCGCTTGGCGAAGCGCTGCCAGCAGTTGGCTACCACCTCTGGATTATCGCCGTTGCGATTGTAGCGCCTTCGCGTAGGGATCTTTGACGAAGCTAAAGAAACCTGTAGAGTGGTAGGGTGGGACAGAAGCGAAAATATTTATCTATACCTAGTAAGCGCAGTTTTGCTGAGACGTTTTTCCCGACCCGACCGGGGAGACTGTGGGAGAATGCCCGAAAACTGGCTAAAAAAGAAATCTCGACCACGCCGAAATTGGGCCCGGCGAGCGCTCTGAACGCTGCTTACATGCGCTGGCTGAAGAAAGAGTCAATGCTGGAAAGCGCTAACAAGCTAGCGCTGAAATATTCCGGGCAATCGCGGCTGTGGCAAAACCCCTTCGCCCGACCACGGCCGAGAGCTGCCGTGAACATGGCTTCAGTGTGGTACACGGCTTATCCAATAGCTATGATAACCAAGCCGAACACCTCGATTTTGGCGAGTCTAGGCGACGACGCGCTGTGGCAGACATTTGCCGAGATTGGGATTACGGGTTTGCATACGGGGCCCATGAAGCGGGCCGGTGGCTTAAACGGTTGGCAGGCTACGCCGAGCATCGACGGGCATTTTGACCGTATTAGCACAAGAATTGATCCAGTACTGGGAAGCGAGGCTGAATTTCGAAGAATGGCCATGACAGCGACGACGCATGGCGGCATCATCATCGACGACATCGTACCAGGACACACCGGAAAGGGCGCGGACTTCCGGTTGGCCGAGATGGCCGTCAAAGATTATCCGGGCATTTATCACATGGTCGAGATTCGGCCAGAAGATTGGGGTATGTTGCCGAATGTACCGCGCGGCCAAGATGCTATAAACATCGATCCCGAAACCGAAACGCAGCTCAAGACCGCAGGCTACATTATTGGCAAATTGCAGCGAGTTATATTCTACGAACCAGGCGTCAAGGAGACGAATTGGAGCGCGACCAAACCAGTTAAAGGCATAGATGGTATCAAGCGCCGTTGGGTCTACCTGCATTATTTTAAGGGCGGGCAGCCGTCGATTAACTGGTTGGATCCGTCGTTTGCCGGCATGAAACTGGTGGTTGGCGATGCGCTGCACTCGTTGGGCGAGCTAGGCAGCCGGGCGCTTAGGCTAGACGCCAATGGGTTCTTAGGCGTAGAGAAAAGCGATGACGACATGCCAGCATGGTCAGAGGGGCATCCCCTAAGTGAGGCAGCCAATCAGTTGATTTCTGGCATGGTGCGTAAATTTGGCGGCTTTACCTTTCAAGAGCTGAACTTGTCGATTGACGATATTAAAGCAATGTCAACGGATGGCGCCGACCTGTCATATGACTTCATAACTCGACCAGCGTATCATCACGCGTTGGCAACACATGATACCGAGTTTCTCAGGCTGATGTTGCGCTCGGCGCTAGAGGCGGACGTTGATCCGGCATCGCTCGTACATGCCCTGCAAAACCACGATGAGATGACCTTTGAGTTGGTGCATTTCTGGACGGTACACAAAGACGATGAGTACCATTATGGTGGCAAAACCCTACTCGGCAGCGAGCTGCGAACGATAATTCGCCGTGATCTCAGACAAGCGATAACCGGCTCGCACGCTAGCTACAACCTACCGTTTACCGAAAATGGTATCGCTTGCACAAACGCCAGCGTGATTGCTGCCGTGTTGGGTTTTACTGACATCAGCAACTTGTCAGACGATAACATCGCGGCCATCAAGCAAGTGCATCTGCTGTTGGCCAAGTTTAACGCCTGGCAGCCCGGCGTATTCGCGCTGTCCGGCTGGGATTTAAGCGGCTCTCTGACGCTCGATCCAAAATTAGTGCCCGACTTAATCAAAGACGGCGATACCCGCTGGATCAACCGCGGCGCCTATGATTTGCTCGGGAACAATCCCGATGCCGAACGGTCTTCTTCCGGCATGCCCCGCGCGGGCAGCTTGTATGGCACATTACCGACGCAATTGGATGACCCTGATTCGTTCGCTCGGCAGTTACAAACTATCCTGCGAATACGCGATCAACACAACATCGCAACCAGCCATCAAATTGATGTGCCCGCCGTATCGCATAAAAGCCTCGTTGTAATGGTGCAACAGCTGGAGAACAGAAACTTACAAGTTACTGTTCTCAACTTTTCAGACGAAACGATTGATGCCAACATCAGCTCAGAGCACCTACCAGCAGGCTCTCAGGCTATCAATGCGACAACGGGCGAAGCTATAGGAACGATAGACAATTTGCACACTTTCAATTGCACGCTAGGATCTTACGCAGGTGAGGCGTTTATCATAAGCTCAGGAACTGATGGCTGATACGTCCAGTCATTAGTCGCCGATCATGTCATTGAAAACTTTTAAGTAACCAACACGTCTAGATTATTTTCAGCAATCGCGAGTTTTATCTCACGAGCAATTCGTCGGCCGACGCTAATATTCTCGCCGTATAGATACCCGGTATAAGGGGTAAACATCGTACCTGGACTACCCGGAATACGCATGCTCACGTCAAATACTAGTAACTCTTCCTTTGGCGGTCCTGCGGTTATAGCACCCTGCAAGCCAAACGGGCCGATCATTCCTGGTGGGTATTGCCTGGCAACGGCCGCCACAAATTTCTCGCCAGCATCATAGGCTTTTTCAATCAGCGATTCTTTAATTGTGACGGATTGGTGGCCATTCTCTATATATTGGGGGCGAACATGCTTTAGAACCTCTATTTGCTCCGGTGCGGTTAAGCGCAGCAAGCCGTCTATATTGGTTTGCCGTCGAATGTCAGTGCCGAGTAGCTCTAGGTCTCCGGTGAGCGGCGAATAGAAAAAATTAAGGTTTAACTGCGGACCCAAAACAAATTCCTCGATAACGGCTTTACGCAGCCCATCTCGGTCAATGCTGCCCTCCTTGATGAGAGATTCGGACGCGACCTGATATTGATCGTAACTACTTACCAGAAAGAACGCCCGCTCATAGCTACGCCCAACTTCACTAGTCTTTACCAACACTAATCTGTCAATCTCCTGAGGTTTTTTAAACTGACGCGGCAATTGAATGCCAGCTTTTTCCAGCAAAAAATACTGATTTAATGGTTCATCACGCTCTTCTTTTCGAACTAAAACACGGTTTCCTAGTATGGGTACTAGGAAATCATTTTCAATCTGAGAATAATTACAGTACGTCCAAAAATAGCGGCTATGAACAAAGATCGTGTTTAGGTCACGCAACTGCTGCTGTACATCTGGCTGGACTATGTCTTTAAAGCTATCTACTAAGATAACATGGTCGACGCAGCCCTTTTCTCCACGTGTTTTGTAATACTTTTCATAGGTTTGAGAACGCCCGCGCTGAGCCACGACTACAGTTTCAAAGCCCTCACCTTTGGCACCTCGACAGACATCCAGGGCACTATGCCCGCCAAGGCTGCCAATACGAACTTGCTTTTTATCGTACCCCCTGATTACTTGGGAAATATCAGCCTGAGTGATCACTGTAAAGCACCTCTTTCAAGCGATCCTGGCTTATGGCCAATTTGATTTCTCGGGCAATGCGGCGACCAGTGCTCATTGGCTCGTTATAGCGAAGATCTGTATACGGAGAACCATTCACGTACGGGTTAGTGCCTGCTACAATACGGGCTGAAATTTCAAATACGTAAAATTCTAGTTCGGGCGTAACAATAGTTTCCAAACAAAACGGCCCGAACAGGCCGTGATCTTCAAGTCTCTTCGAGGTATCGACGACTTTTTGCCCCATCTCAAATATTTGCGGCAACAGCGACTCCCTAATAACTAATGGTATGTTGCCCATGATGTTGTATGAACTCTCAATATCAAGATCCAGCTGATCTTTTGCGCCTATGCGTCCAATGGAATCAACATTTGTCTCATATCGCTTGTCCATACTCATAACTTCCAGTTCACCGCTAAGTGGCGAGTAGAAATAATGTACGTATATCGGGGCACCCACGACATACTCTTGAATAATATACGGCTTGCCTTGGTGGGCAGCAATCTTGCGGCCGAACTCTTCATAACTATGCGCTAGAAAAAAGCCTTTGCCACCACCAGCACCAAAGAATTTTATAATTACCGGTCCGTCAATTTTTTTAGGATCTTGATAAATTTTAGGCAAAACAAGTCCTGCTTGCTTGAGCCAATCACGCTGCTTATTCCGATTCTCTTCCCAAGGCAACATGGATTTATTACCGAAATACATAGTTTTTTGGGCATTAAGCTCTTCCAAACTCATAGCATTAAAGAAAGACCCGTGTGGCACAAGTATGACGTTTTGATCGATTAAACGCTGTTGCAATTGCTTGAACTCGGCGTAGGAATCAAGCTCAATAATTTCATCTGCCACGCCGAATGACCGATAAGCCTGAGTGTGACCACGTCGACAGATTGCTAAGGATCGAAAGCCTTCGTCTTTGGCACCTTTTAGGATTTGCAGCGCAGAGTGGCTACCCAAAGTGCCGATGGTGAAGTCGCTTACTTTCACTGTTTCTTTCCTTTGTCCTAATGTTTTATCTAGACAGTATATCGCCTTACCCAATAACTGCCAAATGTGCGGAGTTCTAGCCAGATTTTCGGCTGGCTATAATTATATGGGCCTTTTTAGCTGCCAAGCCGGTATAATACTTTTCCGGATTGGTAATTATCTGCTGTTCTTTTTTGGTCAGACGCGGCCAGTAGTCTGCCACTTCACTATCTTTTAGGATCATGCTCTCCAAGGTACTCTTTTGCTCCAAAGCCCGATGCGCGATTTCCTTAGCTTTCTCGTGTGCACTAGGATGACCATGCTTTCCAAGTAGTAAATAAAGCGGTTCAGCGGCAATAGCCCCGCCACTCATATGCAAGTTGCGTTGCATAGCCGCTTCGTCAACTTCCAATTTAGACATAATCTTATTCAGCCTAGCGGTCATTGATGCCACAAGTGCTGGCACTACCATGTAAAACCGTGACGAGGCCGAATCCGTTAAGTCGCGCTGGTGCTCACTGCTGATGTTTAGATTTGCGTTAATAAGCTGCGCTGTGACTTGTTTGGACATGCTGATTACATTTTCAAAATTCCAGGGGTTGCGCTTATGAGCCATAGTCGAAGAACCGGTTTGGCCTTTTTCAAAACGCTCGCGAACTTCGCCAATTTCACTCCGCTGCAAGTGCCGCATATCATGCGAAAGATTAGCCATAATCCCTGCGGTAATAGCCAGCTCGTCAATCAGCCGAATTAATCCTTCTGGCGGCACTATCTGCGTAGAATACGCTGCAGTTCGTAGGTTAAGTCGCTCCAACAGGGAAGATTCGAACTGCAACGGATCTTCCACGAAGAGATCTAGAGCATTATACGCGCCAACTGCACCCGAGAATTTGCCGCTAAGCGCATTACTGAGCGCACGTATAGCTTCTGACGTATCAGAAAGGCGACTAACGTATTCTGCCAAAGCAAAGCCAAACGTAACAGGAACCGCGTGCTGGCCATGCGTCCGACCAATCTGAGGTGTATCGGCATAGGTGTTCGCGAGTTTGCACAGAGTGCTGATAAGTAAGTCTATGCGAGGTAGAATCAACTCGTGCATAGCGGTTTTCATTTGTAATGCTAGCGCAGTCGAAATAATGTCATTGGACGTTGCGCCTAAGTGTACATACGAATGAGCAGCTGGCTCTAGATTACGGCGAATACAGTTTACCAACGCTTTGATATCGTGTTTGGTGATTTCTTCCTCTTTATAGACTTCTTCTATGGTCACCTGGCTGGCGGCTTTTTCGATATCCTTAGCGTTTTTAAGACTGCACAAACCGAAATCGGCAAGAGTATGCGCCAGGGCAGCCTCGACGTGTGCCTGGCATGCAACCCGACTGCGTTCAGACAAATATTTGGATGACTCCAGGTCATAATACCGCCCATCAAGTGGATCTATACCACTAAAGTTGGCTGTGTCATGCGGCTCCGACAGCCGCAAACGTGGCATCATAGGTTCTGGATATTTTTCGTCACAGCGTTCTCAATCCGAGACAACACATTACCACTTGCCGACGGAACAAATGATTGGCCAATAATCTTCTCATATAGTTCGATGTAGCGCTCAGAGATTTGCCGCACGAAGTCTTCTGGAATATCCGGTGCCGGTTGACCGTCAAGACCTTGAAAATCGTGCGCAATCAGCCACTCGCGTACGAATTCTTTACTGAGCTGCCGCTGCGGTACACCATTTTTTTGACGCTCCTCATAGCCATCGGCATAAAAATAACGCGAGGAATCGGGAGTATGGACTTCATCAATTAAATAAATTTGGCCGTCTTTCTTCCCGAACTCATACTTGGTATCGACTAGAATCAACCCGCGTTTTTGGGCAAGTTCGCTTCCTCGCCGATACAGTTTCTTTGTGTAGTCTTCTATGACTTGGTAGTCATCCGCGGGAATAAACCCTTGGCTGATAATATCCTCTGGTGAAATATCTTCATCGTGTCCGCTTTCAGCGTGGGTCGCCGGTGTAATGATCGGTTCAGGAAACTTATCGTTTTCGGTAAGCCCTTCGGGCATTGGTGCGCCACATAACGAGCGCTTGCCGTCTCTATATTCGCGCCAAGCGTGGCCAGTAAGATAGCCCCTGATCACCATCTCGATTTTGTATGGTTGACATTTGTGACCAATTGTCACATTCGGGTCTGGGGAACTGATCAACCAATTAGGAACAATGTCTTTTGTAGCATTTAAGTTGTGCACAGCAATCTGGTTTAGCACCTGCCCCTTATGCGGGATGACGGTGGGTAGCAAAATGTCAAATGCCGAAATACGATCCGTCACTACCATGACAAGGTATTTATCATCAATTGTATAGATGTCGCGAACACTGCCTTTTAGAAAATCGGTTTGGCCGCTGAACGTAAACTCAGTCGTAGCAATCGTCGGTTCTTTCATTAAACTTAATTGTAACGCTTCAGCACAAAATCGTAAAGATGCGTTATTATTAAATAGCGAGAAATTAATAGCAGGAAGGGAAGTAATGGAAGTTCCAAAAGTCGGCATAATTATGGGTTCGATATCTGATATTGATGTGATGAGCGAAGCGGCAAAAGTACTCGACGGGTTCGGAGTCTCGTACGAAATGCGTGTGCTATCAGCACACCGCACACCAGATGAAACGACTGATTACGTAAAAAATGCGAAGCAAAACGGCCTCAAGATCATCATAGCCGGTGCTGGCGGCTCTGCGCACTTGGCTGGTGTCGCTGCTGCAAATACGGTTTTGCCGGTAATTTCTATACCTGTCAAACGGCAAGGCCATGACCATGAGGCACTTTTTTCAAATGTCATGATGCCGCCGGGTATTCCGCTTGCAACTATGCCAGAAAACGGTGGGAAAAATGCAGGTCTTTTAACGGTGGAGATACTTGCCCTAAGCGACTCCAAGCTTACAAAAAAGTATCAAGACTTTCGGCAAAAACAGCATGACACTGTCCAGTCTGCAGACCAAAAATTACTAAGCGATGGATGGCAAAAATCCTTATCGAACATAAAAACCAAATGAACACAATAGTCAATAACTGGCACGTAATCACTGGCGCGCCCAGTTCTGGCAAAAGCACACTCATTCAAGCTTTGTCCGATCGAGGATTTACGATTTTTGAAGAGGTGGGACGCAAGGTGATAGACCAGCAAATGGCAGCTGGCAGCACGCTCGACGAGATTAAGGTAGATTCTCCGCAATTCGAAGAAACATGGGTGGAACGCCAGCAGCAAGCTGAGGCCAAGCTCAACAAAGAGGATCTTATCTTTTTCGACAGAGGCATATTGGATACGCTCGGTTATTTCGACTACTACGGCTGGCCGCTTACTGCAAAAATTAAGCAATACACGCAACAAGCATCGTACGGAAAAGTATTCCTGCTCGGTTTACTCGATTATGAAAAAGACTACTGCCGCATAGAAACCGCGGAAACAGCCATTCAACTTCAAAAATCATTTCAAAAAGTCTACGAAGACGGCGGCTACAACGTCACGATCATACCGCCAGATACAGTAGAAAACAGACTTGATCTTATACTAGCGTCTCTAGAGCATAGTCTTGCTTGACTAAAAGCACTGTGCGATACTACATTTCATGAACAGGGTAGATGCTGAACCATACGCACCCGACCTGAGCAATGTGCAGGCCTTGGTAGTAGACTGGGACGATCTATATGCATTTTCCCGCGGCCAGCCTGACAACCCTGGACCGAAAATTGCCCACCATAAAGCTGTAGCTGAGCAATTTGGGTACGTATTAGAAGATGACGTCTTGGACGAACACTGGGGTAGCGGGTTACGAAATGAGTTACCACACTTTTACGGGAATCCGCCGGACGTTGGTTTTGAAGAAATGTTGGCCGCGTTTGAGGCGCTAAATTATCTATACCCAAAACCTTTATTGCCTGGTGCGCGCGAGTTGCACGATATAGCCGGTCGCTTAGGCCTAACTAGAGGTGTTGTGACATCGCATCTTACAGCAAACGCCCGAGACGAAATAGCACTTGCGGGACTTCGTCCAGCTGATTTCGATTTCATACATGGGTCAGACGAAACTCCAGCGATAAAACCGAACCCAAGAGCTTTTGAGCTCGCAATTACCGAACTTTCCCTTCGTGGCATTGACCCAGATCGAGCCGTCTATTTAGGCGATTCACTGGGAGATGCTTCAGCGGCAGAAACTGGTATGAAATTTATAGGCGTGGCTACTGGTCGGGTGGCTGTTGAGGGATTCAGGCAGGCCGGTTTTTACGCCGAAGAGAATCTGCGTACCGTTGGCCGCTTGTTGCTAAATCGAACTACACCCATACCAGACCCGGTGAGTTAATCGAATCGCGATTCTTCTTCTACCAGGCGCGTACGGCTATGGGCAACAGACTTTGGACTTAGAATAATTGTGTAGCGGCAGAATTTTAACTGAGCAGCGTTAATACGTTAACACATAACACTATTTACTTTATGTGTAATTTGTGATAACGTACATACACAATAAAGGGAGTCCACCACCATGATAGTATATAAAATTGATAGCCAGCCGCAAAGAAGCGCCAGCGCCCAAATCCGGGATATGGACAAAGTGCTGGCGGAAATTCCAACTAGCCTGCAAATCCTGCAAGATTTGCTAACACAACAGGGAGCAGCAATCAGCTCACCCAGCATCGATAATTTTCGCACTGAGCTGCGGCGAGACCTCAATGACACGATACGCCTGGCCCAGAACATCGCGCAGCGGTCACAAAAGCTTGCCACTGTCAGCGATCAGGCCGCCAAACATCTCTCGGCAATCGAAGAACACTTTGGAGCCGTTCTGCGCACCACACAGCCAGCTCAGACTGCCGATGCAGTTCGCTAGAAGATCAACCAATAATCGAGGATCAACTATGGAAAGTTATAGAATTAGTCCGGATCAGCCCCAACATCGTATCTCTGCTTACGAAATGGAAGCCGCCGCATCCCCACCATTCGAGCCGCCACCAGCACGACCAATGCCCGAGGGACTTGTGAATGAACGTCTGCCCGCAGTGCATCTAAATCGCGCCGTGACCGAGGGCCACATTGCCAATGTGGGCGATTTTCCTCCACTGTCAGAAAAATAGACTACTTTTGCTTTTTATTATGTTTATCGCCGAGAGATTCTATGCGATCAGCACGATCTTTAGCTTTTTGGTAAATGTTTTTTAATTCTTTCTTGCTTCTTTCTAAATGATTAGCTGCCCAGTCAAACTCCAGAGAAAGTATCAGAAATGCCAATAGACACGTCAGCAACCCAGGCCCTGGCAAGGGTATAAGTATAATCCCAACGATTAGCAACGGCAGACCAATGGCTGCAACGATTGCTTTGCGAAGTACTTTGGTGGCTTTGGGCATAATTATATTATAGCGGCTGACGAAATTTGCGCCAGTTATTGATTGACGTACCGCGTTTATCTATGATTAAATACAGCTGAAACTTTTTATGGTAAAAATGCAGAATAACTGGCTACAGTATAACTTGTTGAGGGTGTCGAGGGTGCACTTTGGATTTGTTTTGGCCTACGCTGCTTCAATTGTGGCTTTTGACTCCTGGAACCTCATACCTCCAGAAGGTCTGGCGCAGCGCTGGACGTTAGCAGCGCTACTACTGATTATCACTACGGCTTGCTGGTACTTGGCACAAGTTAGGATTAAACACGTTTCGTACTACCAGGCGCTGGCGTGGTTACTGATAATAGCCGACGTAATGGTTGCCGGGTTTACGGTTTACGCGGAGCGAGGGATGGCCAGCCGCGCAGTAGCGTTGTTCGCAATTCCAATCGTAATCGCCGCGACACTCATGAGCCGCAGCGCCTTATTCGCGACGGCTTTTTTAAGCACAGCCGTCTATTCATTGGCTGCTGTACGGTACTTTGCCGCCTTTCCCAGTGAGGGTTATAAAGTCGAACTCTATGGAGTCATAGCCTTTTATAGCGCCTGTTTTTTCATTCTTGCTGCTTTTCTCAACATCATCCGTCGCCAGAGCTCCAAACCTAGTAGCTAAAAATAGTTGCTGTCACTAATTCAGAGTCAAAATACCGGTTTAACCTGTCAAGGACAATCCTTGACATAAACCCCAGAGTGTGTATATTATTAGCTTATGAGTAGAGCAGTAGCTGAAGCAGAATGGCAGGCAATAATTACTGACCACCCTGGGAATCAATGGACGCCGAACGTACCAGAAGACTTTCAGTTTGACCCGGTTACTGACACCAGTCCGCTGGCGAGACACGAAATTCCAGTGCCAGTAGTTGAGCGCAGTTCAAGGGATTGGTTGAAGGGTATATCGCGAGGCATACGTCGCCGTTTGACGAGCTACAAAAAGCACACATACGAAGAAACTTGCGTGTCACCAGGGTTTGATAGTTATACACCAGAACAGCTGCGTATTATGTTTCCTGATCGCCTCCAGCAACCGACGGAAAACACTGCAGGAAATATGACAACAAAAGAGCCATTCGAACCGTTTGTCTGGCCTGAGGCGGTTTCCTCTCAGCAATCGCCTATTGAACAAACGCCCCGACCCGCCTTGGCGCTTATTGAACCACCCCTTGAAGAAAAGCCCGGCTTTCGACGGTTTTTCGAACGGGCAGGCGAGCTAACGCGCACTAAGACGGCTCGTGTCGTAGCCATAGGCGCTTTAGCGACTGCGGCATTCGGTGCCAGCTTTTTCCTCGTCGACCAAAGCAATACCCAGCCAGAAAATACACCTGCCGCCACAGCGATCGGCAACCCCTTCGATTCAGCTACTGAGATAATGACAACCGAGACAAGTCTACCGCAACCTGCGCCAACGCCGGTAATTCAGCAGGAGCAACAGGAATCCATTGCAACTACGGAAGCTTCGGTCTCTAATGTAGTGCTACAGCCAGGTGAAACCGTCTGGGACTTGATAGAGCAAAAGGTTGAGCAATCAGGCATTAGTGGCTCGGCCGTAGTTCAGCAGACGGCCTGCATATTGGCCGCGATGCGTGCCGAAAACCCGGGCGTTGACATGGATCGCGTACGAGTCGGCGAGCAGCCTTTTCAACTCGCGGATAGTGCTGCGTGCGAAACTGCTGCCACGTAATTTTCTTTCCTGATCTTTCCTGAAAGCCCGGCCAAATCACCAGTTAACAGGGAAAGTACCAACAACCAGGGAATTTTCAGCGGTTTTTCGGCTAAAAATCAAACGTCCGTTTCTAGCCTCGCCTCCAAGTAATGAGCGCATTATCACATTGTAGGATTTCTCGCAGCTTTATAGTGCCGTATGTATTTAACTGTTTTAGTTATTTGAGGTAAAAACAGGGAAGTACCGCATATGTATAAAGTGACAGCCATTTTTTTTAGTATTTTTTTGATAAGTATCAGCTTGGCGGGATTACGGGCGCCAAGCGGGGAACTGGGCATGTTTTTAACAATCAATGAGACGCAGGCTGCCGGGCGGCTGGGGCTGGCAGCCTTGCTATTACTGTCACTATTTACTACCGGCACCCTGATGAAAATCCTGCTGGGCTCGGTCGCGGCGGGATTGATGGCGATTACGGTCAGCGGCTTGGCCGGCGGGGGGATTTATATGCTGCCGATTGACCTGTTTGTGGCGCTTGAAGGCATCGTCCTCTTCTGGCTGGGCAGCTTGCGCCCGGTTACCCCGTCTCAAGGTTGGACAAGGATCAAAAGTGGCAGCACAGCTATTGCCAGCTTCCGCCATCAGAAGATCACACAACCATAGAGAAGGCCTCTGTTTTTGTTTGCTTGAAAGGATAGTCTAATATTTTTAGAGATCCGGAATGGTACTAGAAGTGGATGAAGACTAGGCCGTTGGTTGATTTGCGAACGGTGCTGTAACGGCCATCCCAGCCAGCATTGTATTGGCTGATGGTTATTGTGCCGTCGCCATGTACGGCTTCAACGTACATGGAGTGTCCGTAAACTCCGGCATTGCTGATAGCAACATCGCCGACGCGCGGCGAGCCATCGGTAGGTATGCCGGCGGCAATGGCGTTATCGTCCCACTGGTTAGCATTACCGATGCCGCCCCAGTAGGGCATGTAGCGGCCGGTACTGGCGACTTTCCAGGCGGTGTAGCTGACGCATTGGCGCTTGTACATTCCCCATGGGTCAACTAAGGTGTTGGGAAAGTAAACATCAGGCCAAGGATAATTGCCGGTACCGGCGTAATTAACAGAGCCGACGTTAAATCGGGCGTTTTCGATGGCCTGCTGACGGCGGAGTTCACCGATTTCGGCATTAGCGGCTTTTATCTCACCGGAGTAGGTGGCTTGCTGACTTTTGTTCAGACCGAGTAACCGATTATTTTCGGCGCGCTCCTCAGCCAAACGGACTCGCATAGCTTCTTGATCTTTGAGCAGTTTTTCACTTTTGACTTTTTCGCCCTCCAGCTTTTTCTTCAACTCGGCGATTCGCGCTAGTGCGTCACGAATACTCGATTGCACGGCCTCCTGATACTGTTGCTTATCAACGAACTCGCTGAGGTCTTTGCTAGATGCCAGCATTTCCACCGTGCTGATCTGACCAGTGAGATACATTTGCTTGATGTTGGCGCCAAGCACTTCGCGCTGTTTGGCGATCTCGGCTTTGGCCTCGGTAATCTCCTGCTGCAAATTGGCGATTTCCGCTTCATTCTTCTCAATTTGCGCTTCCGTTGCCGATATTCGTTGTTGTAGGCTGGCGATAGTGGCATCCAAACTAGCCTCGCGCGTTTGTAAGCTGCCGACCGCGTCCTGACGGGTTTCGTTGTCTTGGCGCAACTTATTAATTTTGTCGTCATACTCATCGGCAGCCACTAACCCGCTGAAAACCGATGAGAATCCGATTACACTTGTAATCACTAATAGCGGGATGATTTTGAGAGAACTTTTAGAAACGTTTTTTGGTTTTAAACAATAATAAGGTATGTGCATACGCTCCACTTATAGCCACTGCGTGGCTGATAGCTGATTAAGTTTTATTATTTTTTATGATTTAATGAATTTTTGTTTTGCTTCTCGCCGCCAACTTTTGTTAAAGCGGGCAACGCAGACAATTCCATGCGCGTCCTAAACAATACGTGTTACATATTTAGCTAATTTTATACCCCTCTTAGCTTAAAAGCTGAAACGGTTCTTACCGTATTAGCTCTTGATCTGTTGATCCACTGACGTTTCACGTTGTTTTTGTTGCGCTATTTTGGAATAAAACAGCACTTAAAACTATAGCAAGTGTCTGGTGGCAGGTCAAGCGTTTTTGCGTCGCAGAAAGCTCAACATCTTGTGAGGGTTGATCATAGTGGTTATGTTAATAACATTCTTTACATTCTGTAATGTTTGTGTAATCATGTAACTACCAAACAACTCTCAGAGGTGGCAAGCAGAGTATGCGGGCAACTATAACTAAGGTTTTATTAAGAAAGGGGTATGAAAATGAAAAAAGTACTACAAATCATCATGGCAGTTACGCTCTTGAGCGGCGTAGTCGTCGGAACGGCAGAAGCACACGGCGGGTGTACGATTAGTGAAACAGGTCCGGGCTCGACTAATACCTGTAAGTTAGACAACGAGACCACAGTAGATTACACGTGTAATATTGATGGTACAGTTACAAACTCTAATCATCAAACTGTAAATAGTGGTGACGCAGCAGTTATTGACAACACTCACGGTGGAAGCGCTTCAAGCGGACACGCTTCAAACGATAACTCCACGTTAACGGAAATCGTTGCAAGCTGTGCCACTGCAGCGGCACCAACCCCAACCCCAACCCCAACTCCGCAACCTACACCACCTGTAGGCGGCAATGGCGGGGGAGTGTCTAAGCCTACTCCAACAACTCCAACTCCTGGCGTTGTAAGTGGTGTTACTTCGAAAGCTCCGTCAGCAGTCGCCGTACTGCCTGACACTGGCGAAAACGACGCGATGGTTAACGCGGCTATCGCTGCCGGCAGCATCGGCACGTTGGCAGTTTTGGCGCAAGTGGCTACAGCGATGTACCGCCGCCGCGCTACGAACTCGTAATCCAAATCGCGGAAGGAGTTTCATGAACAACGAGCGCAATTGGTTGGGACAAGCTCGTTACTACAGCAGCGTTATCGCCTTACAGGTGACAGCGCTGCTGTTTAGTTTGTATCTCTTTCAGCCGTGGTGGCGGCCACCAGCTCCGATACCTGCCGTGGTCGTCGTCGCGCAACCGGCTTCACCACCACCGACTGTCAAAGTAACCAGCGGCGTGCCGACGCGAATTTTCTTCCCGCGGCTGAACATTGATTTGCCTGTCGACGATGGATTATACGATGCTAAGAGCCAAACGTGGACACTGAGCGGGCTGCGCGCCCAGTTCGCCACTATCAGCCAGCCAGCCAATGATTACGGAGGTGGTACGTTTATTTACGGACATAATAATAAACACGTGTTTGGCCGACTTACGGCGCTTGTACCCGGTGATCGGGTCGAGATACATACCGGCAATAAACTGATTTTTTCTTATATTTATGAAGGCAAACGCGATGTTAAACCGACGGATGTCTCAGCGCTGGAGTACGACGGCGAGCCGACGCTAATCGTCCAGACTTGCAGCGGAAGCTTTAACGAATGGCGGCGAATGTATAGCTTCCGTTTAGATAACGTGCAGAGCGCCAAGCAGGTCGCCGATGCTACCTAGTTCATTGCCAGTCGCACTATTTTGGCTGTATGTTGGTGGCAGTTTGGGCGGCAGCGTTCTGGGTACGTTGGCCACGTCACGGTATGATGTCCGGCAGGCTCGACGGCTGAGACAACAGCGCAAGCACCCTTATACGAAAGCCCTGCGCAAGCGACCGCATATAAGTATTATTGTAGTAACTCAAGACGATGAGGCGCGTATTGAGGCCTGTTTGTGCAGTATTTGGATTAGTGGTTACCGGAAATACGACATTACCGTCATTGATATTGGCTCATGCGATAATACTCATAAGATTGTCGAAGCGCTGCAAGCCAAGTATCCCAAGCGCCAACTGCGACTTATTAAACAAAAAGACAGGCAATTCACGAAAGAATCGCTGTTGAAGGCCACCTCACGGCGCAAACGTAGCGAAATCGTGTTGCCTCTGACTGCCGATTGCCGACTTGAACGTCACGCATTGCGCGCTATTTGCCAACTATTCGCCGCGCACCCTGCTACGCAAACGCTGCTGACGCGGCACTACACGGAGCCATTCCCCAGTATTTACAACTTGACGGCCAGAGTCGCTGACGTATTGCGCTCTAAAGCCTATAAGCAAGGATTGGGCTTACTGCCGGCTAATGACTTGTCGTTGGACTTTGTGTATCGCCGCGATTATCTGGAACGCAGTTTACGCGCCGACAATATGAACGATCGCTCAGCATGGCCAGTGTATGCCGAGGAGGTGATTATTACCGAACAGCCGTCTAGCTCGCGTCGCAAGCGGCGAAACTTCATGGCACCGTTACCAGTCTGGCAGTTGCCGCTCCGTGTGCTAGAGCCGGTTGCCTTGGTCTTTACCATACAATTGGCTGTGTTATTTCAGAATCCGCTGCCGCTGACAATCGTTGGTGCGTTGATTGGGCTGGATCTGCTGAACGCTGTCTGGAGCGATCGTTACGTCAGCGTTGGGCAAAAGCTACGCCTGACTAGCTTATTACCCATGTTGTTGCTGATTTTTGGCAGTCTGCGTGCCGTCCAGTTACTGCGCTTTTTTAGCAGACGACGCTCACTTCACACTGTTATGACCAGTTAAGATTCAGACGGTTGTTTTTCTTTTGTCACGGAAGGTAAGCCAGCGTTCCAAACCAAGTAGTACGACACCGGTCATAATGCCAAGAGTTGTTAAGCTGAGTTTAAAACCGTCGTCAGTGATAGGGGCAACCGTAGCAGTGTTGGCAATGTCTGCGGATGATTGCGACCCGTTGTTTGTAGCTTTAACCGTACCGACACTCCCCGGCGCTTGTTGCTTCTGTGAGTGCTGCGAAGCAAATTTTTGGGACGAAGGCGCGGCCGGTGATGCTGGCGGGTTGCCGCCCACGAATCCAAATACTTGAGCGACTTTGCGCAGCTGTGAACCGCCGCCAGCCGCGCTATTAGTGGATTGCTGAGAGCTACCAGCGGATGCGGACGGCGCGGGGTTGCCTGCTTCGGTATCACGACCAAAGCTGCCAGTCCAGCTGCCAAAGACGTTGATGAACAAAACTCCAAACCAATCCGAGAAGTTCAGTTGGCTGTTGATGAGGTTGACGATATTAGCGCTGGCCGTTGCGTTGCCGGTTGTTGCATTACCGCCGTTGGTGTTGTTAGTCACTGCCGCGTCGCCTGATCGGGAAGCTGCCATAACATTGTTTTCAATCGCGGTATTGCTAGTGCTGTCCAAGTTCAGGTTGTTCGCGGTGTTATTGTTGACGGTGTTGGTCGAGCCAGGCCCAGTACCGAGCACGCTGCTCTGTCCGGTCGGCGCGTCAAAGATGAAGCCGCTCCACGAGCCAAGCACGTTAGTAAACACCAGTAAACCGTTGTTGCCAATCACATCGCGGCCAGTCAGGTTAAAAATATTCAACTCGGTTTGAGCATTGCCAGTTTGGGCGCTTCCGCCAGTGGTGTTACCGCTTACGAGGGCGTTACCGCTCGCCGCGCTCAAATTGGTATTGTTGGCGATACTGCGATTATCAACACTGGTGATGTTGGTATTGTTGGTCTGGTTGTTATTGATGGCGTTTGCTGAATCAGGTCCGGTCTGGCCAATGCTAGCCAGCAAACTTGGCAGCAGAATGTCGCCGTTCAAGTTGCCCAGAATATTGATGCTGCCGATAAACGAGCTGCCCGGAGAAATCATCGAATTAACCAAGTTAAAGATGTTGGCGACAGCGTTAGCATCACCAGTAGTGGCATTGCCGCCGTTAGTGTTGCCGCTGACCTGCGCGTCGCCTGATTGGGAATCGAGATTGACGTTATTGACAATGCGTCCGTCGTTTTGAATGTTAATATCCAGGTTATTGTCGCGATTAGTATTTATAGCATTCTGGCTGTTTGGCCCGGTGTTAAGAACGGTTGCCGGGTTAAACAGTAAATCGCCTTGGTGGTCGTAAATATCGGCGCTGAATGTCGTGATATTGCCATTGCTAGGATCCCATGAAGATTGTAAAAGGTTAAGGATGTTGGCGATGGTTTCGGCATCACCGCTGGCCGCGTTACCACCGTTGGTGTTGCCTTGTACCGACGCGTTACCGCTAGTGGAAGTCGAGTTGATACCATTCGTGACGCTTACGCCGCTATTGAGGTTAAGGTTACCGTTGGTTGATTG
>Ga0306869_1000414_pt1 | contig 20576 bp, 25 predicted proteins | sample AntRauTorckE6833_FD_190421 | JGI IMG/M metagenome (GOLD analysis project Ga0306869, IMG submission 190421) | Saline lake microbial communities from Rauer Islands, Antarctica - Metagenome Torckler E6 #833 (v2) (version 2) | ecosystem: Environmental > Aquatic > Non-marine Saline and Alkaline >... | reverse complement strand
CATACCATCATACCAATTTATATTATCAAGTAAAGGGGAAATAGTAATATCATCACTATTCCTTAAACCAAATTCACCTTTATTAAACCTACCATTATACCATTGTGGTGTACTATTTCCTAACTGATTTACTGATCTATCAGATTCTTTAGCATCTCCAAATTTATTTGAAGAATTAGGGTATGATATATCACCAAAGACACCACCATTGAAATTACCTGCTGCGAAAATTGAGTTGTAAAATTTACCACCATTAAATTCCCCACTTGTCCATATAGAATCAAAGAACTCCCCACCGTTAAATTCCCCATCATACCATTCTGCATCAATTGATGCTGTTGATCCATAAGGACTATTGGTGAATATTTTAGAATTATCAATAGGGTCAGAAATTGCTTGTCTTTTTGACCCTAAAAATATCCCAGTATTAAAACTACCACTTAACCACCTTGATTCTTTTACTACACCATCCAAAATAGATAAGTCTTTTAAAATAGACCTATATATAATCCCATTATTCCATATATTATCCTTTATAAAACAACGTATGAATAATCCTGATTCTGCTATGATATTACTATTTTCAGATAAACTAACTTCTGATATTTTAAGTAAATTCACATTCCTTATATCAAGTTCGGTTTGTTGTATGAAATCACTATTACTGAAAGTATCATTAATAAGTAATTCTCTTTTTATTAAACCTTGTTCGATTGTAGTATTTTCTATTTTCTCTAAATGAACTGATAGAAATGACTCCTGAGCTTCTAACAAACTATATGAGCCACTACCATCTACTATAAAGGATGATATTAAATCACCACCCGGTGAATAAGATCCAGCTATTGATTGAGAACCAAAGTCTTCCTGGATATCGTTTAAAACAATTTCTAAATTAGGAGTATTTGAATAAGTAGCAATTGTATATGTACCATCAACTGGGTAAATAGTTCCACCTAAATCATAACTTATATTTGATAAGTAAATTACATCACCAATTTCTAATTGATCAGGAGTATATATTCTTGAAAAATCATCTAATGTTAATGTTAAGTCTGTGCCAGAAAAAACACCTTGTAAATAATTATCAGTCACATCCCTTCCTATTTGATAATCAGGATTATTAACTTTTGAAGCTTCCCAATTACCACCATTGAAAATAGATTTTTCAAATCTTCCTATTTGAAGAGTAGTGTCATTTATATTTTCTATTATCTGTGTATAATTATCATCGAAAAGTGATCCATCTAAAAACCCAATTAATTTATCATCTAAAAACATACCTGGTGAGAATTCATCAGGTAGATGTATGAATAAATCAATTGATGGTAAATTTATAGGATTTGATATTTCTTGAAGTGGGAATGATACACTTGTTAAAACTCTTTTTTTCTCATTTTGTTTTTTACTGTTAAGCATTGTAGTTACTTCTGCTTTATCACCATAATTATCAGCTAAATAAGTACCACCATTTTCATCTACTCCTAAATAAAAAGAATTATCAAAGAAGTTTAATATATCAGAAGATGATGTTATAAGTTTATTTAAAGCAATCCATGACCCTGATTTAATATGATTATAATCACTTTCTGAAATGTAAAATTTATGGTTTATGACTAAATCACTACCTATTACAGCACTAGGATCAATAATAGAAGAGAAAGGATTTTCACCAATATAATCACTAGATGTAATTAACCTTTCATGATTCTGTATACTTATTTTACCCATACCTTCCATTTTACCAGAAGTAATTGAATATTTGATATCCGTATCTGAAAAACGACCATCATTAGAAATTGAAGATTCTATATTAGAGAATTCATATAAACCAGATTCAATAAGTGAGTTATTAATATTTGAATCAACCCATCTACCATTTAATGAAATATCAAAATTGAAATTATCATTAGGGTTTGTTAAGTATCTACTTATTAGGTTTTCAGGATTAGTATATTCTCCAATATTACAATTATTAGCATTTATATTCCTAATCAAACCGCCCATGAATTCACTATCAAAAGAAAAATTATAACCAAATCCATCGTTATTATTAAAATCAGCAATTTTTTTAATTTTACCACTTTCAATTGAAGCATAATGATTTTTCTTATTTAGACTATCAGATTTAGATTTCATTTCACCACCTGTCCAAATAGAATTAAAAAGAATACCATTATTCCATTCACCACTTTCCCATGTAGTTTTAGTTTCAATGTTCCCAAATATACCATCATTGAAACTCCCTTTAAAAGTACCACTTCTAAAGTTAGATTTTGATAAAAATGACTTCCTTTGTTTAGTATCTTTAACCCATTCAGTATCTTTAAATTCATAAACATAACCCTTTTCATAAGTTTTCCCACTATATACGAATGTTTTCATTATTAGTAATTTACCATTATTAGGACTTATATTATTCCCATTTATTACAGGGAATGGAACAGAAGTCATCAATTCTGTGGAAATATCTTCCCAATCATTAAAGGTTGAATAATTAGTAGGATCAGCTACTCTAAATTCATTAACAGTAGAACAAAAGAGTATATTATTATTACCTCTATACCCATATAAATATTTATAAGGATAATATTTTGATTGTAAAACTTCGTATTGTGTTTCTTGTGTGTTACCACACCCATATACTTTGATATAATCATCAAAAGGGTCTTGTGTCCATGGTAGAGTACCGTCCCATTCAATATCTAGTGTTATTGAGGTATTATTTATCTCTAATATATTATAACCAGTAGATCCTTTTGAATATTCATAATTAGATATTAAATCAAATGAATCATAATTACCATTGACTATGAAAACTTTATCACCCACTTTTAAATTAGTATCTACACTAGTGAAAAACTTAGTCCATTCAATACCATTAATTTCATTAATTTCAATATTATTAACTAAAGGAGACGAGAAGCTTTCATTTTTTTCATTGATTCCTCTTTCCTTTATGGAAACGTTTGATAATTTGGGTTTAGTCGAAATAACAGCCATTAAAAAATTTACTATTTAAAGTATATATTAAAAAGATAGCGTCTTTAACTTTGGTTATTTTTATATTTTCACTATTTTAATTCATGATGAAAAAGAAAGATAGCTTAGGTAAAAGAATAGAGAAAGAGTCTAAAAGACTTAGAAAAGTTAAATTTAGACAAGATAGATTGGAAAAAATTTTAGATAGATAAATTAAGAAGTGAATTCAGATAATTGATCTATAATATTATATTCAGAAGTGTTATTTCTTAAAAAAGAGATAACACTTTTTTTATTTTCATCAGTTAACTTTTCGAAATCACCAATTAAAGATTTCAATTCATCATCAAAAGTAATAATATCCAATTCTTCCGTATACCAATATGTACTTTCGAAAATATTATCTGAATATTTAACTGAAAGTAATACTAAGATACCTTCTTCTATTTTGCCTAAGTAACTTTTAACACTTATATCTAAATCAGTACCATCTACTTTCATTTTTCGTATTTGATTTTTAATATATATTAAAAATAACTATACCGTATGGGAAACTGGAAAAAATTATTAACTAAAATAAGTAATTCATCTGTTGATGAAAGTGGTAAAGTGTCACATACTAGAATAACTTCATATATAATTTTAGTATCAATAATAGTATCAACTATAGTTTTTTTAGGGATAGATATATCCAATTTAATATTATCTCTTAGGGAAGGGGAATTATATGAAATCCCATTATCACATATTACTATATTTGGTATGGTATTATCACACCACTTAGTATTACTTGGTATTAAGAAATATTCAGAAACTAAAAAATCTAAATATGAAGAATTAAGTAAAGGTGATGATAAAAATAAAATAGATAAGTAAGATGGTAATATATTTATTTGAAGATTTCAACCAAGATGATGAATACAATGAGTTTGTATCAACATTGGATGAATGTATAACAGAAACCCAAACGTGTTTAGATGAGCTCTCAGAAGAGTCAGAGAACATGGATATGTTAAGGTCATGTGAAGATGTTATCAATATATCCAAATTAGTCAAAGAATTAATTGAAAATGATTCAAGTTTATTAAAAGCTCAATGTCAAATTCTAATCAGTAGCTTGAAAATGTGTATAAATGAATGTAAAAAAATTGATGGTGATTTTGATAGTATCCCCTCATGTATTGAGTCGTGTAAAAGATCTAAAATTGATTGTGAAAAAATAATAAATTAATTATCATGAAATCATTTAGTAAAATATATGAAAATAAAGATATAGATGATAAGGTAAGAGAAATCATAAAATCTTTAAATAAGATAAGAGGATTAGAAGTTGATATTGAACATACTATATCACCATCTAAACAAATACTTCTTAAAATAAAATTGAAATTTGAAGGTAATTTGAAAAAACTATCTCCTGATGCTTTAATAGCAATTCTTGGGAAAGTTAAAGGATATATTGAAAATATTGAATATATAGGTAAAGAAGATGAAATGGTATTAGAGGTTATCACCTTTGACCATTTAATATAATTAGTTAATTTATGAATTTTATTAAAAAACATAATGAATTTAAATATTATTTGCTCGAAAAGAGTATTGAAGTAGGAGATAGTTTAATCCATAAACTTGATAAAATAAAATCGCCCCTTTCTAAAAAAGTTAAAGATTTTCTGAAAAGTAATGATATTTCTGATAAAGCTGATATTATTGAAATAGATTTTGATGAGAATGATAATAAAGTATTTACTATTATTGATGAAAAGGGAGGTAAACGGAAATTAAAATTTGGTAAATTATTAAAATATTTAGGTTATGATGACTTTGATAAAATAAAGGGATATGAAATTGAGGATTTTATCTTAAATTTTAAAAAGACTGATGAGTTTTCAAATTTAAAATTAAGAAAAGGCGATGATATATTAAAATCATACCTATGTGATAATTATGATAGCAAATCATCTGGATATGGTGGATTATCATCATCATGTATGAGATTTGAAAGGTCACAGAAATATTTAAAAATATATACACAAAATCCTGATAAAGTTTCATGCCTTACACTCTTTAATCCTGATAATAATAAAATAAGAGGAAGAGCTTTAATATGGAAATTAGATAATGGTGACTATTATATGGATCGTATCTATACTAGTAATGATTATAAAAATGTATTTCTGAAATATGCTGATAAAAATAATATTGATACATACGGCGATAATCCAACTGATCGTATAACACTAACTAATAAAGGCGAGTATGATTATTACCCCTATATGGATACATTTGATTACTATACCCCCGATAGTGGAGTTTTATCACATTCTGATGGTGAGATCTCCTTAAAATCAACAGATGGTAGCCATAGTGGTGATATGGTTTGGTCAGAACTATATGGTGAGGAAATTGATAGATCTGAATCTGTGTATTCTGAATATCTTGAAGATTATATTTATAGACATGATTCAGTTGAAGTCTATACTAAAGTAACTGGTAATCCAGATAATGATGAAACGAGTTATGTATCAAATAATCATTATGATGAAAATTACATAAAAATTGATTACGCTTCTGATAAATATGATAATTATATTGGGGAAGATGTAATAAATCACTTATCATTGAAATTAGAAAATGAAGATAAATATGTTCTTATAGATGATGAATCTATTTATGATGATGGTTTATGGGGAGTATATTTAAAGGAAGAATCTTTTGATGATTGGAAAGATTTTGATCAATACATCTTTTCTAAAAAAGTTACTTATAAAGAGGATGATAATTATGAGAATTATGTTCCATATGATGATATTATTTCAATATGGAATAAAGATCAACAAGAAATTGTAATAGCTACAAAAGATGATACTATCCATCCCTATGATAGTGAAGTTTATGATGATTATGATGATACAGAAGATTATGTTAATCTAACACTATATAGTTATAGTGAGGTAAAAGAATTTACTGAAAATCTTTACCTACCAAAATCCTTTATGGGAAATGAAGATAAAATGATCCCATCTTGGTCTATGATTTTATCAGAAAAGTCACCTATTTATTTTAATATTAAAGGCGATATTAAAATGAAAAGTGATGATACTGTGAATATACATGATAGGATATACTTAACTAAAAAGGAAATAGAAAGTACTATAAAAACACCAAGTGGTCCAAAAGTATTCCCTCCTTTATCAAAAGGATATATGGCTATAAAGTATCAATCATTTAAAAACTTTAAAAACTATTTCATCGAAAATAAAATAAAGCCCAAAGGATTAGAAGCTAAATTTCTGAAATCATTTAATAGAGGATCTATTTTAGAAAACCAACTAATGAAAGTACTGGATAGTAAAATTGAGGTATTTGATACTTTTAAATCAATGGCTAAAAAGACTAATGATGAGATAAAGGAATTGATAGATTATATTTCTGATAATTTGGATTATAGTGGTTTAGAATTTTCAAGTTCTCTTACTTCACTTTTTGGTTTTTATGATCATATAGGGGATGATGAGAATATGAGAATATTCCCATTTTTAAATAAAGGAGATAAATATTTAACTAAAAGACAAGGTAAGTATTTCTTATATACAGCTAATCAAATTATAAACTTCATCCAATATAATGCCATTTAATGATTTTACTTAGATACTATAAATACTCCAACCTTTCTTAAATAATATATAAGATAAGGTCCCCGTAAAAACTAAACTCCTTTAATTTATTTATCTATTGTAGGTATGAAATATTGAAATAGTCCTATATTTCTTTTTCTAACATTAATGTTTTTCATGATACTCAACTTATTTAGTTTTTTGTCGTAAATATCATCTTCTAATTCTTTTAATGTATTAGAATATAGTTTGAAAGTTTCATGGGTGTGCATTTCTGGATATTTCACTAAATATATTGATGCACTTGGTCCACTTAGATTTTCATATATATTCTTTTCATGTGTAGGGTATTTCTCTACTAATATTTCATACATTTGAGATTTTATATCTTCTGACCTTTCCTCGGATAATTTTATCTCATCATCAATAATTTTATATGATTCTATCTGGTCACATTGATTATAATTACCAACTGATGTGCTTATTATACCAATTGCTGTGAGAACAAATAAAATTGTTACCAATATGGAGCGTGCTTCTTCGTCTGCCTTTATTAAAATATTAACTACTATTCCTATGAATAGCGCTGCTATCATTGTTAAAAATACCATAATTTGTTTATTTGTTTATTATTAATTAATTTATACCGTTAATATAACCCTTTGTTTTCAGAAACCAAAATATTTTTAATTATATATCCGTTGAGAATATAAACAAATAAATATTAATTTTATATAATAACTATACAAAAAATATTAAATTAATTATGAAAATTAACCATAAAAAATTAGATTTTTTTTCTAAAGATCCAAGTATTTCTGACTTCCAGAGATACTATATAACAGAATCATTTAAATATTACATAGGATTAGAAAATGAGTTTATAAATTTATCATCTATTAAAATAAACGAAAAGGTTTTATCCATACTGGAAGACTTCGGTATCTTAGAAGAAGAATAAATAGATTGTTATTAATTTATAAGGATAATATAACCTTTATTTCCATATAACCATAAAGCATTTTTACCGTTTTCTGTATTTTTTGTGGTCAATAAAATCACCATCAACCTTATATCCCCATAACTCATTAGTTCTTTTACCAACTATTGCAAGTGTATATGTTGGAGTCTTAACCATTCTCTTAATTTTATGGAATGATTCAGTAGTAGTATATGACATATGACCAGGATTCCGAATACGAAAATTATCAGAACCACCACTCTCAATTTTCTCTAAATAACCACCCTTTAATATCATCGTCCATATCTTCCAAGGATGATTATGTGAATGTGGGTCTAAATCATGCATGTAAATACCATGAATGTAAATTGAAAACCAAGGAGTCTTTAATATCCTCCACCTTTTAAAATGTAGAACCCCTTTTTTAGACCTTATCTCTTTTATTAATTTCATTTCTTATCTACCTTTATCTAAGTATTTACCCATTAAAAAAGGATGAAGTTCACCATTTTCTTTTGACCATTCAGCACATTTAAATGCTTTATCAGCATTCTCCATAGCTTCGGTATCACTAAATAACATATTATCAAATTTAGAAAAAACTGATAGTTTGCTAAAAAATGGGGATTCAACCATACGCATCTGTTTTACCTTTCTCATTTCTCCAATTTGATGAATCCTCATATGCTGACCACAAAGATCACTTACAATCTGAATATTAGATCCGAAATCTGTAATAAATTCACCCACTTCTTTATCCTCTAATACCGTCTTCTGTGACCATTTATCATGTCCAGGTGATGTCGGATGACCAGTCTTTACATTAATCTTCATCGTATCTAATTTGTGAATATCATGGAAAAGAGCCGTCATTATTAAATCTTTATCACCAAATTTAATACACCTCTCAGTGACAATTCTAATATGTTCAAAACAATTTTCCTCTGGGTGGAAATCAGGTCTCTCCCTTAAACCCTTAAGGTCTTCAAGCTTCTGTCTAATATGACTCGGTAAATTTTTGATTATTTTTTCGAACATTGTCTTAACTTTTAATTAGTGTATAGTATAATACGAATATACGAAAAATATTCTGAATATCAATGATAATTAAAAAAAATCTATAATTCTAAACCATTAACCGCAGAGTTCGTGGAATTTTATTTTATTAATTTAATATATTCCCCATCAATAAATTCTGATGTTGTTATTATATTTTCTTCTTCATCAATCGGGTAATTTACATCATTTAACCATTTATCAGTGACACCAGTATCAACTTCATATAAATAATTAGCTCCTTTTGTATATTGTTTACTACCATAATAAGCATCTTCTTTATTTAAATAAAAAAAGCTTAAATCATAATAACCAAATGGACTTGAAGTTTTGGTTGTTGGTTTTATACCTAACTTTTCTAAATTATTGTTATCTGATACGTGATATATTTTATTCGGTAAATACCCAATATACTTAAATGGTTTATCTTTAATGAAAATCACATTACCATATGATAATACCCATTTGTTAGGATATTTATCTTTAAATTTTTTTATTATACTGTCATTTACAATACTACCAACATCAATTTTAATTACATTTGATGAAAATCTTGTTTCCTTGTATAAATCTACATTTTCAAATTTCTTTAAATATTTCATAATAGATTATATATTAAAATAAATTTATAATATTAACGAATCTATCATATTTATCAATGATATTTTCTAAACCATTATATTTTTGGCTAGATATTTAAGGGATAAGTTTAAATGGAGTTATATGGTTTTATTTTTAAGTTTAAATTCCTCTTCTGTCAATTTATTCTTTTTGGAATTTATTGTCCTTTTGGTTATACATAGATTAGAAATATCAGAAATATCTTCTGGAGAAATATCATTCGAAAATCCATAAAAAAGAGATATTTTATGATCAATTGTAGGATATAACTTATCCATATTATCTAATGATAAATTATCTATTATCCTTTCACTATCATAATAATCCACACCATCCCAATTTTCATATAATTCCTTTTTATTCCTATTAGTTAATTTTTTAACAATTCTTTTATATTGCTCCCATTTACTGATTACCTCAATAGGAATAATAACCCCATTAGTTAATTTAGTATCCATCACTCTATCCATAATAGATTCAACTTTTGAAACATTATCAACTCCATATTTCTTAATACAAGTTTCTTTAACTCCCTTTCTTATTTCACTATATTTAGATTTATATTTTCTCTTCCATCCTTCGGTCTGAGAAATCCACTCCTTTCCATACCTTTCCGTGAATGTATTTTTAATCTTTTCAACTATAACTTTCTTATTTTGAGTTATCTTATTTTTAAATTCATCTGTCTTAGAGTATGAATCAACTCCGTATTTTTTGAATAAAGTTTCTTTAGATTTCTCTCTGAACTTATCAGATGACATCCATTCACGATTAAGTTCTTTCACACTATCAGTTTGGAAATAATATTCAACCCCATATCTTTCAATATTGGTTTTTCTACATTTTTTATGTATTTCATTATAATTTAAATTTTCAGAAATAAACTTTTTAAATTCATCTGTCTTAGAGTATGAATCAACTCCATATTTCTTAATACAAGTTTTCTTTTTCTCTATGGATTTACACTTAAAACAAGAATAGTAGTTTTTATTATTTCTATGGTAATTCTGATAGTACTTTGAATACATTAAATTATTTTCACTATTACAAATTTCACAAATAGCTATAACCCTAACCTTAGAACCTTTTGTTAAATCTGATATATCAACATATAAGTCTATGGTTTCACCTATTGAGATATCTTTAATATTATACCCTAGTTTCCTATAATATTGTTGGTTTCTAAGATTAACTTTCACTAAAACTTTATCTGCTTTTATCATATAACACTTAACGAATTTAGTTATATATTAAGTTCATAAGATCCCTTTAGGACGAGTTTAAAAAGAATAAAAAGAAGAATGATTAAAGAAGAAAAAATAACCCGCATAGATGAGTTAAAAAGTCATATCTTTTCCCTTAAAAAGGAAGTAGATTATAACAATTCTATGCAATTGGCGCTAAAATTAGTGGTTTAGTCCCCTTGTCGTAAGGTTAATTTAATTATTAATTAATACACAAGGGGACTAAACCACTGATAATCAAGTACTTAACGGTAGTTACGGAGCGTTTGCAACCAGGTATTTCATACTATTTAACAACAAGGTTGCTGGAACAATTACAGCAGAGGGGAGAAAATTAACTCAGAAAATGAGTGATGTCAATGAGAAGTATTGGTATACAATGTGGCATAATGAATTTGATTTACATCAAAAGATGAGAATAAAGAATGTTGAGCCTATAATAGAGGGAACTACGGTTTCTGTATATGGTGATACAGATTCCATTTTTGTTGGATTTAAGCCAGCGATTGATTCATGTGATTGGAAGGATCAGTTATTCAATGAGGAGGTTCTTTCTAAGATTCCTCATCCATTCACTATATTTTCAAAGGATTTAGATTTTGAGATAGATAATCCTAATTTTTTAGGTTATGTAGATATCAAAAATGGTCAATGGATCAGTGATGATATGGGTGATATATTATCTCGATCAAAGATAGCTTTGGTTGATGGTCATTATTTAAAAAACAGGGAAGTCATTGAAAAGTTAGATGGGTATGTGGGTAATATATCATATAATTGGAAAGGTGAATTAGAGTTTATACATGGGTTGGATCATTTTAGGATTGAGCAATTTTTCAAAGATGAGCTTGATGATCATGGGGCATCGTATGGTGTTGAGAACATACAAGATTTTGAGTTAGAGAAGATAGCAGAATCGATCATCAATTTAGAGAAGAAGAAATACATTCAGCATATTAATTGGGAGGATGGGATTGATTATAAGAGGTTAGAATATTTCCAACCGAAGGGAGTGGAGCTTGTTAGATCATCAACTCCAGTATTTGCAAGAGATAAAGAGAGGGGTATTCCCAAATTAATAAAGTATTTATTTGGAAATGCGGATTCATTTAATATTAAGGAGCTTCTTAAAATGGTTAAAGAGATGAGGAGGGAATTTGAATTATCTGATATAGATTCGATTGCTATGCAAAGTTCATGTAATAAATATAATGAGAAAGTAATAAATGATAAGAAGAGTTTAGAGTTTGTTAGTGGGGCTCACTTTGGAGTTAAGGCAGCGGCTTTCCATAATCATTTATTACATAAGAATTCAGAGTTTCAGAATAAGTATGAATATTTAAAATCTGGTGATAAGATAAAATACTATTATTGTAATCATCCTGATAACAAAATATTTGCTTATCATAGGGGGGAGCATCCATTAGAATTCGCTCCAGAGGTTGATTATGATATGCAGTTCCAGAAGGCTATTTTATCTCCAATAAACAGTATTTCTATTAAGTTAGGGATGCCAGAGATTAGTAAGAGATTGAGTGTAGTACTTGATATATTTAATGGTATTTAATATCAATATTTTATAATTAGGAAAAAAAATTGTATATTTGTAATATGTGGAAAGTAAATTTAATATCGGATACTCATAATAAGCACACTACTCTAAATGGATTTTTAGAAAGTGGTGAATTATTAATACATGCTGGAGATATTTCAGCAAGGGGGAGTGTTAAAGAAATTAATAATTTTTTAAATTGGTATGATAGTTTAGATTATGACCATAAAATATTCATTGCTGGAAATCATGATTTTTTATTTGAAAGGGATATTGATAAAGCAAGAGGTATATTAACAGGGTATAAAACTGTTGATTATATACAAGATGAATCAATAGAAATATCTAAAGATGATGATGATACTATTAAAATATGGGGATCGCCGTGGAGTCCTTTCTTTCATAACTGGGCTTTCAATTTAGAAAGAAACAGTGATATAATGAGAGAAAAGTGGGATATTATACCTGATGATATTGATATTTTGGTAACTCATACTCCCCCACATGGTATTTTAGATAGTAATATTGATTATAGACTTTGTGGTGATGAATTATTAATGGAAAGAATTAAGTCAATTAAACCAAAAATTTGTATCTTTGGTCATATACATGAAGCTAATGGTCATCATTATGATGCGGAAAATGACATACATTTCATAAATGCTTCTGTATTAGATCATAGGTATTATTTCAGAAATTTACCTAAATCTTTCAATTGGGACTCTGAAAAAAACGAAATAGAATGGACTTAATAGGAAAAATTTTTTTAATAACGGGACTACTTGATATGGTTATCATAATCATTTTTAGTAATATCATAGAATTACCCACATTATTGATTTCGGTTTCATTATTAGTAGGTATTATTATCATTGGTATTGGAGCAAACCTATTAAAGAATTCAAATAAATTTTAACTTTTTTAAGGTTTATGATAAATAAATTTGGTGAATTGATAAAGAATACATATCTTTGTTATAAGTAATCAATATGATTAGAAGAAATTTAAAACTTAGTGTAAGACACGCCAGCTACCAAGAGGGTAGACTTTGTAAGGGGTTTGAGTAGGTTAGCACGTTAATCATTTGATATTTAAAATTAACAGAATTATGAAAATATTTATACCTTATTCAATAAACGACGAAGTTATTCTAGGAATATACTCGTCTAAATATAAATCATTTAAAAGGGTTTTTGAAAGTTGGTTAGATAATAACGGAATTGATGAGAGTACACTTAAGGATTATGATGACCTTTATGTTGGTGATGAAAATATAGGCGACTCCTCGGATGCCTATGGAGTATATAGAACAGTTTTAGACCCACTTGATGATATCGAACTTGATATGGATAGCACAGAAACAAAATTATCGGTTATCTTACCAAAAACATTCGAAGATTTGAAGTCATATCTAAAAAAAGAAGAAAGTTAGAACCTTATTGGTAAATTCCCAAAGGATGTCTTTAAAAGAATAACCATGAGAGTAATAAATATTTTAAAAGAAAATAAACCTAATAATAAAGTTTTAGTGACTATTGAAACTTTAACTGATAGAAGTTTTTTAGGGATTAAGTTAAAACCAATAAAAAGAATATTTGTATCAAATAATGAATACATGGAAGGATATTGGGATTGGGTTGAAATGCCTAATAAGATTTCAGTAGATGATTTATTAAAATTCCAATTGGACATTAATTTGATCCATTATATATGGAAATTGGGATAGATAGATGAATAAAATATGCGGGTGGAATTAACTGTACGTGGAAGTATGGAATGATTTCTAAAACCATTAATATGGGGTTCGAACCCTCCCATCCGCACTAAAATGAACAGATATTAAACAACTGCATAATTATAACTATATGAAGAAAAATCCATTTTTAGAAAAAATCCGAAAAGATACCCCTGTGGAAACAAAGATATCTGTACGACATCACGCTGATATTACCATTCATATAAATCAATTATCCAATTTAAAAGAAATAGACTTTAAGATTGATGATCATTTGATCTTCAACCATTCTTTTATTTTATAGTAATACTTTTCATCAATAATATAATATTTTTTTAAAATAAATGTTACTTCTTGAATAGAAACTTCATTTAAACCACCCTCCTTATACCCATCAACAACCTCCTTTATCTCCCCCTCTATATCATACTCACTTTTACTAATATAATCTTCAATATGTAAATCAGGGTCTAATATCATTTCATCGGTTAAATATGAGTACCAATCTTCATCTGAAATATCATTAAAAAGATCAATTATTTCCGGATTCCAAAAATACCTATAATCACCAATAGGGAAGAATATATAAGATTTCCTTGACCTATCAAATTGATCATCCGTATTCGAAAACCCAGAATATCCCTTAGCCACATTCGGATCTTTAGTAGTAAATACACCTTGGCTTCTTAATGGAATATTAACCTTTTCTTTAAAATAATCATCAAAAGCTGAACTTATAAGAGTATTTGTATCAAGAGGACTTCTATTTTTAATAGGGGTTTTTACCCAAATACCCATATCATTATTATAAGGAATTTCCATAATACCTCTAAATAAAAGGTCACCTCCTTTAGATTTTAATTCGTTGATAAATTTAGAACAATCCTCTTCTAACATCTGAGATATTGAATCGAAGTGTGATAAATCTTCTGGACTATCTTTAGGATTATTCCTTTCAAAATAATTTATAGATTTAACTAACTCTTCTTTTGATGGTTTAGTATTCTCATTGATAGTAAATAGATTAAAAGGTTTGATATACGTATTCATATCATATATATTAAAAATGATTTTGATTTATATAATAAATTTACTATATTTACCAAAACAAACAGTAATTATTAATATATAAAAATAAAACAAAGGTTATGAAAGAACAATTCACATAGGTTACAAATCCTAACACAAACAAATTAGACGAAACAAAACTCGTTATTATTACAAGGGAAGACATTTCCCCTGGCTACCAGGTAGTTCAAAGCTGTCACTCAATAGCGGATTTCTCCGCAGAATTTCCAAATGATTTCAAGAATTGGAAATTTGAATCAAATTCAATTATATGTTTATCGGTTAAAAATGAAGATGAATTACTTAAGCTTTATAATAAGTTTAAGGAAAGGACATCTACTGTCAAGTTTTTCGAACCTGATGTAGATGAATACACTTCAATATGTTTATATGGAACTCAAAAAGTAAGACGTTCCTTATCTCATTTGCCGTTAATTATGAAAAATAAAATAAAATAAAAGTTATGAAAGAAGAATTCACATAGGTTACAAGTAAAGAAGATTTATTGACTCGTATGAAAAATTGTCAACAAACCAAAAGTCAGTCCGTTTACCAACACGGAATATCAGTTAAAGATCACTTATTCGATTTAATTGATCACTTAAGAGATGGTTCAGAATTAAAATATGGATGGAAACTACCCCAATGGGTATATGATAACAAAGAGTTTATATTATCTAATATTTTAGATGATGAAACCTTAGAGTTATATACTCTATATCATGATTGTGGTAAACCATTCTGTATTACAATCGATGAAGATGGGAAAAGACACTTCCCTAATCATTCAGAAGTATCATATAAAGCATTTAAAAATGTTTTCAATAATGATGATGCTTCTCAATTAGTAAAAAGAGATATGGATTTCCATTTAATGAAAGCCAAAGATCTCGAAGAATTTTCAAAATCAAAATATTCCATAACATTAATTTTATCTGCCTTATCAGAGATTCACTCGAACGCTAAAATGTTCGGTGGTATGGATTCTATCAGTTTTAAAATTAAATGGAAACATACAAACAAGAGAGGTAGACAAGTGATTGATTTAATCAAAAAACGTACAAACAAATAAAAATAAATAAATACATATGAAAACATTAGAAAAATATTTAAAAAGAACGGAAAAGAACCTATTTGAGATTAAAAAAAGTGGGATACTTTTCAAAGTAATCACATTCAGAAAGAATAGTATCGATTATTTCGCAACTATTACTTTACATAAAAATGAAAAGATTGATGTTGATATTAGGAAAGTTGGAGATTATAAAAGAATATCTACAAGAGATAAAGAATTTATAGATTCTTATTTAAAAAGATATATCTTATTTGACCGTATGAGTGAGAATAAGAAACATTCTATAAAACAATCTAAGTTGATTAAGAATAAATTTCTTTTAATTAAGGGATTATTAGAAAATAATTATGATACATCAACAAAGAGTGTTAAACCATGGTCTAACACAACTACAATAAATGATGATTTTAAATATAAAATATCTAAAATTTTAACATTATAATACAAATTTAATTGTATCATAAGGGTATCCGTGTTTTCTATACATAGATGCCCTTTCTTTACCGTGTCTATAAAATGAGTTTCTTTGATGTTGATCAACATAGTAATCAATAAGATCAAAAATTATAGCCTTATCTTTAGTAGAGTGTTTTCTTAAACCCCTACCAATTGACTGTATTATTCTCTGCTCTGATTTAAATGATTCAGCGAAAATAATATTGTGTAAGTTATCTATACTCACACCTGTTGATAATGTACCGTACTCAATAAGAGGCAACTAAAACCTTAGTCGCCCCTTCCTCCTTAATAATTTTTCTTTTATCTATAATTTTTGCCATATTTTCTATTCTATTTTAATTTTTTGATAAATTTATCATCTATATCATCATCACTACTTATATCCTTAGCTAATTTATATCCACCATCAGTCAATAGTACCTTAGAATCTGATTTTAATTCAATCTCATAATCACCAAAATTCAAGATGGTATATTCTACCTTTTGTTTAACACCTTCCATTTTATCTAATATCTTCTGTCTATCTTTCTTTTTGACACTTCCATCAATATATAGAACTTCAACATTATCCCCTAAATCTTCGATAAGTCTATCTCTTATTTTTTCACCATATTTAATAATATTGAATAGTAGTAGTGTATTTGATTCACATTTCTTTGTGAGTTTAGAAACAAAGTCCATTCTCTTTTCAGAGTCCCTAATATACTCTGACTCTAACTGATAAGCTCGTGCTCCTTGGTTACGTATTTTCCTAATATCTTCTAGGTTTTTATTGAAGACTGGATCATCATGATTTAAATGTATTTGTTTAATTTTAACATGACTTATCTTACCTTCTTTTTGTAGTTTCTTTGCTTTTATACTATTAACGATTGGACCAAGTAAACTTTGTATAGTTAAAATTTCAGCAGACATTTCGGTGGGGAATGTCCCAGAAACACCAAATCTACTATAGGCACTATTAAAAGTCCTTTCAAGAATATTTATAAGTGACTTTGATTTTGCTTTATGTGATTCATCAACTGCTATAGTATGGAATTGTTGAAAAAATTCATCTTCCCAATTTTCCTTTTTAGCTAAACTCTGGTAACATGAAATATAAATATTAGGATCTCCTTGACCTGAATATTTCCTTGGTTTATCGGACATGATTTCTTCTATCTTTATACTTTCATCCTTTAATATCTTCCTTATTTTCTTAATATCACCATCGCTTTCATTTAAATCCTTAGCCATTATCTTACCACCATTTACATATTCATTAGGTTCATATTTTAATATATCACCATTTATCATTTCAACCTCTATATAATTATCATTATATTCACCAAACCCTCGATAATATTCTAGAATGTTATCTGTCATTTGTGATACAAGAGATATACTTGGTACAATTAATAAAAATTTAGCATTTGGATCTGTATATTTAAGGGTATAAAAGAATATAATAGAAAGAATTAGGGACTTTCCACCACTTGTAGCAACTTCACCTAAACAATATCTGTTTTTTAGTATCTTATAAGCAGTTTCAATTTGGTAATCATATGGCATAAAATCCACAATTTTACCATCATCTTTTTTCATTTTATGGTTTTTAAAGAATACTTCACAGAAATGGGTTACTTTCTCTAAGGTAACATCTCTATTTAATGGGAAGTCTTCTTTATTATCAATTTCTAATTTATGGCCTATTTCCCTCATACCTTTAAAGCATTCTTTCCATAGACCTAGGTTAACTTGACCATCATGGAAATGCTTTATCTTACCTGACCAAACACCCCTTTTAAAGGCTGGCATGAACTTATACCCATCCACAAACCTATTTAACCATATTTTCATTTGGTTATATTCCAGAGTAGTGGCTTCGGTAATAATTAATCGTTCAATATTTTTATCGTATTTTAATTTCACATAGTAGTTATATTTTATACCATTAATTTATAGTTGGGTATTTATATAAAGTTTTAAATTATCTACTGGTTTGATCCAGCATTAGCTTGGGTTTGATCCAGCATTAGCTTGGGTTTGTGATTCTTTTTGTTTTAATTTTATTTCCATATCCTCAACATCTTTTGATGTTATTAAAGTATATGTAAATCTATTATTATAATTTTTCTTATGTACTTCACATAAATCGAAGTATTCATTTAGTGAAGATGAATCAGGGAAAACTTGACACCCCTCAGACCAGTTATTGACATTTGAACCCTTACCACTTTCTAAAGAATACGCTTTATGCATATGCATAGTGAAATTTCTCCCACCCTTAGCATTATTAGGATCTTCATTAGAATAAGTTATTTTATTTGATCCATAATTTTGATCCCTATATGCTAATTGTTTACCTATTGTTTTCATAGCTCGAGCAGACTTCACTCTATCACTTCGATGATGATAACCTATCTTATAAACATTTACATATTGAGCTGGTTTAAGTATCCCTAATCCACCACGATTTTTCGGTAGTGAATCTTTCAATAGCGGTGATCCTTTTCTCCATGAAGAATTTCTACCAGGTATTGTTGATATCATCCAATACTTAACAACCCATTTACCACTATTATCTTTATATAAAGCATATAATCTATCTTTGAATTTATTTGAATATTCTTGACCAGGATATTGATAACGAACACCAATTGTATTCATCTCAAAAGGCTGTTCATATATTTTATACCCCTTATCTTTTAATATTTCTATAAGAACTTCTGTATCAGGGTTAACATCAGATGATGGAGCTTGTTGACTTATTTGGTTATCTGATAATATTGAGGTGGGTGTTCCATCAGATGCTGGGGTTAATGTTCCCTCGGGTGTCCATTGTGGTGATGAACCATCAGAAGAAAAATCATCACCCCCTTTTTGAACCAAATCATTTTCCTCAACAGTTGATCTCCAATCATCACCAGTTTGAGATTTAGATATTCTATCAACTTGATTAACATACCCATTATCATTGAAATAGACATTATTTGATAGAAATTTAGGATCTTTTGAAACTTTATATTTTATAAGAACATTTATCAAAGCTGGATTAGGTATCACAGGAGCTCCCATATTACCTAAATACGGACCAGCATTTTGACCAAGTAAGTTATCAACAAATTCATCAAACCAATTTAGAAAATTTGTTCCTAAAATAGCTTCTTGACTGGCATTATTTGTACCAAGACTAAGTTTACCACTATTATCCTTTAAGTTAATATCAATTGAATTATTTTGTATATTGATTTGGTTAAATTTATAATCTATCATCAAACCATCACTATCATTCGAAAAAATTTGTGTTTTGTGGTCAAACATAAGTGATCTCATAGTAGAATAATTATCCCCACTTAAAGTAGATAATTTCTCCTCTAAATTTATATTATAATGTTGTGAGTAATTATATACAGGTGTATAATATTTACCATTATCAAAAGTAACATTTACTACTTTCCCTACTTCTGGTAGAATAAACTGATTCCCATTAAGATCTTTATGTGGGGATGCCCAAGGTATATCACTCTTTGGTATATCATCAAACACATTAGCCACTCTAACTCTAACCCTTCCTAATTTCTTGGGATCTTGATTATCTTGTACTGTACCTAGGTAACTATTAGATAATATTTCATTTTCCATAGTTTTATTTATTAATATTAACCACCCACCTTTAATAAATTATCCACTTAAATTATTTATTTTTTTGGGAGAATCCAAAAATGGCTTTAGGCGTTCTTACTTGTAGGCCAATAACCATTATGACCTTTACCCCATGATTCATACATTATAAGAGATAAGTTATCTTTAACTTCCTCTAACTTTCTATTATTATCTGGGCTAATATCTCCATATTCAACACCATTCATATCTTGATATTCTCTAACTGCTTCTTGAATATGTTTATTAACAACATCCATAGCTGTTTCTAAAGATAGTTCTTCATCTGGATGTGCCTTTGAGGTAGAATCTTCGTTGACTTTAAAGTCTTTGAAATTTTTCATAATTAATTATAATTTTTATATTGTATATATTAATTATAATAGTCAAAAATTTAATATATAAGCAATATGAAACACCTTAAACAATATGAATCTTATAATGAATTGATTGAAATACCAGATTATTTAGCAAAATGGTGCATTGATTTGATATTCTCCCAACCATATAAAAAATATGATGTGAATAAGATACCACAAATTTTAATAAAAAAGACAAAGGAAT
>Ga0306869_1000412_pt1 | contig 20645 bp, 21 predicted proteins | sample AntRauTorckE6833_FD_190421 | JGI IMG/M metagenome (GOLD analysis project Ga0306869, IMG submission 190421) | Saline lake microbial communities from Rauer Islands, Antarctica - Metagenome Torckler E6 #833 (v2) (version 2) | ecosystem: Environmental > Aquatic > Non-marine Saline and Alkaline >... | reverse complement strand
ATCTTTTGTTGCTTTTCGTTGGGCATCATTGAAATATGCAGGTACGGTGATAACAGCTTCTGTCACCTTTTCGCCAAGCTTCGCTTCTACGTCCGCCTTTATTTTTTGAAGAATCATGGCTGAGACTTCTTCTGGTCGATGCCACTCTTCTCCCATCTTCACTTCGATACCTCCGCTCGCTGATTTACGCATTTCGTACGGCACGATATCTTTTTCTTTTTGAACCATTTCCTCATCAAACATATGTCCGATGAATCGCTTGATTCCGAAGATAGTGTTTTGAGGATTAGTTACTGCTTGTCTTTTTGCAAGAAGTCCGGCTTGTCGTTCCTTTGTTTTAGAAAGCGCCACAATAGAAGGGGTTGTTCGTCCTCCCTCCGTGTTCTCTATGATGCGAGGTTCTCCACCTTCGACGACTGCGACTGCTGAGTTTGTTGTTCCTAGATCGATTCCAATTATTTTTGACATAGTATATTTAAAATTTAAAAGTTAATAACTGGTAATTATTCGCTTTTGCCAACGGTTACCTTAGCTGTTCGTACCACTTTTCCGTTTAGTTCGTAGCCCTTTTGTACGACGTCGACTACGATATTATCTTCTCCCGAAACCACTTCAACTGCTTCGTGTTTCTGTGGGTCAAAAGTTTCTCCTGCTGGACTAATTTCAGAGAGTCCGTGAGTTTCAAGTGTTTTGAGTATTTGATCGTGGATGTATTCTACGCCCATTCTCCATTCCTTGGAAACAGCTTCCCACGTCTCTTTGTTGCCGAAAGCCATATCGAAGCTATCAAGTGTGGAAATGAGATCGGTCACAACGGCTTCAGAAGCGTACTTCCTAATGTTCTTTTTCTCTTCCTCGTCTTGCTTTCGTAGATTAACAAGATCTGCTCGAGCCTTCTGCCATCCTTCGAGATATTCTTTCTTTTCTGCCTCGCAGGATTTTAATTGTTTTTTTATTTTTTCTACGGAAGGTTTCTTGAATGAAGATGTCTCTTCTTCAGATTCATAGACAATATCATCCTCGTGTTCTTTTTCGTTTGTATCCATGGGTAACAAAATAATTACAACAAATTATGCTGATGCTAATTATAACTCACTTCCGGTCTTATGCGGCAGTGTTCTGAAATAAGCAGAAGACTATCGCTTGCTCCATTGAGCAGATTTTCGAGCCTTCTTCAGTCCTGGTTTCTTTCGTTCTACTGAACGAGGATCACGCCTGAGGTGTCCTGCTTTCTTGAGAGATGTTCGAAGTTCTGGGTTAAACTCTGTAAGAGCTCGAGCGATTCCGTGTCGTACCGCTTCTGCTTGAGCATGAGCTCCACTCCCCTGTACTTTTACAGTAACATCAAAGCTTGTGGTTGTGCCAGATGTTGTGAAGGCTTCTCGGACTGTCTGAGAAAGTTCTTCTGTTGGGAAATAATCCTCGATAGGTCGTTCATTTATTGTGAATGACATTTTCTTAGCACCCTCGTGAAGACGAACACGCGCGACTGCTGTTTTTCGTCGTCCGACTGCTTCGTAATATTTTGTTGCTGTTTTTGTTGCCATAAAAATTATTCAGAGATTACAAGATTTAGCATCATTCGTGATCGAAGTCTGTTTCCTGGAAGCATACCATACACGGCTTTTTCAAAAAGTTTACTGTACCCGTGCTTTTCAATTTCTTGTTCCATCTTTCGTTCTCGGAGACCTCCTGGATATCCAGTAAAGCGTTTATATGCTTTCTCTCCCTTTTTCTTTTCTGTTATTGCTGCTTTCGATGTGTTTGTAATCTTTACGCGAATGTTTGGATATTTGTTTGGTTGGTATTCAGGAGAATCTTTTCCCATCAAAACAACAGCAGCTTCTGATGCTACTCGTCCGAGTTTCTTATTTGTTGCGTCAATAACGTATTCTTTCATATTATACAAATTCAATTTGAGCCATTTTTGCTGCATCAGTTCGCTTTGTTTCAAGCTTAGTGATGCGTGTGTATCCACCGCTTCGGCTCTTGTACTTAGGCGCGATCTGATCCACAAGCTTTTTTGTTGCTGTAACACCGATTCGTGATGTCAGTACTCGTCGTGAAGACAATGTGTTTGCCTTAGCTCGAGTAACAAGCTTTTCTACTACAGGACGAAGCTCTTTAGCTTTTGCCTCAGTTGTCTGAATACTCTCATGACTGATGAGAGATGATACGAGTGATTTCATAAGTGCTGTTCGTTGGCTTCTAACCCGACCAAATTTTCTGTTTTTCTTTTTGTGATTCATAATCGACGAAATGAAATACTACCCAATGTATTACTTAAAAGCAAGCTTATTTGAGAGTGACCCCAAAATTACTAATTGCTTTCTTGATTTCTTGGATTCCTTTCTCACCAAGACCATCAACTTCAAGAAGATCATCCTCTTTCTTTCGAATAAGACCTCCTACTGTGCGAATGTTTGCATTTGTGAGAGCGTTCAATGTTCGAGCAGAAAGATCAAGACTTTCGATTCGAGTCTTGAGAGATTCTTTGTCTTCTGGCTCGTCTCCAGTATCCTCAGTCACTTCTTCTTCTGCTGGTTCAGGAGTTTCTACTTGCAATTTTTCTTCTTGGAAACCTACGATAGCTTTTAGCTGATTGATCATAATAGCGATAGAATTTTCTAGAGCCTCTTTTGGAGCGATAGTTCCGTTTGTTTCAATATGCATCTTAAGCCGGTTGAAATCTGTTCGATCACCAACACGCATGTTCTCTACTTCGTAGTTAACACGTCGGATAGGTGTAAAGATTGCATCCATTGCAATGGTTCCAATATCAACTTTATCTTTCTGAAGAGTATCTTTTTGTACAAAACCAAGTCCATGTTCTACAGTAATCTCCATCTCAAGAGACGAGTTTTTGTCTGTAAGTGTGGCAATGGGCTGATCAGGATTAGTGATCTCTACTTGACCAGGAAGTGTAATATCTTTGGCTGTGACGTTTTTCACACCGCTTACTTTCAGTGTCAGTGTTTGTGTTTCTTCTGTAAGCATTTGGATGCTTAGCTTTTTGAGGTTAAGAAGTACGGTAATAACGTCTTCTTTGATACCATCCATTACAGAAAACTCATGACTTACGCCATCAATTTTTACAGCCGTAACAGCTGCTCCTGGTAGAGATGAGAGGATAATTCTTCGTAGGGAGTTCCCTAGAGTATGTCCATATCCTGGATAAAGACCGTCAATTTCAAAAGACGCTTTGAAGTCTTCTTCAAATACAACTTTTGGCTTTGAGGGTAGTACGATGTCGAGCTCAGGCATAGTGATTCTATTTATTAAAAATTAGATTTCTAATTATACTAAAAACTTTATTAAATGGCAAATTTATTGTTTAACGGCTGTAAAATTCTAGTACAGCGTTTAAATCAAACAACAACTCTTGCTGGTCTATTTTGGGGCCCCCTTCTACTGTAATCTTCTTTCCTTTCATATCAACTTTTAGCCAAGAGGGAGCGACATGGCTATTAAGTTCCTCTTCACGAGTAGTGAAGAAGCCTTTTGAGGTACTTGAGTCCTTTACTGTGATTTCATTACCCACAGACACTTTGTGTGAAGGAACAGAAATCTTCTTTCCTCCTACTTGGATGTGTCCATGAGATACCATTTGCCGAGCAGCCTGTCGAGTAGGAGCAAATCCCGATCGATACACAACGTTATCAAGGCGATTTTCAAGTTTACTGAAAAGCATTTGTGCTTTTTCTTTTCCTTTCTCCTCGAAAGATTGTTTTACGTAATTTGAAAATTGTTTTTCAGTGATACCGTAAGAGAACCGAGCCTTTTGCTTTTCTTGCATCTGTTGTGCGAAGTCTGTTCGGTTTCGGTTTGGTCGTCGACCAGCGTTCTTCTTCTGTTCAGATGCAGCAAATTTTTGTGTTTGAGTTTTCTCAAAAATAGGTGCTCCAAGGCGTCGTGCAATTTTATATTTTGGTCCGATTTTCATAAGCTATACTCGTCTAGGTTTACGTGCCCGTGGTCCATTGTGTGGTACCGGCGTTTGATCTTTAATACTTAAAATGTTTATTCCTGTTGATGTGAATCCGCGAATAACAGACTCACGTCCAGAACCAACTCCTTTAACGATTACGTTAACATCTTTAACTCCAAAAACAGCAGCTTTTTCGGCGAGTATCTCACCTACCTTTGCTGCAGCGAAGGGAGTTCCCTTCTTAGCCCCTCTGAATCCAAGAGATCCACAAGAAGACCATGCAAGCGCTCCTCCTTTTGGATTTGTTACGGTTGCTTTTGTATTGTTGTAGGTAGCGTGAATGGCAAGATTTCCTACAGGATACTTCTTCTTGGCACTTTTAAGAGGCCGTTTTGCTCGGTCTACCTTCATTTCTCCTCCTGATTTTTCAATAATTCGTTTTTTTCCCATGGTGATTATTTCTTATCTACTGCACGTCGTCCCGTACCCATAGTCTTTCGAACGTTTCCTCGTCGTGTTCGAGAGTTTGTTTTTGTGCGTTGTCCTCTTGTTGGTAGCGAAACACTATGTCTCTTTCCTCGGTAACTTCCGATATCTCGAAGTCTCTTGATATGAGAAGAGGTGTCTCGTCGCAAGTCTCCTTCGATGGTGAACTTCTCAATAGCCTCTCGAAGCTTACCTTCTTCTTCTGTTGAAAGGTCTTTTGCCTTCTTACCGGCGTCAACTTTTACTTCCTCTAAAATTTTGTGTGCTCGAGATCGTCCAATACCAAAAACTGCTGTGAGACCGATCTCAAGTCGTTTTTCGTCTGGAATTGTAATACCTTGTACTCGCATAAATTAAATATATAGAATAAAACTAACCCTGTCGGGCTTTTCTTCGGGGGTTCGTTTTGTTGATCCGATACAAGCGCCCCTTTCGTCGGACAAGCTTGTCATTTGGATCTTTCTTTTTGATTGAAGATTTTACTTTCATTATAAAAATAAGATTATAGACGACGTGAGATTCTACCTTTCCCTCCATATGGTTCAAGCTCCACTCGAACTCGATCTCCAATAAGTACGCGGATTCGGTGTTTCTTCATCTTGCCAGCAAGATACGCAATTTGTTCCTCCTCTTGGTCGTCAAACTTTATTCGGAACATGGCATTGGGTAACGCTTCCGTTACTGTACCTTCTACCTCTTGTTTTTCTTGTTTTTCCTGCATTTGTGGCAATGGACGATATCTTAGCAGAGGTAACTTGTAAGTCAAGCCCTGCGGTGGTATATCTGGGGATTATATTATTCTAGTTCTGTTTTTATAGTTATCTTTTCGAGATCTGCAGGGAAGCTTCGTTTCCAAAATGGTCTGATTACTGCACGCGCTTTTTCGATGGATTCGTATGGCGAAAGTATTGATGAAAGCTCTTTTTTCTGTTTTCCTGCAAGCTGTTCTCGAACAACTTCTTCTTCAAATGACCAAACAAGAAGAGCGTTTCCAGTCAAACTCACATTGAGTTCTGATGACGACCCTATATTAAATTCTTCCACTGCAAGAAGTGTGGTGTTCACGGTACTGAGGTCTTGTATTTTTATTGGAGAATTAGCATTTCCTCCTGCCTTGCGTAAGATTGCTTTTGCAAAGTCAGCAGTCGGTAGAGCTACAGCCTTAACGGTCCCTTTGTGTACCAGCTCAACGCCACCATCTTCATTTTGAGTTGCTGGAAGGGATTCAAAAGTAAAGAAGCTTCCGTTCTCAGGAATAATGAGAGTAGTAGAAACTCTGTTGCTAAGTTCTGCGGAGAGTCGTTCTTTGAGTAATTCTTGTAGCTCAGCCTCTGTTCGAGCTTTTGTTGCCTCGTCGACAACAGGTTGTGTCCCCGCAAAACCACCTGTCATTGGAGTCTTTGACCGTGCAGAAAAAGAGTCGAAACGTGGATCACCTTGAAATCCTGGGATGGTAAATTCGGTAAGACCAATGTTGTAGCCTGAACCTTCCTCATCAGCATAGACAGTTACTTCAAGCTGGCCAGGAGCTTTCTCTCCGTCTACGACCTTTTGTCCAGGAACAGTGACAGCTTCCTGAATTCGGTAGATTTTTCCATCAGATGACTGAAAACGAGTTTGCTTGATAAGCTCCTGTGTTGCACTACTGTGATTGTTGTAGATAACAATCTGCCCAGAGGCTTTGCTTTCAACAAACTCCTCTGTATCAGAGTCTACAAGACGAGAAATAGTATCGCTGATTTGCACCACCTGATACGGGACATCTGCCGAAGCGGAACCCGTTGCAGCACTCAGAGTCTCATTAAGGGCGACTTGTTGTGTTTTGGGCGTTATGGTAACGGTTGCGCCTGTGAAAAGAGATGACACAGCAAAGACAAGGGCAATAACTGACACCACAACAATACCCCAAAGGACATATTTTGAAGTGTCTCGATGTTTAGTCGGGGTCGCTTCTTCATATAAAATCTCAGAATGGTTTTCTGTCACATCTTCAGATTCAAAAGGTGTCTCTTTTTCAGGAGTTTTTATGGCAGCTCCATTTTGAGGAATTGGTATGTCTCGTATAGATCTCTTTACCCCCGACATGTTCACAGAAGGATCGTTTGTTTCTGATTTCTTTTGTACATCTTGAACAATCTGTTTTTTGACACCATCATTCATAAGATTTTTTGATTCTTTCTCCATAACTTTTTATTATTATACCTCAGTTTTGTTTCTGATACATATTATTAATGAAGACAGTCGCTGTGGATATGAAAACATCCTCCTGTGTGTTTCTTGGCGTATCGACGAGTCCTTCGAAATGCTTCGCATTGAGCACTACGATCTTTCTTGGGTCTGAAACCGTGATGTATTTTTTGAAAATAGGAGCGACGTCTTCATCTGCCGTAATGAATACGGTTTTCTCTTCTAGCGCAGGGATTACTTTTAATATCTCATCTTTCCATTTTGTTCGAGAATCAGCGATGATTGCATCAATCTCTGTGTAGAGTTTTGTTTCAGCCTTCTCTGTTGAATAGAGATGAAGTAGTGACAACGCAATGTCGTTGGTTGCCTTTTTTTCTTCAGCAATTCTGCGTACCAGCGTGTTCCTTCCAAAAGGAACTGAGGCCGTTTGTGTTACCACATCATCCTCGATTACTGAGATATCGGTCACTTCTCCGGTAACATCAAAAATAATAGAGTTTGAATCTGCCGGAAAAAGGTCTGTTACTGTTCGATATGCAATAAGAGAAAATGAGTGATGAATGATTTCTTTGGGATGTAGCACTTTCTCAATTTTTTTCTCAACAAGATCAATGATTTTTTTAGGAACAAGTCCTAAAAACAGGTTTAGTTCAATGTCGTTTGCTTTTTTGTTGTACGGTTCAGATGTCAGATAGCCATTTAGCTTTGTGTTGATGATTTTTTCTTCTATGACTTCTGCTGCACCTTCGATTCCCATCTTTTTTGTAAAAATGTCCGTCTCCTTTTTTACAAGCTCACGTACATACTTTTGGGTAAGTGCGATTTGTTTTTCTTCAGATATTTTTACCAATTTTGTCTCACAAGCAAACCACGGAGAAGCGAATACACAGACAACCTCTTGTATATCTTTTTTCTTCAAATCAGTAAAATTGGGAGTAGTAATTCCTTTTGTTGTAACCTGTGCGAGCGCCTTTTCAACAAAGCTAGCCATGAGACGTGTAAAATCGTGTTCTTCAACAACTTCTGGAATGGTGATAGGAATGCGTGTTGAATAAAGCACCTTGGGCGTCTTTTTTTTCTTTAGGAGAATAAGCGCAGCGCCAACACTGGCACTTCCAATATTAAGTACAAGAGAAATTTTTTCCTCGTGACTCTTGCTTCCAAACAAAGAGAAACTCATGCAAGAATTATATCACGCACACAAAATGCTGTATGTGTAAAACTAATTTAGGACAGCTTTAATGCGTCGTACGCCAGCAGAACTTGCTTCTTCTTTTTTTATCTTGAAGGTGCCGAGTGTGTTTGTGTGTTCCACGTGTGGACCGCCACAAATTTCTTTGCTGACATTTCCAATAGAATATACTTTTACTTTTTCTCCATACTTATCTCCAAAGACACCGATGGCACCTTGAGCTTTAGCTTCTTCTGGTGACATTTCTTCAAAGGAAATAGCGTGGTCTTCTTGTATCCATTTGTTTACGAGGTCTGTAATTGCTTGTTTTTGTTCGTCTGTGAGCTTATCAGGATGTGAAAAGTCGAAGCGTAGGCGCTCTGGATTGATATTGCTTCCTTTTTGTTCAACATGATCTCCAAGCACCTGCCGGAGTGCGGCATTGAGAAGGTGTGTAGCGGTGTGATACTTGAGCTCTTGTTCAGAATGTCCGCCAAGACCGCCTTTGAATTTTCCTGCAGAACTGCTCTTTGATTTTTCTTGGTGTTGTTTCATTTCTTTTTCAAACGCTTCAACATCCACAGCTTTACCTTGTTCTCTTGCTACCTCTAGAGTTAATTCAAGAGGAAATCCGTATGATGAAAAAAGAACAAAAGCATCTTCTCCTGATATGTCTCCTTCGATTTTTTCTAGCTGCTTAAGACCCGTATCAAGGGTTGTATTAAATTTAGTCCTCTCATTGTCTATGATAGAAAATATATTTTTGTCTTTTAGGTTTGGATAGGTTTCTTCGTATCCTTTTGTGATAAGAGTGGTGATGGTACTGAGGCTCTCTGGATTAAGTCCTATCTTTTTCTCGGCACGTACAGCTCTTCGAATAAGACGCCTTAGGATGTACCCACGGTCAGTATTTGAAGGCTCAACTCCGTCTGCAATCATAAATACAGCAGTTCGTATGTGGTCAGCGATTATTCGCAGATATTTTTTGTCTGAACCGGAAATAGATGCGCCTTCTAATTCCTTCATTATAGGAGCAAACACATCGGTCTCAAAAATAGAATCCTTCCCTTGAAGCACTGCGAGAAGTCGCTCAAGTCCTGAACCCGTATCAACATTCTGCTTTTCAAGTTTTCCGACAATCTCTCCGTTCTCCTTCTTGTATTGCATGAATACATCATTCCAAATCTCCACCACCTTCTGTTCTTCATCGGCTTTGAGGAATTCTTCTTTTGAAGTGAGATTCAAGTCACCTTCGAGGTCATAAAACATCTCAGTACTTGGGCCACACGGTCCAGAGTAGGTGTCGTCTTTTTTAGGTTTAGGCCAGAAGTTGTCGTCTCCTAAGAAATAGATATGATTTTCTGGAACACCAGCCTGCTTCCAGAGTTCAGCAGACTCAGTGTCTCTGGGAACATCACCAGCACCTTCGTACACGGTGAAATACAGACGCTTAGGGTCGAGTCCAAAGCCTTCTTCTTTACTGGTGAGTAGTTCGTAACTCCACTTAATAGCATCTTCTTTGAAATATTCTCCAATAGACCAGTTTCCGAGCATTTCAAAGAAGGTAGCGTGGGTATTATCGCCAATATCATCGATATCAGTGGTACGAACGCATTTTTGAACGCTTGCAAGTTTGTTTCCTTGAGGATGTGAACCCTGCAGAATATACGGGACGAGTGGCTGAACACCTGCCGTAGTAAAAAGTGCTGAAGGATCATTTTCAGGAACAAGCGATGCAGAAGGAAGCACGGCGTGTCCGCGCTTTTGAAAAAAATGTATAAATGTTTCTCGTACTTCTTGTGATGTCATCTTTAGAGTGTAAATTTACCGTCTTTGTATATAAGCATACTCTTGCCATTTGTGAAATAAGCCTCTACGGTTCTCTTTGTTGTAGAAACAATATCTGTGTGTACTGACGACTCATTAAAACCTAGCTTTCTCCATTCTATTTTTTTAAGTCGTGCAGGGTTTCCATCGTATCCGTCTTTATATGCATTTCCTAAAGCAATGTGTGTATTCCCGTATGGACCACCAACATTTTCATCAAAGAGTGTTTCTGCCATAAACTTAGTAATGCGAGATGTTCTTTTGTCTGTAAGAGAGAATTCCCCCACTTTATCTGCGTTTTTTGTTGCAATCATTTCTTTAAGGACTTTCTCGTTTTTACTTGCTGAAGCCTCTATAACTTTTCCCTTCTTAAAAACAAGCTTTACGTTTTTTATGAGATTTCCGTAGCGATAAAGGGGTTGATTGAACTTAATCCAGCCTTCCGTACCTCTCCAGTCGGGAGAACAGAACAACTCAAAGCTCGGAATGTTTCTTCCACTTCCTCCCATCCATTTTCTTTTTTCTCCCAGCTTAATTTTCAAATCAACATCTGGACCAACGACATGGAAGTAATCTACTTTTTTAAGTTTATTTAGTTTTGTTTTCGTAGCTTCAATTCGCTTGGTTACTTTCTTCCATTCAGTAATGGGGTTTTTTTTATCAAGATAACAAGCTTTGATTATCTGATCCCAGTAGTCTTTGTACGAGAGACCTGCCTCTTTTGCTCCAGCAGGTGTTCCGTACAGCGCCAATGTCCACGTATATTTTCCTTTATTCTCCTTTTCATTGAGCCACTCACTCACTGGTTTAAACGCCAAACCCCTTTGCATTAGTTTTTTAGGTTCAACACCCATCAATGCTTGCTTATCAACGTCTGAGATAATACTGATCGAATGGTCTATTTCATCAACAAGGCCTCGTAAGTATTTTTTAGGAAGATAGTCAAGCTGGTCATCATCTGCATTTTCAAAGAAGTCTCGAGAAGGATAGTATTCAGGACCGTTATCTGGCTGATAGTTACTGAGTACGTGTCCACCAGCTTTTATAACAGCTTTACGAATTTCCATATAAAGAGGCTTTGCAAACTCACCAGAGTTGAGTCTTACAACTTCCCCTTTTCTTATCCCCGTTCCACCGCCAAGAGCAAAGTTTACAAGAACATCTGCATACTTTTCTAACGTTTTTTGTGATGGTTGATATGTTTTCATAGATATCTCTTTAGTATTTCAAAATCCTTCTTTAATTCATCTTTCCTCGAAGCGTTGTAGACAGCCACCGCTGGATGAAATAGGGGCACAATACTTCCCTTCTCTGTCTCAAATACCTTACCATGAATCTTTGAAATGGTTTCTATTTTCTCATCGAGGTTGAATTTTTTCATAATATATTCCATTGAAAACCTGCCGAGAGTTGCGATTACTTGTGGTTGTATGATTTTGATTTGCGTATCGAGAAAAGGGGTATACATCTCTATTTCTTCGAGTTTGGGATCTCTGTTTGCTGGAGGGCGGTCTTTAAGGATGTTTGTTATGTACACATCGTCTCTACCAAGAGAAATGTGATCCAGTAATTCATCAAGTACTCGCCCCGAAGCACCATAGAAAGGTTTACCAGTTTTTGCTTCGTTTTTGCCAGGTGCTTCGCCAATAAACATAATTTTGGAATCAAGCGAACCTTCTCCGACAACAGACAGATAACCTTCTTGTTTCCGTACTATGCAAAGCGGAGATGCTTCAAAATTAAGCACATCATTTTTGAGTTGTTTCATTGCTGTTTCTTTCGACATTCTTCGCAGTATAACAAAAGAAAAACGCCTCATTCGAGGCGTTTTAGAAGTACTCCTTGTTATTTAGCATGAATGACTTTTCAGTTCGCGCCACCTTTTGGCGGCACCTGACTTAACCCAATGTCTCCAGGCTTCTTCAGGAGAAGGTTTGTGTCCGAGTTTTTGCCCAGCAAAATACAGGTTGTCATCGCCGAACACAACCTCCGCTTGTTCTTCAAGATACGCTCGTAGGTCTCGCCTCTCTTGATTAAGGGTTTCCGGTTGAGACATAGCAGGCCTCACTTTCGAAAAAAGAAACATGTCTAAATAAACCATACGCCTTAAAAAGGACTTTGTCTATAGTTATCCACATGAGTGCCTTCTAATGATTTACACACACAAGGTGTACCTCATCGAGCACTTTCTGTTTCTTTTCTTCAGAGAGTCCTACCATGTTTAACAATTCAGGATTTTGTTTTATTTGCTTCAGTAAGATAACATCTTTCTCAAGCAGAATTTGTTTCTGAGTTTTAGACAGTAGAGAGAGGATCGTAATCGGGTGCAGATTCGTCTCAATAATCATGTCCTGTAGATTATCTTTTTGAGGATAGTTCCAGCCGACAAGCTTGAGTAGCTGACACTCAGCATATTGGATAGCGCCTCGAGTGAACTTGGTATTGGTGATAAGCCACCCTTCTGTCATTTTTCGCTTCTCTTCACCAACCATAATTTCAGAGTCTTTCAGATCTTCATAGCGAGCCTTCACATACAGAGCAACCTTAGTATCGGTCTTTACACCATGACTGTTGTGGAATTTGGCTTCTACAAGATGTAATTCTTTTTCATTAAAAGCAAGCACGTCAATCTCATGCTCAGTACAACCTCCTTGAATTTTTCGTCCTGTTTCTGTTTCGTATCCTTTTTCTTTAAATATTTCTGCAATAAGTTTTTCAAAAGGAAAACCAGATGGACCAAGCTCCATAACTGCGCGTCGTATAGAATAATTGGCTGCAATAGGAGTATCATGTTTCTTAAGAAGATCAAAGGCATTGTGATAAATCTCCTTAGTACTCATGCCTTCCTCTAGCTCAGCAGTGATAGTCTCAAGGATCTCACTTACCATGTTAGCATTTGCTCCTGCACGCTTAAGAGAATCTTCTAATTTTGTCTGATCAAACTCTTCTTGTTGGCCATTGGCCTTGGTGATTATTATTGCCATATAAAAAACAGTATACCATCAGTATTACGTGAGTATGCCACCTCCAACAACCCGATCACCCTCATAGACAACAAAAGATTGCCCTGACACTGGTTTTTCTGCATTCTTTTCAAAGGCAACGGTCCAGCTTGATTCTTTCTGCACCAAGGAACAGCTGGATGGTTTTTGCCTATATCGTGTCTGTCCCAAATACCGCTTATTTTCTTCGGGAACAGTCAACCAGTTTATTTGTTCGAGACTATATGATCCTGCGCGTGTCACAGCTTTTTCATGAGAAACTGTAATAATGTTTTTCTCAAGATCTTTTGAAATAACAAAATATGGCTGCTCGTTCGTACTTTCTTTTTTTGTGATGAACCCATGACGCTGTCCGATGGTGTAGAGTAGAGACCCGTCGTGTTCCCCGATTTCAGCTCCCGTTTCATCAAAAACTTTTCCCTTGTGTGTCGGAAAGTAGTGTCGTAGAAATTCCTCCATACTTATGTCCTCAAGAAAACAGATCCCCTGACTATCTTTCTTTGTGGAGGTTGGCAGATCAAATTTCTTTGCCAACTTTCGAACCTGCCTCTTCTCCATGACTCCAAGAGGAAAGAGAACATGCTCTAACTGCTCCTTTTTTAGAGTCCACAAGAAATAACTCTGGTCCTTTGTCGTATCCTTTCCACGAAGGAGTCTACTTTCTTCTATGCGCGCATAGTGTCCTGTTGCAACAAAATCTGCACCTCTCTCAATCGCCCAATCGTAGAAACCTCCAAACTTGATGTATTTATTACACATAACGTCGGGATTAGGAGTTCTTCCTTTCTTATATTCTGAGAGAAAATAGTCAACGACATCTCTTTTATACATTTCAGACATGTCTAGCGTCTGAAAAGGAATGCTCAGTTTTGCCGCGACTCTCATGGCGTCACGTCGGGCGTCTTTCCAATTACACTCTTTCCAATCTGGATACCATCCTTTTATATATACACCGGTAACATCAAAACCGCGCTTCTTGAGAAGAGCTGCGGTAACGGAACTATCGACACCTCCAGAAAGGCCGACAAATACTTTCTTTCCTGCCCGTGCATCTAGTGTTTCTGGGTGTGTATTACTTTTAAAAAACATATCTATGTTCTACCTAAAAGAAATTTTATCGCAAGTAGAGATTTTTTTTCTGCTTATGTTCCTCGAAAGTTTCTGAGAAGTGTACTGTCCCAGAATTATCGGCAAGAAAAAAAAGATATTCGCTTTCTTCAAAATCAAGAGTGGCAATAATAGCATCTAGGCCAGGATTTGAAATCGGTGTTGGAGGAAGTCCGGTATATACATAGGTGTTATAAGGAGAATCGAGTGCAAGATCATCGTACGTCAAATCAAACGTTCCTTTTCCATTTATATACCGAAATGTAACATCAACCTGAAGCGGCATACCTATCTCAAGGCGCTTCCAAAGCACACCTGCAATCTTTTTCATATCTTCAAATTCATAAGCTTCCGCCTCAACGATGGATGCCATAGTAACAATGTCCTGCAAGCTTCTTTGAGACACCTCTATCTCTTCCGAAAGGGCAATTGTTTTTTCTCTAAAATTTGACTCCATCTGTATTACAACGTCAGAAGCTGTCGTGTTAGGGAAAAATAAGTAAGTATCAGGGAAGAGGTACCCTTCTTTTTCTTTTGTGATACTGAGAAACTCATCAACATTAAACTGTTCAAAATCTTCCACAAAGAGTTGTGCTATTTTTTCTCGAGTAAAACCTTCTGGAATGGTAACTCGTATAGGATCCAGACCTAGCTCACCACTGATAAGACGTTGTGCAATAACAATCGCATTTTGTTCATTCTCAAAATAGTAACTCCCCGCTTGCACAGCACTTTCACCACTTAATATTGTTACAATTTTAGAAAACACAAAAGCAGAGGATATAACCCTTTCACGCTTTAGCTGTAGAGAAATATCTTGAAGTGTTGAACCCTTAGAAAGAACCACGAGGTTGTGATCTTCAAAATTTTGTGGCGCAGCAACACCGTACATGTATACCATCCCAGTTCCAATAAGCACAAGCGCGATGAGTGCAAGAAAATATTCTTTTCTGTTTCTTAAGAGGGTAATCAAGGACATTATGTTGGAAGATTTGCAGGCGCTTCTGCTTTTCGAGAAGGAATTCGCTCAAAGGTTGGCGTTCCAACAGCAATACCGCCGGTTGGATGAAAGATGGTCGCAAGCTCTTCTGTCGTCAAAACAATAGGCTTCTGCTTAAAGTGCTTGTATGGCTCTTGATGATAGGACCGCATCTTGTAGGCCTCTAGATATTTTTTCTCTATCTTGTTTCTACGAGACCGTCTAAAATCTTGCCATGGATAATCAAAATCTGTATAGGTTCCCAGCTTAAATCCATTTAAAGTGTTTGAGCTATATTGACGAAAAGAACCAATGAGACCTGGTATGTTCTCTGCATTAAAAGCGTCCTTTTTTGCGATATACACACCACGTATACCACAATCAAAAGCTGGCTTAGCGAGACTCCTTTCAAGCGCAGAGAGAGTGTCCTGTTCTCCTTTGGTAAGAAAACGTCCGTATGTCTTGTTTTCCCCTTCACCTTTTGGATTTGATACTTCTTGAATCTTTGCTATCTCTTTTTCAACACCACCTACCCAGTCTGGTTTTTTTCGTAGACGACCTTCTTTGAGAGCCTCTTTTTTATTCGCCTGGACAATAATCTGTATCCAACATTGCTCACCTTTTTGCAATGAACCTAAATACTCTATGACAGCCGTCATTGGATCAATCTTAAATTCATCTTTAGGATCTTTGTCGAGGCCATAATCAACATATGTTTTTATTGGGAATGCATCTGCCTTGGTAAGTTTGAAGTACGTAGACCACATAGGCCAATTATCTGGATCATGTGGTACTCCTTTTGTGTAATCTTCGGCCTCGTATATTTCGACATTCGGATATTGTGCGTACAGTTGTGTCTCAACCATTCCTTTATATTTTTTCCAACACCAGATATACATATGCACTTGTCCTCCAATTGAAACAAGTTCGAGAGAAAACCATGGTGGGATTTTTCCACCTAGATAGGTATCCAAATAGGTAGCGCTTCCTTTTTGGTACAAAGCACTTAGAAATATTTCCATTGCAACTGGAGACTTTAATACCTCTTGGGGCATCTTTATCTCAAGTAATACTTTTTCTTGTTCGTATATAAACTTCTGTCGTACGTACTTGATCCAAAGAATAATAGAAGAACCTGTAAGTAGTAGTGGCAACCAAAAAAACGAAGTCTTGTACAAAACAACAATCGCATCTATGAGTGCAGTGATAAGCTGCTTGGTAAAACCAACATCATTCATCTTGTCTTATAGTATATCGCGGAGACACAAAGAAAAACAGTTCCAGGGTGTGGAACTGTTTTTTATTTCTTTACCATGTAGCGACCGCTCGAATCTTTTATGAAATAGTTTGGATTCTGAAGGTTGACGACGATAGTGTTTTCTTTTACATATCGCTCCTTGAGAACCTTCTCAACAACTTCTTCTTTTGTCAGGGGACCGTTTTGCTCAAGAATGTTTCTAATAACATCTTTCACTACTCCGCTCATGTATCCCCACTCTGTGAGGGCGTATAAACCACGTCCTACAAGTACAAAGCGTGGGTCTTTGATAAGTTCATTGTGAGTAGTAGCTTCGTGTGCTTTTTTATCAAAAATATCACCAATAGCTTTTGTCACTTCTCGGAAGTGAATTGGTGAACCGTGTCGGCGAATAACAAGAAAAGCATAGTCTCGGATACCCTTTGCAGAGATATTCGGAGAACTTGCCTTACCCCACTCACCCAGCTCGTTGCGTCCAATTTTCTTAGACATTCCCAACCATCGCTTTATGATTTCATCGTCTCGATGTTCGTCTGAAAGTTCTTTTACTTGTTCAAGAAAATCACTAATCATTTCTGACTCAGGAATAATATCGTCATCAGAGAGATTTTTGTATACCTTATCAAGTGCGGTATGGATTTCTTCTGAAACCTTTTTGTCTACGTACCATCGGTGCTTAAAGCTATCGTTCTCTTTTTCTTTTGTAAAGTTATCACCAACAACAAGCAAGAAGTGAATGTGGTTTTGTGTTCCACGATCTTTTGAAACACTTTCGAGAATATCTTGTTCAGACAAGATGCTTCCTAGTGAAGAAATGTGTTGCTGTAAATCTGTAAAAACAGAAGCTTCTTTTTCATAATTTTCTGATTTCCTGATCTGACCAAGTGAGTGATTTTCAATCTGACGTACTCGTTCTCGTGTAATACCATACTTTTGACCAATAGCCTCAAGAGTGAGGTGTTTTGTATTTTTTCCAAGTCCATAACGACTCTCAAGCACATCTCGCGCTCGGTCGTTTAATACAGAAATCAGGCGCTTTGTCACCTGCTTTGGTTTGAATGAAATTGTGGGTTGTGTTTTCTTTGCCATATTTCCTTTCTATGGTTTAATTTCTATCATTTTAGGGCTCATAAGTCAAGCTTTTACTTAGTGACGAGACTGATTAATCGGTTTGGAACAATCTTTTTAATCTCGTATCCCCCCTCAAGCCAGTTTGTAAGCTCATCTGTTTCGTCTATTTTTGTTTGTATCTCCTCTTGAGATGCGTCGGTTGGAACCTCTATTGTTGCTCTCACTTTTCCGTTAACTTGAACTGCGATTGAGGCCGCTTCTTCTATAATCTTAGACTCATCAAAGAGTGGCCATTCTTCCAAGTGGACTGAGGTAAGTTCTCCAAGAGATTCCCACAACTCTTCTGCGATATGCGGAGCGATGGGAGAAAGTAGTTTTAAGAAAGTCTTATAGTGCTCTTTTGAAAGTTGTTTTTTCTCAGCTTCATTAAGGAAAATCATAAGTGCACTTATGGCAGTATTGAATTTAAAGTTCTCAATATCATGCGTTGTTTTTTGTATTGTCTTGTGGAGAAGTTTTTCAACTTCTTCAGAAACATCAGTGTCTGTGATCTTTTCTTGCAAAGAAACCACCCGTTCCAAGAAACGACGCATTCCTACGACACCGTCCATGTCCCAAGGATACGAACCTGCCTCTCCATATGGACCCATGAAGGCCAAATACGTCCGTACAGCGTCTGCACCGACGTTTCCAACAACCTCATCAGGATCGACTACATTACCCTTTGATTTGCTCATTTTCTTGCCATCAGCACCGAGGATAAGTCCTCGATTCATACGCCGCTTGTACGGTTCTCGCTCCGTCGCAACTCCGATATCTGCTAAAACTTTTTGAAAAAATCGAGAATACAATAAGTGAAGCGTTGTGTGTTCTGAACCGCCAAAATATTGATCAATGGGCATCCAGTTTTTCTGTATATTTTTTGAACACAATTCTTTTGTGTTTCGAGGATCGAGGTATCGTAAGAAGTACCACGACGAATCAATAAAGGTGTCCATGGTTTCAACCTCGGGAGTCCACCCTTCTCCGAAAAGATCTGTGGTTCGTTTTTTCAACTCTTGTGACTTTGCAAGAGGAGCTTCTCCTGTTGGAGTAAAGTCAACATCATCAGGAAGTGTCCACGGCAGGTGCTCTTCTGAAACTGCGTATGCTTTTCCTTCCGGATCAAAGACGACAGGAATGGGTGTTCCCCAATATCGCTGTCGCCCAACAGACCAGTCACGTAGACGATAGGTTGTCTTCATTTCTCCGCCAGATTTTTTAGTTATTTTCTCTTTCGCTTCTTCAGAGGGGGTGTTATTAAACTCCCCAGAATTTCTTAAAAAGCCGTGTCCTGTATATGCCTCATGACCTTTTCGTCTCTGCCAGACATATTCAAATTCAGCATGTTGAAAGCCAGCTCGCAGGATTTCTTCTTCTGTTAGCCAGACTGCCTCATGCTGCTCAAGCTCTTCCTCTGCAACCTCTTCTTTAGTATCACTCTTCAAAGTGAGGAAAATAATATCATTGTACGCGACTCTATTTACATCTTTATGTGCAGCAAAAAAGTCTGACCGCGTAGTTCCGGCTTGATGTGAAAGTTCTATATCAGAGTATCCAGTTTCTTCGAGAATCTCTCGTTTTGCAGCTTCCACAGGATCTTCACCTTCATCAATTCCACCTGTAACAAATGTTGTCCAGGGTTGATTCTTCCATTTAAGACACAGGTACTTTTCTTCTTTAGGATCAAACACAACAGCGATTAACGCCTTTCTCTCGAGCACATCTTTTCCTTCTTGATGTGGATTTGTATGATCAACATAATGAGGAACAACAACCTGTTTAATTGGCAGATTAAATTTTGTGGCAAACTCAAAATCTCGCTCATCATGAGCGGGTACTGCCATAACAGCTCCAGTTCCATAAGAACCAAGCACATAGTCTGAAACAAACACTGGTAACGATTCGTCGCTTACTGGATTTATGACAGTTATATCTTCGAGGTGCACACCTGTTTTTTCTTTTTGATCTGTCTGTCGCTCCAGTTCAGACTTTTTCTCGGCAGTAGCAATATATTTCTCCACATCAGTCCAGTTTGATACAGATTCTTTGAGTGTTTTCAAAAGAGGGTGTTCTGGTGCAAGAACAACATATGTCGCCCCGTATAAAGTATCTGGCCTTGTGGTAAAGACTTTTATTTTTTCTTCTGAATCTTTTGCTTTAAAATCAATTTCTGCTCCAGAACTCTTTCCTATCCAATTTCTCTGCATCTCTTTTATTTGTTCTGGCCAATCAAGATCATCTAGGTCGTCCAGAAGCTGCTCTGCGTATTCTGTAATCTTGAGCATCCACTGTTCTTGTTCGCGTATCTCCACCTCAGTGTCACAACGCTCACACAAACCACTTACAACCTGCTCATTTGCCAAAACAGTCTTGCATGACGAACACCAATTTACTTTTGTCTTTGCTTTGTAGGCTAGACCCTTTTCAACCATCTGAGCAAAAATCCATTGTGTCCATTTGTAGTATTCAGGATCAGATGTCACTACTTCACGAGACCAATCGAAAGATGCTCCCATGGTCTGTAGCTGTGTTCGCATTTGGTCCATGTTTTCATATGTCCACTTCCTTGGATCCAAACCTCTCTTAATAGCTGCATTTTCTGCAGGAAGACCAAAGGAATCAAAACCAGTAGGAAAAAGCACGTTGTATCCTTGCATTCGCTTAAAACGAGCATACATGTCCGGTACTGCAAAAGCATACCAGTGACCTATGTGTAGATTTCCTGATGGATAAGAGAATTCAGAAAGTGTGTAGAAATTTTCTTTTCCTTTTATAGAATCCGGAGTGTTATAGACTTTGTCTTGTCTCCACTTATCCTGCCACTTTTTTTCTATTTCTTTATGGTTGTATGACTGCATGTATACGGCACACTATAACAAAAAACAGCACTTCTCGGAAAGTGCTGTTTTCGTTCTTAATTTATTCGAACCGGGTAGATATCAGGGTCGATAGTTCTTTCGAAGCAATCCTTTCCTATCTGATGTGTCCAGTTTTGCTCAATGCCAAATTCTTTTGGAGCAATACTTCTTGTTGTCGACTGAGCAGATTGTGTAGTAAATTCAGCACATAATTCAAAAGATGCTACATCTTTGACTGTATATGAATAAGATTTTCCTGTTTCTGGATCAGTCGATACCTTGAAGCCACTTATAGAATCTTCTATCTGCACGAGTTCCGTAGGTAATGTTCCCTTGCTCTGCCAGTAGTTTACAATTTGCCACTGAATACTTTGCAGATCTTCTACACGCTCCTGATCAAGCGTACGGTCTCGCTGCTCAAATGGTGAGCCCATATAGTAAAATCCCAATGCAATTGAAACTACGACAAGTACGGTAGCAAAAGCTTTCATACCTCGTTCGACGTTCTTTTTCTTTGTACTACGAAGTTCGTTCTGGTAATAGAAAAATGTTCCACCAAATATCACAATAAGTGCAAGAGCCTTGAGGACAAAACGAATACTAATTTCTCCACCAAGGAATGAGTTCAATACAACAATTAAGTCGCCAAGAATTACAGCACCTGCTATAAAGAGTGTCAGGTACACGAGAAACTTTCGAAATCCAGAGTCTTGAAAATTAGCATCAGAA
>Ga0306869_1000411_pt1 | contig 20646 bp, 17 predicted proteins | sample AntRauTorckE6833_FD_190421 | JGI IMG/M metagenome (GOLD analysis project Ga0306869, IMG submission 190421) | Saline lake microbial communities from Rauer Islands, Antarctica - Metagenome Torckler E6 #833 (v2) (version 2) | ecosystem: Environmental > Aquatic > Non-marine Saline and Alkaline >... | reverse complement strand
GTCATGAGCTGCTGGATTTGCAGCTCTGTTTCGCTCTGTACTTTACTCGGCAGAGAGTTAGCTATAGCCACCGGCGGGTAGCTGATAAAGAGAATAGCAAAACCGGTAATCAGCGCGGTGGCTTTAATATATAAAGTAGTGAAGGTACGGGTCAAAGTTCGCGCATTCTATCGCGAACCTGCTTATTTACACAAATGTTTTTTTATTGCCCAGTAAAAATCAATCTTCTACAATCACTTTGGTGCCCAGGTCGGCCCAGGTATAGAGGGTGCGAGCTGCTGCGACCGGTAAATTTACACAGCCATGGGAATAAGCACTGCCAAAGCTGTCGTGCCAATACGCACCATGAATCACTGCCCCACCCTGAGTGAAGTAGAGATTCCACGGTACACCAGGCAGGTCGTAGACTTGTCTGTCAGATAAGTTTGGAAGTGGTCCTTGCATGTATCGACTCGGAGTCTTTTTAAAAATGGTAAAAGTACCGCGCGGAGTTGGGGTCAGCTCCAGGCCGGTTGATATGTCCAGCTCCATGTATAATTCCTCCCCTTCGTAGGCGGAGAGTAACTGCTGACTGCGATTGACGACAATTCGTTTGTCGGTGCTGGTGGCTGCGCCGTCTTTCCAAGTGGTCTTGTCTCCTTTGTCGTACAGTACGGTCACGTAGTCTGAGTGGACGTACCAATCACCCTCCATGCGTTCGGGGTAGCGGATGAATTCATCGAAGGCGATTTTGTACCACCGCTCACCGTCTCGCTCGACGCTCCCGCCGACTTTCAGCACAATCCCGTTGCGGAGCTGCCGCTGGACGGAAAAGTCCGTTCCTGGTCCAGAGCGAGCATTGAGACACTCGCCAGCAAAGTGCGGGCCGCAACCATCGGTCACTTCGATATATTCAAAAACCACCGACTGGATTCTCAACATTTCCGTATCAGTAGTGGTGGCAAACGGATCAGCAATGACCTCCACGGGCACAAACACTACTTCTTGGGTTTCTAGGTAGCGACTATTGGGAACGCTCGGTTCGTTAGTCAGTGGTGAGTCACTCCACAGGGCTTTGAGGGTAGGAAAGAAAATAATGAGTAGTAGCGTCACGAGCAAAACCACCAGCAGCAGGAGCAGTGATTCGTAACGAGAATGTTTAGGAAAGCGCATATATTCAAGTATATGCCTGTTCGTGGCTAGTACAAGCGACAGTCTTCCAACGGAGTGTAATCAGCTGACTCACTAGAATGTGTTGAGTGTTACAATATTAAATAAAATATTATTACTAATATAATTATTCAACATGAATAACGTTACCGCTCCCGCCCTACAGACCATCCCGCGAAAAATCTTTCTTTTCGCGTATTTGATAGTTCCCCTCTTGGTTGCTGTTGTGCTGTTGGACACTTACTACCTTGATGCCGTGTTACGTCCGTACCTTGGAATAGGTGCATTGTTCATCCCCATCTACATCTTCATCTTTGACTTGCCGCACATCATGGCCAGTTTCTTCAGTTTCTTTGACAGAGAATACATCTCATACTACAAGAAGCATTTATTCTTTTATCTACCCGGCTTGTTGATTGCTACCGCCCTTCTCTTATTTGTAAATTACGAATTAGGATTAGTCTTTTATTTAGTAAATGACTTGTGGCACGGCATACGGCAAAAAGTCGGTATTGCGTTAATTCTCGGAGCCCGCCCGGGAACACTGCATACAGCCTGGACGCTAGTACCGTTTATTGTTTCCAGCTTTGCCTACGTGCTCGCGATGCGGCCAAACTTTTTCTCAACTACATTAACCCCATACATCACTACAATCATCGGTGTCGGTATGGTTGCAATCTTTGTGTTGATGTGTCTGAAAATATACCACTCAGCTCCAAAAGTCCGTTGGTACATTTTTGCTGTCTCCGCTCTGTTTCTTTGTAGTTACTTATTTATTTCTCTGGGTTACGCGTTTTTCGCCATATTAGCGTTTCGATTTGTACACGATGTGAGTGCCTTTGCCTTTTATATTACCCACGACCACAATCGCAATAAAAATGGAGCGAAGAATTGGCTGTATAAAATAGTCGGAGCGATTCCCCTGCCGTACTTTATTATGGTTCCGGTACTCGCTTTTACTGCGGCCTATGCCGTTCGCTCATTTACTGACCAGACGTTGCAGATTGGATTTAGCGTAGTGATTTTGATTGCGATGTGTCATTACTATTTAGAGAGTGTGATGTGGAAACGCGATACACCGCATCGCCAGAATGTGCGAGTGAGTCAGTAAGGATACCTCGCCTGAGGAAACAAAAAATCACCTTTAGAGGTGATTTGTGTAGTGGACTCGACAGGACTTGTCCTGACGGTCACCAAGCTAGTTTGTTTCCTTTTAGTCACAAACTAGCAGGTGCCGCGGGACACACCTCACTCGTTCGCAAGCTCACATCGCTCCGGCGTTCAAGTCCTGCCGCAAGCAAAGCAGTTTGCTTGCTTCGAGTCCACACAAAAACCGCCCGAAGGCGGTTTTCTTTGTGGACTCGACAGGACTTGAACCCGCTACCTCCTCAGTGCAAATGAGGCGCTCTACCAGATGAGCTACGAGCCCAAAATTTATCTGAGATACATTTTGTTGAGTGCAATACTCAGCTCCCACGATTGGTGTACTTGTCTACTCGTCAATCCCAAACGCGGTATGGGATTGACGATGTATTGTCGCAAGTGCGCACTATAATACTGTTGTGGGCCAATGAAGTCAAGGTAATTAGTACCTGTTTTGCACATGGGCATTTTCTATCAAATGTGTGACCAAGTCAGTGAAATTGAGACCGATTGCTGCTGCAGCTTTTGGGAATAAAGACTCTGACGTCAATCCCGGGAGCGTGTTTATTTCTAGAAAGTACACTTCCCCATCTCTGACGATAAAGTCACTGCGCGAATAGTGTTCACAGGCAATGACCCTATGCGCTAGCTCAGCTGCAGCAGAGAGCTTGGATTTTTCATGGTACGAAAACCGTCCCGGGACAATCTCTTGTGATTTTCCGCTATACTTATGCTCGTGCGAAAACAGTGCTTCACCACTGGGCGGAATGATTTCAATTACGGGCAGTACATATATTGGATGGTTACGAAAATTGTTCATTACTCCGACAGTCGCTTCTTTACCTCTGATAAATTCTTCTACCAGAACTTGTTCGTAGGTGCCCAGCAAATCGACAAGGGCTTCTTTGAGAAAAGTTGCATCGGGAATATGTCTGGCACCCAGTGAGGAGCCATTACTTAGAGGCTTTACAAATAATTCTCTCCCCACTTCTTTAAAAATATGTGGGATTTCTTCGTCTAATCTATCGATTTCATCGCGATGTACTCGACGATGCTTCGGCATCGACAGACCGTGTGGACGCAAGGTGTTTTTGGTCAATTCTTTGTTAAACGCAATAGCTGAAGACAGCGCACGACTACCAGTAAACGGAATACCTTTGCGCTGGAGAATACGCTGCACTTGGCCGTCTTCACCGTAGGAGCCGTGCAGCGCCACAAAGACCACGTCCACTGCCTCCAGTGCTTGTTCTGGTGACTTTACAAATCCTTCTTCGAGCCACTCACCTTTCTTGGTGATAACAATATCCTTGTGAGGCTGGTCGGATTCGCGCAGCGCTTTGAGCACAGCACTACCGGACAACATAGACACTGCATATTCTTCACTGGGTCCACCCCGTAATACTGCTACTCGTTTCATATAGCTAGTATAACATTCCTTCGCTGCGCAGTTTTTACACAGTGGTGAAAGCCTAGGAACGAAGCTTTTTGCTGCGTTTGTCGCGGTGGTAGGCAATGGCAAAACGGTGTGATTCCGCATTGGCCAGCAGTATGGAGTGTTTGTGCACATCTAGAAGTTTTTTCTGACCGATTATTCGAATGGGTTTATGACGCTCATCCTTTACTACTCCGACTACTGGTATCAGCATCGCATGTTGGCGCAAAATGAGTTCAGCTGCGTTTTTCTGAGCCGTGCTGCCGTCAACTACAATCAGCTGAGGAAACGGCCATTCTGGGTGAGCCAGCCGACGAGAGAGCATTTGCTTGAGAGCTCCAGTATCGTTTGCTCTATCAATGTCATTAATTTTAAATTTACGGTATTCATTTTTGGCCGGCTCACCACTTTCGATGACTGTCATCACACCGACCATATCAGCACCTTGCAAGTGGGCAACATCATACGCTTCTATCCGCACTCGCTTCTCGTCTCGATACACACGTGAGTCATCTTTCATCAGGGCAATATCTTGGATGTGGTTGAGAGCGAAAATGCGCTTTTTAATGACATTGGCTGCTTCAAAGCGCTCAAGTTTGGCTTCGGCCATCATTTCTTTCTCGAGTTCTGCAATGACTTGGCGTTTCTTACCCTCAAAAAAGAGTCGAATGTGGCGGATTGTCTTGTTGTATTCTTGGGGTGACGTGGTTTCGGGATATAGTCCGATCTGTCGGTTGAAGTCAATCTTCCCTTTGGCCATGCGAGTTTTTTCTTCTCCAACAGGTGTTTTTGTGTCGTAGAAGCGAAACAACTTTCGTACAATTTTTAATGCTTCCTTGAACAGCCCACCACTGGGAAAGGGCCCAAAATGATATTTAATTTCTTTCTCAGTGAATTTCTCAGTGAGATCTTTTCCACGTACTACGAGTACGCGCGGAAACTCTTCATTAGTGATGACTAAATGATTGTAACTTTTGTCATCTTTACTTTTCGTGTTGTATAGAGGCTTATGCGTACGAATGAGATTTGTCTCTAGAATGAGCGCTTCTAAGACACTATCAGTTTCGGTCCACTCAATGTTTTTTGATTCAGCAACCATCTTGGCAATAATGTGCGACCGCTTTTCGACGATGTCGTTCGTAAAATAGCTCCGTACGCGATTTCGCAGTGAAGTTGCCTTCCCGATGTATAGAATTTGTTTTTTGGTTCCTAAAAAGAAATAGACACCAGGGGCAGCTGGAAGTTTTTGTTTAACAAGATCTGCTTTGATCATGATTTTACTATATCAAAAAAGAGAATTGGTCGCTTGTATAAGCGACCAATGATTACTTTGGTTCAACCGGTTGCGAGACACTTCCAATCGTGTCGCGGTGTGTGATGAGTAGCTCGTGCACTCGCCAAAACCATAGTGGATAATCAGCATCCGGACTTTGTTTTTTACTGGATGTAAGTGCTGCATCGAGCACTCGTGCCATGTAGGTCTTTTGTCTTAAAGAGCGAGGAACGTAGTACCAATCAAAAGCAGCTGCAAACACTGCTTCTTGCGTGTCAGGACAATTAAAATATTTTGCTAGTTTTGTGATGGCTACACTATTTTTGGGAAATTCTCTCGCTGAAATTTGCATTTTCACCTCCGGACTTTCAATGACCCTCCAATGAGTATGGTATCACAAAGGTTACAGAATTTTTTTGAGATAATTCCCGGTATGTGACTTGGGATTTTCTGCTACCTGTTCTGGAGTTCCCTTAGCTACAATATTCCCTCCGCCTGCTCCTCCTTCGGGACCGATGTCTATTACGTAGTCAGCGCTCTTGACCAAGTCAAGGTTGTGCTCAATTACCATGACAGTATTGCCGTTGTTTACCAACTTCTGCAAGATGTCTATGAGCATTTTTACATCCTCATAGTGCAGACCGATTGTCGGTTCATCTAATAGATAAATGGTTTTTTGTGTGTGTGGTCGATACAACTCCGAAGCAATTTTAACCCGTTGTGCCTCTCCGCCGGAAAGCGTGGTGGCACTTTGTCCAATCTTAAGATATCCCAGACCAACGTCTTTGAGTGAACGAAGGCGCTCTTCAATGGCAGGTACAGACTTATAGAATTCGTGAGCATCTTCTACAGTCATGTGTAACACTTCATAGATATTCTTTCCTTTGTAGTACACCTCAAGCGTTTCTTTCGTGAAGCGCTTTCCGTCGCAGACGTCACACACTACAAAGACGGTGGGCAAGAAATGCATCTCTACGGCAATCACTCCATTTCCTTGGCAGGTTTCGCAGCGTCCACCTTTCACATTAAAACTAAATCGCCCCGGCTTCCAGCCTCGAGCTCTCGCTTCCCCGCTAGCAGCAAAGAGGTCTCGGATATGCGTAAAGGCGCCCGTGTACGTGGCCGGGTTACTGCGGGGTGTACGACCGATTGGTGACTGATCGATCAATACTGATCGTCCTAAATATTCGGTTCCGGTGATAGATGAGCAATTATAGGTTTTGGCGGTGCGGTGTCGTTTGTCGAGTCGGGCTTTGAGATTACGGTCAAGGATTTCATACATAAACGTAGACTTTCCCGAACCTGACACTCCGGTAACGCAGATAAGCTTTCCGAGAGGAATATCTACGTTCATGTTTTTAATATTAAACGCTTTACCTCCTTTGATTTGTATTTTTCCTTTTTCAGCGGTTCGTCGCTCAGGAGTAGCGATTTTACGGTCACCACGCAAGTAGTCGAGTGTCACTGAGCCTGACTCGTTGGTTTTATCCGTGAGCAATTTTTCCATATGGTCTGCCACAATCACGTCTCCTCCGTGCACTCCAGCGCCTGGTCCAATATCAATTAAGTAATCAGCGGAGTAAATCGTATCTTCGTCGTGCTCTACCACAATGATAGTGTTGCCTAAATCACGTAAATCTTGTAGCGTTTTGATTAACTTATCATTGTCACGCTGATGCAGACCAATGGTCGGTTCATCCAATACATACAAAGCTCCAACCAGACCTGAACCAAGCTGAGAAGCCAAGCGGATACGTTGAGCTTCTCCTCCAGAAAGAGTATTGGCGCGTCGATTCAGCGTAAGATACTCGATTCCCACGTCACTCATAAACTGCAGCCGCTCTACCACTTCTCGCAAAGCAGGCCAGGCGATTTCTTGTTGTTTTTGAGTTAGCTTGAGGTTCTCTACAAACTTTGCTGCTTCAGACACTGTTAGTGCGGTGAAGCCCACGATGTTCATCCCCAGGTCTTTCTTGCCATCGCCACCGAGGTATACCCGGAGCGCTTCGGGTCGCAAGCGCGCCCCCTGACATACTGGACACTCGTCACTTTGGAACATTCCTACGACACCTAGTCCATTACATTCGGGGCATGCTCCGTAGGGTGAATTGAAAGAAAAAAGACGAGGCTCTACTTCAGGAAAAGAAGATCCGTCAACTGGACAAATAAACCGAGCTGATAGGGTGCGCTCACTGCCATCTGGACTTTCGATTTTGACTAATCCGCCAGACTCCTGCAAAGCAAGTTCTACAGCTTCTGAAAGACGTTCTCGTGAACCTTTTGCATCATCGGTAAACTCACTGACGTAAATTTCATCTACGAGCACATCGATGTCGTGCCGTTTGGTTTTAGTCAAAACAATCTTGTCTCGCAACTGTTTTATTTGACCGTCGATTTTGACTGTCTCGTATCCTTTACCTAGTAGGTCGTACAGCATTTGGTAATATTCTCCTTTGCGTCCTACTACTAGCGGTGAAAAGACACTTACCCTGCCCTTGGATACTTTTATACCCATCACTTGTTCAGACTCTTTCTGAGTAGCTGTTTTTACTTCACGGTCTTCTATGGACTTCAGAACAATTCCGAGGATTTCGTCTTGAGAAAGTTTTTGAATTGGTACATCTACGTCGATACAGTATGGCTGACCAATGCGCGCGAATACTATGCGTAGGTAGTCATAGATTTCAGTAATGGTCGCTACTGTAGAACGGGGGTTACGAGAAGCTGATTTTTGATCAATTGAAATAGCCGGAGATAAACCAGATATTTCATCTACGTCGGGTTTTTGCATCTTGTTGAGAAATTGTCGCGCATAGGGAGACAGCGACTCGACATACCGCCGCTGACCTTCGGCAAAAATAGTGTCAAAAGCTAAAGAAGACTTGCCTGACCCAGAAGGTCCAGTAATAGCTATCATTTTTCCTCGAGGCATTTCAACGTCTATATTTCTCAGGTTGTGTGTTCGCGCACCACGCACAATAATCTTGTCAGCGTGAGCACCACCAGTTGCTTGCCACTCTACTTTTGAGCCTTTTTTTGGTTTTGACATAACATGCTTCCTTCGCGTGTGGGCGAAGGTATGTGAGTGGTTATTATACGTGTTTCTAGTAAGTATTCAAATTATTGACGAAAGGTAATCACAATGTGTGTACCGACTCCTTTGATTGATTCAACTCCAATGTCTCCATCTAGCAAACTCACAAACTGTTTGGTAATCCACATCCCTAATCCGCTCCCCGTAACAGTTGACTCATCAACCTCGCCGACTCTGGTAAATGGCGCAAAAAGCTTTTTTTGGTCTTCGGCGCTGATACCCGTTCCGGTGTCTTTGATACGGATTGTCAGTTGAGTAGATTTTTTCTGACACTCCAATTCAATCTCTCCCGAGTCAGTGTATTTGACTGAGTTACTCACTATGTTGGTAATAACTTGTTGTAGTCGAGTCTCATCAGTTTGCATGACAATCGGTTCTGCTGACGGTTCGTAGGTAAGCTGTAAATTTTTCTTGTTGGCAGTTATCTGGAGATCTGCCGTCACTTTTGCTAGAACGTCTCGCACATCAACTGACTCTTTTTTGAACTCTAGCTTACCCGACTGGAGACGGGCCACTTCAAGAAAATCATTTACTAACACGACTAAACGCTCAGCAGACATCCGGATGGTGTTGGCGAATCTTTTGTTTTCAGTATCTAGTGTTTCTGATTCTTCTAAAAAGCTGGCGTACCCTTTAATCGCAGTTAATGGCGCCCGAAATTCATGAGCTATCATGTTTGAAAATAAATCACGATCTTCTAGCTGCTTGGCAACTTTTTGGTGCAGTTTTTCCCACTGGACTTGCTTATTTATCCAATACGCCAGACCAATCAAGAACAGAAAAATCGCTGACAATCCCAAGTAGGACAGTTGTTGCCGAGCGAGCATAATAGAGTCGATGAGCTCAAAGGAATGTTCCGAAAAAATGATGTAAGACAACCCATCTAGATCCACACTACTAAACACTTGCCAGGTACGAATATCATTTATTACAGTCGGGTATATAAATGCCCCGTCGGAACTAGATAAGGGTAAATTTTTGAACAATGAATCTGAGACTACGTAGGTTCCAATTTCTTCAGGGTTGAATGAATATGTAATTAAAGTACCTTCTGATTCTGGCTCAACTACTCGTATTTTTGTGATGTCGGCGTTTTCACTCAGGTACTGTTCGATGAGTTTTGGTAGCACTTCGTCACTATTCTGAACATCAGTTAAAACAACTTGCAGTGAATCATGCAACATGCTGACTCGCTGTTTTTGCGAGCTATCAATATTGCTATACGCGGTATCAAAAAAGCTTTGCGTAATCCACACAAACAGTAAAGGAAAAACAAAGAGCAAAATCCCGACTAAGAGTAGCCGAGAGTTTGAGCGCATGACATGTATTCCCTGTTCAAGTGTGTTGAGAATACTGGAAATCATGTTGCTTTTGCAGAAGTTTTAGAAGCGGTGTCCACCATATCATCACTGATCATGCGTCCAGTTCCTTGGTCGAGGTCGTCTTCTTTTCGGCGAAGTGAGAAACCAAGCATTAACAGAATGAGTCCAAATGCCAACACTCCCACTCCAACCACAGCGTTATACGAATTAGAGGCCACTTTCTCGATGACTGAGTCTGACCCCACTACAGTACCTCCAGCAGCATCAACTGGTGTAAACGCTTGAGCTTCCTTTACAAAAGAAAAGGGGTTACTTTGCGCCACAATCGAGCCAGTGTTGTCAGTCAGAGCAACAAAGACGTCGTGAGTACCATCTTCTAACTCTTTATCCAAAGTGTATACAAACGAACCGTCACTATCGGTTTTAATGGTTACGACCGTTGGATTACTATAGATGTATAGTGTGACAAAAGAATTTGGTAGTCCCCGACCTCTTATCTCTGCGCGCACTGTCGGGTCATTGGCTTGCGCTATAGAATTCAAGGAAGGGATTACTTCTTCTACTGCTAGCACATCAGCTTGCACTAATCCAACTGACTCCTTCGGGGATTCGAAGGCAATCACTGCTTCTGCCGTGTCATCTAGTGGGTCAAAGCCGCGAACTATTTCTACCCCATCTGTAAAGCCATCACCATCAGTGTCTGGTTCATTCGGGTTCGTTTGATATAGGTTGATTTCATCAAAATCAGGGATACCATCATTATCTGTGTCGAGTGCTGATTGACCATTACTTTTTTCTTTACGAATTTGTTCAAACGTATCTACTCGTTTGCGCAAATCAGAGAACTTTTGTGACATATCAAGTATGACATCGTCAGAGATGCCAACCAATTCTTTGTCCACCAGAGCTGAGTTTGCCAACTCCGCCTCTTTTTTTGCTAAAGCTGCTTGAGCCGCCTTGACCAGTATTTCGTCTCCAGACTGCCGAGCAGAAGCATAGCTATTTAATAATTGAGTAATGCTTTCTCTATCATTTCTATACAGCCGCTTACTTGCTTCTTGTATATCGTTCAGGCTTGCGAAATTATCGTTTTGATCATCTAGATTGGCTGGAGCAAAGACACGCTCTTCTTGAATCGGATTTTCAGGAGTAGCAGAAACAATTGAACTGGATTCGTCAGTTACTGGCCGAGTGATTTGTGAGTTTTGTACAGTAATGAGCGTTGACTGAGTTGTTCTAAGTGTCCCGTTATTATCTACTCCTGTGGCATAAAATTCATACGTGCCATTGGGTAAAAACGTCACGGTATTCACCGTAAATACTTTAGTCCCGGACTTTTGGGTTGCTTTTGAAATAAAACGTGAATTAAGAGAAGTGACTGGTCGAGCATATAATTCAAGACTGCTCAAACCAGCATCTTGGATACCCATAGTAAGGAGGCCAGATACTTCTCTTTCATTTATTGACAATGAAAAAACTAGTGCAGCTGGTTCACTCAGAGGCTCTTTTTCTTTTAATTCTAAATCATTGTTAGAGATTTCGATATCGGACTCGGGTTGTACAACAACCGAATCAGAGATTTCGGTATCATCACTATCAACTGCTGACGGATTGTTTACTATTGTCGGAATTTTGATTTTTTCTTCTAGAACCGGGTCAGTGTTCTCGACTACCTTTTCGACAACTGGTTCAATTGGTTCAATTGGTTCAGTGAGTGATTTTTGAGAATCTTCTGTTGTGGGTGTTGTATTCGTTTTTGCGTCTAGTGTCGTAGCGGTACTTTTTTCTACTTCTGGTACTGAAAATTGAGCGATTGCTTCTGTTCTTGTAGCATCAGCTGCATTTGTCAAAAGCTTTTTTTCTGTGTAGCGAATGAGAAGTTTGTAATCTCCTGGTTTCAGGTCTTTGGGTGAAAGTGTCAGCGCGTATTTGATATCTGCGAAATTCTCCACTCCCCTTGTTTGCAAAGTGTTCTGGGTAACTTCATTTCGCAGGTAATATTCTACGGATTCCGGATATACAGAAGTGAGTGTAAAAAGTACCCTGTTTGGTTCGATTAGAATATCCGGCACCGCACTCAGTAATGTGAGTTTGGTTGGAACCGTCTCTGTCACCGCGGAGATGACTTGCGCTGTGTTCTTAGTACTTGGGGTAGCATCAAACACATTCACACTAGCGAACGTTGAACCTAATAGTAAAAAACACAGACCACTGACCACAGCTATCCGGTACATGGATTTTTGCCAATATAAACTGAGTTCACTCCTCAGGAGCTCGGCTTTTTCCAGTGAGCGCAGAGGAACATTGTTGGGAACGGTAACCGTCTGCGATACTTTTTTTGCTGTTTTACTCTTGGAACCCAGTGTTTTTGTGGTGGCAGTTTTTTTAAGTCTTTTTGTCGCTTGTGTGCTCTCTTTCTTGACTGACTTTTTTTTGACCGCTTTTGCGGTTGGCTTTGCTTTGGTAGATTTCACGGGCTGCTTTTTTTCAGCTTTTGCAGTCGATTCTCGTCTTGCTTTTGGAGTGGCAGAGCTTCTTGAAGTTGCTTTTGAAATTTGGCGCTTTTTTGGGGTGTTGTTTCTTGGCTCACTCATAAGAACATTATATATCATTCGCGACTCTCAAACGTCTGTTTCAACAGTTATTTTGTGAGTGTCTCAATTTTTTCTATTAGTTCTGACATGTCAGTCATTGCTTTGACATAAAAACCAGCTGCTCCGAGTTCTTCCGCGCGCTTGGTATCGTTTTGCCCATCGCGATTTGAAAATATGATGACTGGCACGTCGCGAGTATGGGTATTTTCTTTTAGTTCTTGTAATACCTCAAACCCGTCTTTTCCGGGCAGCATCAAATCAAGAATTATTATGGCAGGGGCAAACTCTATCACTTCTGCAACAACTTCAGTTCCTGTTGCATTTACTTTGTATTCAAATTTGACTTTTTCGAAGTGCATTGATAAAAGATTTCTCAACAATGAATCGTCCTCTACTACATAGACCTTAACCCCTCCCTTACTCACCGGAACCTCTATTGGTGTAATGTCAATGACGGAATCGCCAGAGAAATCCATGTCCTGGCCAAAAATCGCTTTCATTTTTTGTGTAATTGAGGCGATGCTTTCTTCTTCCGTTATGTAATCGGCTGCACCTAATGCTAATACACTCTGTATATCTTTCTCAACGTCTTTTATCAGAGCAAACACAGGAAGAACACTTCGCATATCTGCTACATGCAAGACCTTGAAGACTTCTAAGCACGCATCACCTTTGTGGAGATGATTAAGCACCACTAAGTCGATGTTCTTTTCCGCTATTGCTTTTTCGGTCAAATCAGCACACTGCATGTGCTCAATTTTTACACTGTGAGCCAGTAATGACTCTTCGAGGTCGTGGATGTGTTCGTTTTCGTGCCCAACTATGAGCACTGTTTTATTCGTTAATACTGACATACTCATATGGTAGCACTCAAATATACTAAATATCTAATAACTCACACTATTTCTTCCGCTGCTTTTTTTGATTACTCTCTTGAAGATACCGGATTTCATCTCGTAAAATAGCAGCGGTTTCGAAGTCTAGTGCCGCCACCGCTTCTTCCATCTGACGCTTTTTATCTTTTAGGACTTTTTTAGGATTTTTCTTGTATAACTCTACATCAACTTGCAAGAGCGTTTCTACCGTTTGATCATGGTCAGTTCTCATCTGATCTGCGATGGATTTAATTTCTTTGGCTATCGTTTTCGGAGTGATGCCATGTTTAGTATTATAGGCAATTTGTCGGTCGCGACGTCTTTGAGTTTCGCTGATTGCGTATATCAACGCATCAGTCATCTCGTCAGCGTAGAGAACCACCCGACCACTTACGTTTCGCGCTGCTCGCCCAATCGTCTGAATCAATGCCGTTTCACTGCGCAGAAAGCCAGCCTTGTCTGCATCGAGAATCGCCACGAGCTCTACTTCTGGCAAGTCTAATCCTTCTCGTAGCAAGTTTACCCCCACCAAACAATCAAATTTTCCGCGTCTGAAGTCAGTCAGAATCTCAATTCGTTCCATCGTATCAACGTCACTATGAATGTACTTGGTGCTAATGTTCTTTTCATCTAAGAATTCAGCCAGGTCTTCAGCCATGCGTTTGGTGAGAGTTGTCACTAACACTCGTGCTCCGCCGTTGATAATCTTTTCAGCTTCAGCGATAAAGTCTTTGATTTGTCCCGGATAGTCTTTGGTTTCATTAATTGGACGTACATCAATTTCCGGATCAACCAAGCCTGTCGGACGAATAATCTGTTCGACCATTGCAATTCCTGATTCTTGTGCTTTGGCTGCTTCGTACTTCCCTGGCGTCGCAGTTGTGTAGATACGTTGTCCGAGCCGCTCGTCAATTTCTACGAATTTCAATGGTCGGTTATCTACTGCGCTAGGGAGTCGAAAACCGTGCTCCACTAGTGTGTCTTTTCGTGAGCGATCACCCGCGTACATTCCATTGAGTTGGGGAATGGTCACGTGTGACTCATCAATTATGGTCAAAAAGTCCGGTGAACCGTCTTTTTTGTGCGGAAAATACGACAGGAGCGTGTACGGCGCTGCTCCTGGCGCCCGTCTATCGAAGTGTCGAGAATAGTTTTCAATTCCGTTGCAGTATCCAACTTCTCGAATCATCGCCAAGTCGTGCTCTGTTCGTCTTTTGATGCGTTCTATTTCTAGCAACTTCCCTTCCTTCTTAAATTTCTTTAACTGTTCATCAAGCTCTAATTTGATGTCTTGGTAGGCCACTTTTCGCTCATCTTCTGGAGTTACGAAGTGTTTGGCGGGAAACAAAAAAAACACATCTGGCTCTTCTAGGATAGCTCGAGTGACTGGGTCAATTTTGGTTATGGTGGTGATCTCATCACCAGTAAATCCGAGTCGAAAGATAACTCGTTCGTTGGTGGGCATGACTTCTATCGTGTTCCCTACTGCACGAAATTGAGCGGGATTTAAATCAGCATTGGTGCGTTCAAAATACATATCAACCAATGTACGCAACATAGACATGCGCGTGGTTTGAAATCCCTTCTCAATTTTGAGATGTTTCTTTAGATACTGTTCTGGTGCTCCCAGACCGTAAATACACGATACCGAAGCTACAATTATCACGTCGTCTCGCGTCAATAATGCTTGCGTAGAGGCGTGCCGCAAACGGTCAATTTCTTCGTTGATTTGCGATTCTTTCTCTATATAGGTATCTGAAGTTGGCATATATGCCTCTGGCTGGTAGTAGTCGTAATATGATACAAAATAATGCACTGCGTTATTTGGGAAAAAGTCACGATATTCTTGCGCCAGCTGCGCTGCCAGGGTCTTGTTGTGCGCAATCACTAAGGTAGGTTTTTGGATTTGCTGGATGACGTTCGCTCCAGTAAAGGTCTTTCCTGAGCCAGTCACTCCCATAAGTGTCTGGTGTGTTTCACCATTTTTTATTCCTTGCACGAGCTTCTCTATCGCTTGCGGTTGATCTCCAGCTGGAGTTTTTTCGGTTGATATTTCAAACTTCACGTTTAGTACTATACCTTTTTACAAGCAAATGAAAAAGCCAACAGATGAATCTGTTGGCTTTATTGAGTGTCGTCAATGTGCAAACGTTTTTTTTGTTCTGCGATAGCCAATTGCAATTCTGCGGTTGGAATCTCAAACCTGCGCGCTAAGGGGAGAAAGTACTGCTGTGTCTCCCAGATTTTCCACCGCTTCTTAGCCGGTGAACCCCACAGAGTAAGCATGTTGTGCAATCTATCAGCATTGCACTTGAGAAAGACGCAATTTTCTCCGTGAGCTTCTGCTCTGCTTATGACCGCATGACTATAGGCAACTGAATTTTTCGCTCGTCCTTTCAGAGGTGGTTTAGTGACACCAAACACCAAGCGAGCGACTTCTTCACTTTGACTCTCGGCAATCAGTTCCCTACTCACTTGATCAGGAAAATCTTCCAACGAATCGTGAGTCAATGCAGCTGCTATCATCTCGGCATCCATGACAAGCCAATACTCAAGCAGCAACACGGCAACAGGAACGAGATGACCTTCCATGTAGGGACCACCACTTTGTCTAAGTATCTTTGAGAACAGTTCAGCATTCCAGAGATACGATTGTCTAATGAGCTTTCTATCAGCAACACTGCTTTTAAAACGCAACCTAATCAGGTCAAGAAAGCTGTTTTTGTGATTAAACTTTTTTATGAGCGCTCTGAGTTCCTCCGGTGTAGCAGGAGGGTGTGTGGTTGTGAACATATCACTCTCCTTCTTTTCGGTTCAGATTAAGTTAAAAATGCCATATTTAAATAATATGTCAATGCTATATAGCAAATACTAGGCTTTACTTTATGAACAAGCACTATTTACTCATCAGAATACTTTCTCGTAATTGCTTAGTGTATTGAACAATAAAGTACAGATTGTGCAGTGACGCGAGGTGTGCGCCGAGCATTTCTCGGGAACGAAATAAGTGTGCGAGATAAGCTTTGGTGTAGTTTTGACAAACATAACAATCACACGATTCATCGAGTTTGGAGAAGTCTCGCTGGTATTTAGCATTTAATAAATTGATTCTTCTGTGTCCCTCATTGGTGCGCTCATAGATAGTTCCCGTGCGAGCAATCCGCGTCGGTGCGACACAGTCAAAGGTGTCGCATCCTAGCGACACACCTTCAAGAATATCTTCAGGCTCTCCGATTCCCAGCAAATGACGGGGTTTGTCTTCGGGAAGAATTTCGTTGACCACCCGCACCGCTTCACCCAGGTCTGCTTTGGAGAAACTGCCACCAATGCCAAACCCGTCGAAGTCCATGTCGCTCAGCGCAGTAGCGCTCTTGGCTCGCAAGTCTAGATGACGACCTCCTTGTACCACTCCATAAAGCCCTTGTTTCTTGAGCGCTGCAAAATTTTGCTTATGTGCCATAATCGAACGTTTGGCCCAACGATGGGTGCGTTCCATGGCTTCTTGTTGATACTCCTTATTGGCAGTTGGGCTGGTACATTCATCAAATGCAATAATAATGTCGGCGCCAATATTGTGCTGAATGTCGATTGAACGTTCTGCCGTAAAGCGGTGCATTGAGCCATCAATGTGCGAGGTGAACGTGACGCCTTCCTCGTCAATTACGCACAGCTTGCCGTGATTAGAAGCAAATTCTTTACTATAGACATTGAGGCCACTTTTCTCGGCTTCTTTTTCAGCGTCAGCTGCGTTGGCGGCGAACTTTGTCACTCCTTTGCCAAACGCAGCGCCCAAAGAAAATACCTGAAAGCCACCACTGTCGGTGATGGTTGGCATGTCCCAGTTGGCAAACTTGTGCAATCCGCCAGCGGCTTTGACGACGTCATCACCGGGTTGCAAAAATAAGTGGTAGGTATTCGCCAGAGCTACTTGGTTACCTACGTAGTCTCGCATATCTTCGGGCTTGAGACTTTTGACCGTTCCTTTGGTACCCACTGCAACGTAGGCTGGGGTCTCAATATCGCCGTGAGGAGTATGTATAACACCAGCCCGACCAAGAGTGCCGGGCTGATGTTTTACAATTTCAAATGTGACTGGTTTTTGCATTACTTGATCTCGAGTAATTCTATAGAGAAAACAAGCGTTGCATTTCCAGGAATCGGGCCGATTCCTGCGTCGCCGTAGGCTTTTTCGGGAGGAATCACCAGCACTCGTTCACCACCGGTCTTCATGCCAATTACACCTTCTTCCCACCCTTGAATGACTCGTCCGGCTCCGACGGTAAATTCAAACGGTTCGCCACGTTTTTTCGACGCGTCAAATTCTTGTCCGTTTTGCAGCTGCCCAACGTAGTGCACAGATACCACATCCCCTTCTTTTACTGCTTCTCCGGTCCCAATTTTTATATCATCGATTACCATACGCTTTATATTACCTTTGTTATCAGCTGCTTGTACAAATGCGTTGGCCCGCAATTGATTCATGTTATCTCCTTGGGGCACAACGACTATTGAGTCGCTGGCGCTCACTGCCTGAGCTGGTTGTGCCTGCTCACCAACCTGACCAAGAAAGTCATTGGCCTGGATGAGGTACAGGGCCAGAGCCATACTCAAGATACTTGCTGCTCCTCCTATTATTTCGAATTTATTAAACATATATGCATTTTATTGGCTTATCATAGCGACTTTTGATGAAGATGCAACCTGTACATCAAGTAAGATTTGACCTCGTCTAATATATTCTCGTAATTCAGGATCTGATTTATCAGCCACCTTTTCTAAAAACGACGCGTGGCTTGCTGCTTGCATGAAGCGAGGCTGAGATAATGTTCCGACACTAGTCACTGGTAATAAGGAAATCTGAGACTGCCCGTTTGCTAGTCCTAGGTGCAGCATGAGCCCTTCCTGGGTATTCACTTCGTCGTACTGATCAAATATATAGTTGCCCAGCGAGTAAAAAACAGGTACTCCATTTATTAATTCTATGTCTTGCACCACATGCGGGTGATGACCTATAACCACATCCGCTCCTGCTTCAACAAATCGTTCTGCTGCTTCGCGTTGCCTGGTGTTGTGAACTGGTGCATATTCTGTGCCCCAGTGTACGTATACTATTTGGAAATCACTTCTCGCAGAAGCATACGCAAAGACATCCTTTATCTCAGAATATGCGGGCAGTTGTTGTAACGTGTGTGCGGCGATAACTGCAACAACCTTGTCTTGCGTCTCAATAAACTCTACTGCATTTGCGTCGAATTGCTTCGGGTGACCAAAAGACGCAAGTTGGTTTTGGTCGAGTACACGTTTGGTATTGTTGTAGCCAGCGTCAGAAAAATCAAGCGCATGGTTATTGGACAGTGACAGATGAGTAAATCCTGCCCAGGCTAGCTGTGGTATATAGCGAGCTGACACCGAAAAGCGCAGCATTTTTTCTGGAGTAGGTTGATGCACCTTAGGAATACTTGCCTCAAAATTTCCGACTACTGCCGGTCGCTGAGCCAACGCATTGAAAGAGAGTCCGGCATAGGGGTAATCAGCACCTTGTGTGTTCAACAAAAATTCAATGTTTCTTGCGAGCAGTACGTCACCAACAAAAATAAGGCTGTCGTACGGATCTTGACTCGAAACGTAGGTTACTGACGTCAAAGGCAAACGAGGACTACTGATCTCCTGATCACTCACAACCTGCGCCATACTTCCTTTAGAATATTCAAAATTGGGTAAACTGGGGCTGACCAGTACCAACTGACACATGAGTAGACTCAAAAAAAATCTATGTACTAATTGTGCAAACTTCATTTTAATACGTGCCAGGACTCGGGTAAAAAATTCCAATCTGGTAGATATACATAAAGAAAACGAGTGCCAGAATGGCTACTACAAAAGAGAGTACTCCAATGACAATATTTTTAAACCCAAAAATACTTTTTATACTATACTCTTCATCGGCCGTAACACGTGTACTTACATTGACCTCTATTCCTAATAGTTGTGATATTTCATCGGGTCCCAAAGCTTCATTCGTCCGAAACACTTTGTGCAGACCGTCAACGTGGGTCTTGTTTGTTTTCGTGTTTTCACGCAATACCATTATAGCGGTATCAACTTCATCACTATCGTAACGAGCACTCAACAGCACTGATCGTATGCGCTCATCAGGTGAGGTGGGCTTCACCCCATTAATTTTCAATATAGATTCAATTTGTTTGCGGTCAATCATAGACAGAAATATCTTTAATACTACTCTCCTTCACAATATATTGATTATACAACTCCAACAAGACCAAAAACAAAGTTACTACCACCGGCCCAATGACAAACCCGATTGGTCCAAACAATGACAACCCACCTAGCACCGCAATGAGAATAATAAACGGGTGCATATTATTGCCACGACCCATTAAGTACGGTCCAATCAAGTTGTCTACAAAGCCGACAATCAGGACGGACCAAATTGCCAGACCAATTGCGTTGACGGTATCTCCAGTGAAAAACAAGTACAAGATTGCTGGTGCGGTCACGATGGTGGTACCAACTCCCGGCATCAACGCTCCTACCGAAGCAATAGATCCAAACAAAATTGCTCGCTCAACACCGAAGAAGGTAAAGCCTATCGCCACCAGTGAACCTTGTATTAAAGCTACCAGCACCGTCCCAGTCGCTACCGAACGAATAGCATTTCCGAGTCGTTTGAATATCACGCGGTCTTCATCGTCTGGCAGTGGGCTGGCTTTTATCACTAACTCGAGAAGCTCCTTACCATCTCTGAAGAAATAAAAGGATCCTATGAGTGCTATAAAAAATGCAAATACGGTCGACACAGTTCCTGCAAATATTGCTCCTAGATTACCAGTAAACCATTCGGCACTGAGCTGGATTTGTTTGGTGAGGTCGACCTCAAACGCTGGGATGTACTGTTGGATAGTAGCTTCTAGCTGATCGACATTCGATTGAATACTTAATCCTCCGGAATCAAGTTCTTGATAGAAACTTACCACTTCACGAACCACCAGTGAAGATATGAGTACGAGCGGTATCACAACCACTACGAGTACAACCATTGTACTGATAAAGGCAGCAATAGTGCGGTTTTGGTAAGGCGTTTTTTTAATAATGCGCTTGTGCAGCGGGTGGCAGATAGTCACAATAATAGCGGCCAGAGCCAGGGCGCTGACAAACGGAGCCATGATGAGCCACACCATATAACCAGCTAAAAATAGCAAGCCAAAGAAAAATACGTACTCCACTACTCTGCTTAATTTCATGCACTAAGTATACAGCATAGTCCTGAAATAAAAAAAGTCAGCAAACGAATGCTGACTGTAAACTACTGCTTTTTTAGTGCATCTTGTGAGACCGAAGCTGCCACTTCTATCACTTGAAAAGATTCACGGGCTGCGCTATCTAAAGCTGGCAGAGCAGTTGTAAAATATTGGGATAGTCCCCAAAGGATGATCAAAAAACCAATTGCCTTTCTCATACGGACGAATTGCATCTCTGAAACTTCTATCGCTAGAAGCATCAAATAAACTTGAAAGAGACGCGAATCGGCCACAAGCGACCTAACACGTTTATATCACGTAAAGATGTGCTTGTACAGTAACGATTACGAGCCCTGTCTCTGTAAATGAAGATTAGGAGTTATTCATTTTCGTCAGACAAACGAACGATGGCTTGGGTTTGAGTCTTCATTTCTTGGTAGGTCATGACACCGTGTTTGCGAAAAACAACATCTCCTGTTTCGTCGTAGAATAACGTCTCGGGCAT
>Ga0306869_1000409_pt1 | contig 20699 bp, 15 predicted proteins | sample AntRauTorckE6833_FD_190421 | JGI IMG/M metagenome (GOLD analysis project Ga0306869, IMG submission 190421) | Saline lake microbial communities from Rauer Islands, Antarctica - Metagenome Torckler E6 #833 (v2) (version 2) | ecosystem: Environmental > Aquatic > Non-marine Saline and Alkaline >... | reverse complement strand
GATGATGCGTTTGGCTGGGTCGCCCAGGGTGGTGCGGTACTAGCAGGTGCTGCATTTGCTGGCTCGGCAATTTGGGCGCTAATATTAGCCCTGCCTACAATCCTGATAGTGGTCATTATTACAGTCGCAATGTTGATAGTCCGACGCCTGCTGCTTGTCGCTCTAATTATCCTAGCTCCGCTCGCCATGGCCGCCTGGGTACTACCAAACACCGAAAAGTGGGCTAAAGAGTGGTTCGATACATTTATAAAAGTCCTATTAATGTTTCCGTTAATTATTGGAATCATTGCGATAGGTAAGTTCATGGCCAGCGTCAATACTGTCTCTGTTGGCACGAACGGAGGCGCGTCGTTGACATTTATGGACAGTTTAATAACTTTGCTTGCGGCCTTCGGACCATATTTACTGATTCCGTTCACGTATCAGTTCGCTGGCAGACTGTTCGGTGCGCTAGGCCAAATGGCTGGTCGCCTACAGGGCCGTGCACTTGGTGGTGGAGGCGGCCCTTCTGGCGGGGGATCGAGTGGCGGCCTCAAGGGTGCATGGCAAAGTCGCATGAACAGGAAACGAACCCAAATGGCAGCTGGTCAAACCAAGCTCACAAGAGGCAGCGGCTTGGCTTCGAACGCACTTCGTAGAGGCTCTGCTCCCGGAGCAAACATTCCTGGTGGCGCGCTTAAAGATTCGAAAACACTTAAAAGACTCAGAGAGCAAGGTAAAGCGGAAGACGCCTCAACAGCACAACGAGTCGCCGGCGGTTTAGCAGGGGCTGTGCAAAAAGTCGGTGAGCCAGGAAAACGCTCGCAGGTCAGGGCTGATGATATAGCCAGAGAAGCAAACGATGCGCTTGTTCAAGAGGGCCTCAAAGAGCTTGAACAGCGCAACATCTCTGGTAGTAAAGAGGCTCTACGGGGGTTGTCATTCGGTGTTGATAAACAGGGCGAACAAACATATCAAGAATATCGCGGCAGCCTAAGCACTGAGGATGCCGCTACCGCAGACTTTTATCGTGAACAATACAGCGAGCGTCTCCGGTCCAACCCGGCGCTCATTCAGGCCGCTCAGCTGCAACGAGCTTCACTGGGAGACATGGTGACCGAAGACGACTATAACGCAGCATTAAGCGGTCTCAGTGGCACCTCACAGCTTAAACGCCAACACGCCGACGCCATGATTGGGTCATCGATAGGTTCTGGTGTTCATCGAGTTATGGGGCTTCAAGTAAGCGGGGATGGTGGTGGCGTTACCTTTAACGAAACAAGCTTTGACGGAGCTATTTCAACTCGAACAGGCGAACAGTTAATACGAACCAATAAGCATAAAGAGAATGTTGGAAGCACCGTTGCTGCGCTTGGTCGAAACCTTGCATCTAGTGATACTAGGCAGACAACCGCTTCGCAGGTAGCAACTATTCTTTCTAGTGACACAGCTTCACCACAATTCCGTACAGAGGTTATATCAAAGGTATATGACAGCGCTGATACAGAAACGAGACAGATGATTGATGGCATGTTGACAATCGACAAACCAGAAACCAGGACAACTCCAGTCTCGGATAGATCAGCAGAAGGAGAGTTGCCACCTGGTAGTGTCATACCTCCGAGTGATGATGATATCGACAGGCACAGTGATTCCTAATCACAGATTCGAGTAAATGCTAAACTGAAGATATTATGGGTTACTACAAAGTTCCACAAAACATCGAAGCCGAAGACACGATCCTCGGTCCGCTGACGTTCAAGCAAATGATCTTTTTGATCGTTGCTGGGGTTTTAGGATTCTTTGGGTTCTTGCTGGCACAGATTTCGCCGTTCTTTTTTATCCTGATTGGGCCACCGTTTGCGGCATTTTTAATCCTGGGTGTTTACCGACCTGAAGATCAGCCAGTTGAAAACAAATTAGCTGCGTACTTAGGATTCTACTTTAAGCCACGCAAAAAAGTCTGGAGTCGTGACGGAATTGTCGACCACGTCACTATTACCGCTCCGAAAACTCCGCTAAAACGCCGGACAGACGACCGAACACCAGAACAGGTTCGCTCTCAACTAAAACAGCTAGCTCAAGTGGTTGATACGCGCGGCCTATCCGCCAACCAAACAAACGTTTACTCTCCGACCACACTGCCGGCCGATGATGACCGTATCGTCCCAGTTCCAGCTCCAACCCGACAAATCGATGACAGCCAAACCCACACCGAAGACAACGACATGTTCGACCTCGACAACAATCCGGTCGCTCAAAAGGTCACAGAGCTGACCGAGGCTTCTGCAAAAAAGAACAGGGCAGAAGCGCTGGCCCACATGAAACATCCTGATAAGCCGCAGGCGCCTAGGGAAGCAATCGACCGCCAACAAACCTACCCCACGCAACCACAAGAACCTCAAGCTCAGACCCAGAACCCGAACACTCAAACCCAAAGCCCTAGCCCTTCAACTGTGTTTCGCCCTCAGACAAAGGCACAGCCAGACGAAGACGAACAGCTCGAACCGCTGCACCCACTACGCCCGTCAGACGTAGCCCCCACCTACAACCCATATCCGTCACACATGCGCCAGCACGTGTTGCAGCGTGACGGCACACTGTCAGGCGCCGACACCAGCATTGACACACCGAGCGCGCCTCAGCCAACTCAGCAGACACATACACCACCACCTCCACCATCGCCAGAACAGGGCATTGACGAAAGCTCTAAAAACGAATTAAAAAACTTGGCCGATGCCGGGTTTAACATCGAAGCACTGCAACGTCACGGTCAAGAACTAGAACAAGAACGAGCCGGTGACGGCACTAGCGGAGAAATCGTAATTGAACACTAGCGGTTTGCTTGCTGGAATCAATGCCAGCGAACCTATACAATGAAGTCATAAGCGTAATCTATGCAACCAGACCAACAGCAACAAACACCACCTCAGCAGACGCAGCAGCCCCAGCAAGTACAGGGGCAGACTGAAGCTGGAGCAGTATCATCAAACCCTAACAGCACCCAAAACGCACTTCGCATTTCCGAAATCCGTGACGGAGTCGTGATAATGAAAGACGGCAGCTACCGAGCGGTTGTGCTAGCGCAGTCAATTAACTTCGATTTAATGAGCCCACAGGAACGCGAAGGTGTCGAGCAGTCGTATCAAGGCTTTTTAAACTCTTTGTATTTCCCTGTTCAAATTATGATGCGTTCTCAGCGCGTCGATCTGCGCAGCTATATATCGAAGCTCGACAAAATTAAAGAAGGCCACACAAACAAACTACTCAGCCTGTTGATGGAGGACTACCTAAACTACATCGACTATCTGTCGCAAAGCGCGAACATCATGGAAAAACAGTTCTTTGTGGTGATCCCGTACGAACCAGTAACTGTTAAAAACGCCGCTAAAAAGGTCGGTCTATTTACGAGTTTGTTTAACAACAAACCTGAGCACATCGTAATCAACGAAAAGGACTTTAACGACGCTAAAACTGAGCTAAAAACCCGGGTACAGACCGTGTTGGAGTCGATGAACCAAATGAACGTCCAAGCAATTCCACTCAACACCCGTGAGCTCATAGAGCTATACTACGACGTCTACAACCCCGATACCGCGACCACCCAACCAATGATTGACCCAAGCGAGCTTGATGGCCGACTAGTAACAAAAGGCGACGGACCGAATCCGCGCTCAGAGGAACAGGAATAAATTATGTTTGGCAAAAAAAATCAGAAACAACTCACACCACAACAAATCGCACAGCAGCAACAGCAGGCGAAGGCGCTGCAAGTGTCGAACCAGTTCCGACAAGGCGTATCAGCAATTCGCGACTTTATCGCGCCGTCATCGTTAGAATTTGAAAGCGATCATTTCCGGCTAGGCACTCGCTGGGCTCGCACGTTTTACGTCTACGGTTATCCAAGACAAATCTACACAGGTTGGTTGTCGCCGATCATTAACATGGATGAGGTTATGGACTTGTCGATTTACATCTATCCAGTCGAAAGCCAAGTAGTGCTCGACAACCTAAAGAAGAAGGTCGGTCAGCTCGAAGCTGACATCCAAATTAATGCCGAAAAGGGCCGAGTGCGCGATCCTGGCACTCAGGCCGCAATCCAAGACGCCGAAGAGCTCCGCGACAAACTGCAGGTTGGCGAGGAAAGGTTCTTTCGCTTTGGGTTGTACTTTACGCTCTATGCAGACAGTCTCGAAGAATTAAATTACGTCCAGCACAAAGTGGAGTCTATCCTGGGGCAGCAATTAGTTTATTCAAAGCCGGCTACCGTCCAACAGGAACAAGCCTTCAACTCAACTGTGCCACAGGGCACTGATGAATTAGGAGTCAAACGCAACCTCAGCACTGGCGCACTCAGCACTAGCTTCCCGTTCACTTCGGCCGACCTCAGCCAGGAAGAGGGTGTGCTATACGGACTAAACATGCACAACAACGGCCTCGTTATCTTTGATCGGTTTAGCCTAGAAAACGCAAACATGGTGGTGTTCGCCAAGTCCGGTGCCGGTAAGTCGTTTGCTGTTAAGCTCGAAGCGCTTCGAAACCTGATGCTCGGCACTGAAGTTATTATTATCGACCCAGAAAACGAGTACAAAAAGATGTCAGACGCAGTCGGTGGTAGCTATATTCGCCTCAGTTTGAACTCCAAAACCTACATTAATCCTTTTGAGTTGCCTCAGGTCACTGATCAGGAAGAAGCAGACAACGCATTACGCTCTAACATCGTGACACTGCACGGCATGCTAAGACTAATGATGGGCGGCCAGCTCGGTGCGGCTGCAGAGGCAGACCTAGACGCTGCAATTATCGAAACCTACCGCAAGGCCGGCATCACTAACGATCCGTTAACTCATAACTCACAACCGCCCACCATTATCGACCTCTACAACACATTGGTTGAATCACCTGGCACCGGACCACAATTAGCGCAAATGTTACGCAAATACACGACTGGTACATTCGCAGGTATCTTCTCCAACCAGTCAAACGTCGACATTAACAGCAATTTCGTAGTCTTTAACATTCGTGACCTAGAAGACGAATTGCGACCGGTCGCGATGTACATCGTGTTGAGCTTTATCTGGAACAAGGTTCGTTCAGACCGAAAACGACGTTTCTTGATTGTGGATGAGGCTTGGCAATTAATGAAATACCAAGACAGCGCTAATTTCTTGTTCAGTTTGGCTAAGCGAGCCCGTAAATATCACCTAGGCCTCACCACAATCAGCCAAGACGTAGAAGACTTCCTGTCTAGTAAAATGGGGCGGGCAGTGGTGTCAAACTCATCAATGCAGCTACTGCTGAAACAGTCGCCGTCCGCGGTTGACATAATTAGTCAGACGTTCAGGCTAACCAGCGAAGAGGCTAAACGCCTGACACAGTTCCCGGTTGGGCAGGGACTATTCTTTGCCGGCCAAAACCACATCCACATGCGAGTTGACGCCAGTCCTACTGAAACTGAACTAATCACCACCAACCCAGAAGAAGCCGAAAAAGCTCAGCAGCAACGCGCCGCAAACGAACGCGAAGCGCAAGATAAACTTGCTGAAGCGCAGTTGCCGCCACAAGACCAACAACCGCAAGCCACCATCAACTCGCAACAAAACCAACAACCCTCTAACACTGGCGAAGAAGTTCAGTTACACTAGTAAGCAACTATGGCAAACGATTTATTACAGCGACCAGACGAAGACCAAGATCACGCCAACCAAACACCTGACGTAAACGAGCTGGAAGACCTGTATCAACGCGATGCAATCCCTGACAACAAGCGCAATGTTGACACTCCAGCTCCAGGCGCTGACAAGCTCGAAGACGCCTACAACCAGCCGGCGCGCCAGGATCAAGACCGCAATACATCCGAACCAGACGAAACTGAAAGCATGTTGAATAGACTCCCGTCGGGAGGTGGAACCCGTCTTGAAAAAGTAACAGGATTTTTCAGGAAGAATAAAAAGCCCGCAATCGGAACCGGTGTTGCTGGAGGTGTAATAAGTCTTGTTTTTGCTCTATTTTCTATTACAAGCGGTCCTCTTCAAGTCATCCATTACTCACAAATTCTCCAAGGTATAAACATGCTACTCCCTAATGAAGTGTTTGACGACAGGTTAAACTCAATTAGAAAATTTGCTCGTCACCCAACCAATCCCGAATTGCGCCGCATCAATAAACTTCAGCAACGAGCTGCAAGTAGTGCGGAAGCAAAATATAGAGCCTCTGGTTTTGAGCCTGTTTATGAGGGTGCGTCAGGTCGGCTAACTGGTTTTGACATCGATCCTGATTCTCCTGCTGCCAACCAAATCGACAACTACAGGAGTCGTGGGTTAGAAATTGATCCAAACGGAGGCGATGGTGGTCGCCCAAGAATACTAATTGATCCTGCCGGTACCTCAATTCGTGCAGCAAAAGCTAACTATCGTACTTTCCGAACTGCTGCAGCTCCATCATTGGACACAAAGATTGGGGCCATTGCGTCTCGACAGTTGACTGCCAAGGCTGGGCTTCGTTTCAGTAATATTCTAACTCCTAGCAGAGGTTTTGACTCAGTTAGAGCCAAGCTTGATAGTTGGCGTCAGAGAAAAACCGACTACGTAGAAAGAGGCAGCTATGACACTCCTGGACGGGTCGACACCAACGAGAGGGTCACCGATGTAGATCCAGATGCAGACGGAAATCAACCACGAACTAATACTTCATCTACAGACCTTAGTGGGAGTAAGGCTGCTTTAAAGGCGACCAAAGGAATTGCCGGTGTTGCGCTTGTTTGCATGGCCTGGAACATTGCAGAAAGCGCAGAAGATACCCGGGTGCTAAACCTCATACAACCATCTATGAGAATCGGTTGGGATATTATTGGAGGAGGAGCTCAGGCGCAAAGCGGTATTAAGACCGATTTAGATATCCTGGGTGAATTAAGTTCTGATTTTTATGACGAAGAAGCAGAGACTTCGTTTGCAGACGCAGCTTCAATTCAACGAGCGATGGGGGAGCCTGTTACAGGGCCGGAGATTGTCGCGAGCGCTCACCCTACAGAAAGCGGCACGTTCGTAACAGACCTTTTTCAGTCAATTCCGGGCGTTGGAGCAACTGCGATTAGTAGTGTTTGTTCTGTTGCTACCAGTTGGGCAGCCGAAGCGGTTGATATTACACTTACATTCCTTACTCTCGGCCTCAAGGCAGTGATAGTTGACGGGGTCACAGCATTACTAGCTGGCACGTTTGCCGACGATCTGGTTCGACTTGCAGTCGGTGACACAATTCCTGAAGTGTTAAAAGGCGCTGCCAAAGGGAACGTGGCTTTTGCCGGTACACTTTACGCAGGAAACGAACAGATGTTGGCCGCTGGCGGCTTACGGATGACCGACCAGCAGGTTGGCACCCTGACAGCCCGGGCAGAAGCGCAAAAACTCGCAGAGAGAAAACAGCTTGCATTTACTGATAGGCTGTTTGATTACTATGATGTTGACTCATTGCTGGCAAAATTATCTTTACGAAGTTTAAACCCTCGTTCTACCTCCGGGAGGTCAAGCATGCTTGCATTGATAACCAACCCTCTGCAGTCAATCCGCAACGCCACAAACTCACCAACAGCAGTCTATGCGATTGGTGGAACCGATGAAGAAACACTAGGGGTTGGTCGGTTCGGTTTTGATGCAGAAACACTGGACAGCGAACGTTATGACAACAGTTACGAGAATATTGAACGCGGTATCGAACTGCTTAACGAAAGCGACGACCTACGTGAATACCTAGATACTTGCTTTGGTGTCCGATACAACCAGGAAGACGGCACCTCTGACGTAATTCCGGGTGAGGTTAGAATACTGAACCCCGATCGCCCCGACAGCTGTGAAGACCGCACTCAACAAAGAGATGATGTTCGAATGTATCTACTAGACTTCACGGCTTTGCGCAGTGACGCGTGCGACGCGGGTGATGACCAGGCGTGTAAGGCGCTTGGTTTCGCCAGCAGTTCTGGTGTGAGTGACAATTCTCAACCTGATCCAATCAACGGCATAGAATCACCTTCAAATCTTGGCGAAGCAAACAGTGAGGGTTATTATCAAATGCCATCTGCTCCTAATGGAGAGTATGCTCTAAACACTAACGGTGGCTCTCCTCGTGACTCGCAATGTGGATCTAAAACACTGGTCGATGTGACGTACACTATTCTCAAGAAATACAACGAAGAGTATAGTGACACTCTCGGTGTTGGCGACTTGAATGCGCCTGGTCATGCTAGCCATGACCGTGGTGTTGATGTAGATATCTATGCGGCACCCTATAACGCAAACACTATGACCTCTGATGAACGAGCGATTCAACTTGGTAAATGGGCTCATGATACCGGTGCGGTCGAAATCATCGGGTACGAAAATCAGGCGGTTGTGGATGCAGTTAATGAATATGCCGGTGACAGTAGCTTCATGCAGGTGTGGAGTGGCCACAAAGACCACTTCCATTTACGAATCAACCCTACCTATGCGGGGCAAGTGAGTACAAGTTGTGCGAATTAATAAATTGCGCTTACTAAATTTAATTTTTTTGATTTTAATCGCTGTGATTGCTGCTTTCCCAGGCGGTGTTGCTGATGCGTTATCACCAGAACAAAAAAAGCTGATTGACAGCAACGCGCTGTACTACAACATAGATGAGGCGCCGCAAGTTACAGAAGGAACATGTGTCGCAGGCGACAGCAATGAGGAGGTTATCTGGAACTATCTTGTTGGTGAAATGGGTTTTTCTGCCGAACAAGCGGCGGGCGTAATGGGTAATATATTTCGTGAATCGGGTTATAGTCCTACCGCGGAAAACCCCTCTAGTGGCGCGTATGGGATTATTCAGTGGCTTGGCAGCAGAAAAACGTCTTTACAAGAATTTGCAGTGGAGCAGGGCAAGGATATATCCGACATAGGCATGCAGTTGGATTTTATGAAAGTGGAGCTCGAGGGAACTTACAGGTCGAGCGTTCTGGAACCTATACAGAACTCAACCAGCATCGAAGAAGCGGCAGACATCTGGTTACGTGACTTCGAAATTCCTTGTGATGAGGGCAGTGCAGCTGCAACCGAAGCTTGTTTTGTTGACGAGCTAGCCGAGCGAATGCCGCCTGCAAATGCCGCATTTGGTAAATATGGTTCAAACAGCGGTGACAGCGCGTGTACAACTGTCAGTGGAAGCGCACAAGAGCTTGCCCAGGCAATACTAGATAATGAAAATATCGGTCTACGCAGTGGGAATCAATCGGTACTGGAAAACATCGCATCTGGTCAGACCGCTTGCCCGGATGTTTCATTACTTTATACCGTTGACCCAAAACTTTTAGAATTAGTTGCCACATTAGGGCAGAACAATACGTTTACAATAGCTTCGCTACATCGTGGCTGCACCAACAGTACTGTTGGTTCAGGCAGAACCAGCATGCACTGGCAGGGTAAGGCTGTTGATATATCTGGAAGCGCGGGTGTCAATGGGACATCTTTCGGTTATAGCCCAACATCAACAGTAATTCAAAAATTTATTAACGACGCCATAGTGCTTTTGCCCAGCAAGTGTGAGGTTGGTGTACCGAACTCAACATATGTATTAAATACTTCTCGGTCAGGTTGCACTAATATTTTTGTTGATATCGGGACCGGCGCACATTTGCATTTCGCGGTAGACGACTAAAGAAAGGTTAGAAATGATTAGAGAAATATACCACAAACACAAAACGAAAATTGCTTTACTTTTAATTGTCACTACGGTGCTAACGACTACCTATTTTATTGCTAATCAAAGCTATATCGTTATAGATTTAAAGGACTTCAACGACACTGTGAAACTTACTGTGACAGATGTCAGTAGCGGCGACTTTACGATAACTGATGTTGAAGCAAATCAGGTGAAACAACGCGTTCCTACAGGAAACTACACTGTCACTGTTGACGATGGACAGACAAAATTCCTCACCCACACCAATACAGGTCGCTTCTTTGCCACCACACAAGTCGAAACAAGTAGAGTTGAGCAAAACGAACGTAGATATCTAGCAGAAAACCCTAATGACTGCGTTGGTGTGTCCGGTGTTGAGCTTGTTAGTTGGAGTTGTGGTGGTCCTATAGCAACTGCGGATGAGCATGTCTTAGCAACGGATGATAGGCCAGGGTTCAAGAGAGAAGTTAACGGACCGAGAAGTTGGTTGGTTGAGGGGTTTATAACAGTCGGTGACAGTTCGTTCGTTGGTTTAAAAGTCGAAAGCGACTCATCACTAATCGAAGGTGCGTTCAGTCATGAAATTTTTCCTCGTAAAGGCTCAATCATCGATCCGTTTAAAGGCAGCGATTACGATAAGCTCACGTCTGATATAACCTATAGCTTAACCTCTGATGAAGATGGCTTCACATACTATTATGGTAGCAACGAGGCGCTTGAGGTTTTTCGTTTTGGTTCGCTGTCTGATGATTTAAATAAGTTCACCATCTCGCAAGACGACGAAAGCCTTTCTTTGTTTAGTGTTGATCTTTCTGGTAATAAGCAGCCAACTGCTCTTTTTGTTGACGATGAACTGGTTCCTATTCCTCAGGATGTTAATAAGCTAGCAGCATTAAATTTTAATCTTGAAGAAGAGATAAACAGCATTAACGACAGTGTTTATAACCCCGCCTTGTTCGTTTGTGGATCGAATTGTCCTCAGGAAAGCTATGAACTTAACCCGCTTACAACGCAAGCTGTTTTGTGCGGCGATAGTAAACTGTGCACAATTGAAAGAAGTTCACTAAACATCTTTGATATCGGCAACGAACTATCGCTTGACGCAAACATAAATGATGTATCAAAAATTATAAAGACGAATCGTAACATATTGATCATGAGGTCCGACGGTGTAGTTAACTTTAACCCCGAAACCTTATCAGGGAGTTACGGATTACAAACAAACCAAGAAGTTTGCGGGATAAATACAAACACCTCTTCTAGCTCTTACTTGGTTTGTTTGCAGGATGAAACTGGAAAAACCAACGTACTAGAAGTTAACCCCGATGAACCAGCCAGCATTCTAATCGACAGAGTCATCGCTGAACTGAGAAGTATTGATTCGGTAGAAAACATATCCGTAAGCAACGGATATGTTTACGTTACCCCTTTAACTGGAGACCCTGTATTCAATCAAAAGACAGGATTCTACGAATACGATCAGCAATTATTAAATACTGCTGTTAGGAATATCTCGAACAAAGTTAGTTCGAGTAGTCTTGTCGGTAGTAGCTATAAGGTTATTAATACTCTAAACGGTGAAAGGCTCGACTAGTCCACCGCAAATTATTGCCGTTTTACAACAAGACTGCCGCCTCTTTGTCGTTTATTGATGTAGTTTGAGCAATAATCTTTTGTTCTGCGACAATCTTCATAAGGGCGTCTGACTTTTGTTGGTCGAGATCACTCGTATAATCATCGATTAACACTACTGTAGGTGATAGTTTTTCTACTTGGGCATAGACAAGAGCGAAGGCTAAAATCAATTGCTCCCCTCGAGACAGATGATCACGGGCGATGCCGGATTCTGCCATTAAAGTCACTTCTTCTCTATGTGGGCCGGTAGGTGTAAAGCCGATAGCAATGTCACGTTCAAGTTTTTGCTCTAGATAATTCATGAATTGCTGTGAGTAGTCATCTACCTCGAACTTCGGACTGTAGTTGATATCAAGCGATTTTGTGTAACCAGCAACTTGTTCAAACAATGACGCGATTTGCTCTTTGGAAGACTCGACTAATTGTGAGCGGGCGTTCACCAGCTGTGCGCCAAGTTCTGCGAGTTTGATATTCCAGACAAACAACTGGTCTTTGTTTCTAACTTCACGCTTCAATAAGGCATTACGTTGAGACAATGATCTTTCATAGTTACGCAAGGCGCGGCTATAATCATCGTCAGTCGCGCTCAGAACCCCGTCTAGCCATTCACGTCGCACACGTGGCCCACCAACGACTAAATCTATCATTGTCGGCTCTAGCAGCAGTACAGTCGGGAAGCCTTTTCGCTTTGGTTCTTTATTTATGAGCCGCGACTTTGTCAGCTGCCCGTCGCGTCCATCCAGTCGGAGTGAATAGGTGTCGCCATCAATTACTACATCGGCTATCGCCCAGTCTGAGCCGTCTCGCACCATATCGTCATTACTACCACGCCAAGAACTGCCGGTCAGGGTAGTATAAATTGCCTCAAGTACAGAGGTCTTACCTGAACCGTTCGGCCCGATAATTAAATTAGTGTCGTCAGTAAAATCGACCATCAGTTCTTCGTGGCTTCGAAACTGACGAAGTTGTACGCTGTCTATCATCGACTACAAGTGTACGCTACGAACGCAGTGGCATAACGATATGCACGTATTCACTGTTCGACTGGCCAAGCGGGCGCAGTACACACGGGGCGCTACTACCACTGAAACTAAACGAAACTTCATCATCCGGGATAACATTTAGTGCATCAATTAGAAATCGAGAGTTGAGTGTGACACTGCCGCTGCCGCTAACATCTGCTGGAACTTCTGACTCGTTTTCACCAACCTGACTAGCGACAGATGCGATTTTAACCGTGCCGTCGTCTTCTGAAACTTCAAGGGTGATCGAACCAGCACTTTCTCGGGCAAACAATGCCGCCACTTTAGTAATATTGAGCAGTTGTTCGCGCTCAATCGTTAGTGTGACGTCACTTTTATCTGTTATTAGGTGTCGATATGAAGTAAATTTACCGTCGATTAACTTTGAAACTAACTCTGTACTGTCTGTTTGGGCCATTAGTTGCGAGTCACCGATAACGAGCTTTAGTTGTTTGGTGTCGCCAGCAAGTCGCTGTAGCTCACTTACTGTTCGGGCTGGAACGATGATTTTGATGTCGTCTTTGACGTCGCTAGCTAGTTTACGTTCAGCCAGTCGATAGGTGTCGGTGGCTACGGCGTAGAGGTTGTTGTCGGCTGTGTAGAAATAGACACCTGTGTAGACCGGACGGGCTTCGTCGCTAGAAACTGCGATCACAGTTTGTTGTGCAGCGGTTTTGAAATCATCAGCATCGATCGTGATTGGTTTTTTGCTGGCAAGTTCTGGAATAGAAGGGAAGTCGTCAGCCGGAGTGCCGTTGATGGTTGATTGATAATTTCCAGAGGTAATGTGAAGTTTTGCACCGTCAAGCTCTAGCTGTACATTGCCGCTTGGTAGAGAGCTGATGAAATCATTGACCAACCGAGCTGGAACAGTCACCGAACCTGGCGTGTCGACTTTTGCGCCAATCAGCTCTGTGATTGCAATCTCTAGATTCGTAGCAGCCAGTTGCAATTGATTACCTTCGGTTTTAATTAAAACATTTGCTAAAATCGGCAAACTTGTACGGCTACCAGCTACCCGACCAACACTACCGAGTGCTGCACTGAGATTTTCTTGTGTTACTTGAACTTTCATTTGGAAACTCCCTCTTGCCACCCAATTATGGTTGATATAATGCGTCTGAACAACATCTTTACTATTACTCTTAGATTCTTAAAAGTAGTAATAAGTAATAATAAGGCCTGTGGAAACTGCGGAAAAGCTAATTTTACTGAAGTAAAAACACTATTTTTCATCCACATTGTATGCGGAAAATCATGTGAATTGATTGTGAATAGACCGTGTATAAGTCCGGTTTTGACAGCTGGTTGTGAATAAGTACCGTACTGTCCCCACCAGCTTCCACACGCTTGTCCACTGAAATTGTGGAAGAAGGACTTCGGGTTATGCATACAATTTATCCTTGATTTGTTTGATGTCTTGGTTCATTTGTTGGTTGAGATGCATATGTTTCTCGATTTTTTCTACTGAATGAATGGCAGTGGTGTGATCTTTGCGGCCGAGCGCAGTGGCGACTTTAGGAAAGCTCATATGCAATTCACTTCGTAACAAGTACATCGCTATCTGACGCGGCACCACAATAGCTTTGTTGCGTTTAGGGCCGGTTATCTCATCTATATCTATCTCAAAATACTTAGCGGTGCGTTCTACAACTTGTTTTTCAGTTAAACGCTTCGGTTGCGTCGGACGATCACCAATCATGCTCTTTACGACATCAATTGTAGGGACGATGTCTTTCAGCTCACAGAAAGCTAATACTTGATTGAGTGAGCCTTCAAGCTCACGAATGTTGCTCTGAATTTGCGTCGCGAAGTATTCAACTGTTTCTTGATCAAGAGTGTAGTCATGTTCACCTGCTTTTGATTGCAATATCGCACAGCGAGTCTCAAAGTCTGGTGGTTGAACATCAACAATCATGCCGCCGCTAAAGCGTGAACGCAGCCGGTCTTCTAGCGTCGGGATTGAGTTTGGTGGTTGATCAGAGCTTAAGATAATTTGTTTGTCTGACTGATGAAGTGCATTGAACGTGTGAAAGAATTCTTCCTCAGTGCGTTCTTTGCCGGCTATGAATTGAATATCATCAACAATCAACACGTCGGCAGAGCGGTATTTGTCGGCAAAACCTTTTTTCTTATAGCGAATATAATCAAGAAACTCGACGACGAATTGCTCAGAAGTAATGTAAACCACAGAGCCTTCATGTTCGCCTCGTAGTTCATTTCCAACAGCTTGCATAAGGTGGGTTTTTCCCAGACCAGACCCACCATATATAAACAGCGGGTTATATTTTTGTCCGGGGTTTTTAGTTACAGCCTGTGCGGCCGCATAGGCTAATTCGTTACTCGATCCAACGATAAAGTTATCAAAATTATACTGATCGTTGAGTTTTGACTTAGCTAAAGTTGAGCTACTGTCCATCGTAGCTGAACCACCAGTGTTTGAGGTTCTTGTAGCAGCATCAAGCGTTACAACCGCGTCATCATCCAGGTCGTCGTCGACTGTTGCTTCATGAATAGTGAACTCAATTCGCTCAATTTCTGTGTCGTTTTTTTCAAGGACTGTCTTTATCAACGTGTGATAGCGGTCCTCCATTTGCTTTTTAGTAAAGATATTAGGCACACCAATCACCACGTGAGAGTCTTTTATCTCAAGCAAACGGGTATTAGAAAACCATGTTTTGTAGCTGGCTCGAGAGACCGAAAGTTCGATTTCCCCGAGAACAGTTTTCCATAACCTAGGTTTGTCCACCTAGTACCCTCCGTCTAGTGTTAGTTAATGCCCACGATTCAATTACGAGTATAGAATAAAAATCGACTTATCCACAATGTATTTTTGACAATAAAAATAGACCCTCGACCAACACAACTAACTGATTGAGAGTTTTCCACACAGTTTCATCACCCCTGGTAAATCTGTGGAAAAAACTTGGTTATTGGTGGAAAAACTGCTACATTAATAATCAATACTAATTAGTTGTCAAGCACACACTTGACGCCAACAACTAAATAGAAGTAGGGTTAGATATTATGCCAAAACGAACGTACCAACCAAAGAAACGCAAGCGTGCCAAAAAGCACGGTTTTCGTAATCGCCAAAAGTCAAAAAACGGAAAGAAGATCTTAAAGCGACGCCGAGAAAAAGGCCGCAAAAAGATTAGTGCGTAACGCGCCGCTTACCTAAGCAGCAATATTGACTGTAGAATGTAAGCAATGCTTGCAAAAGACTATCGTTTCAGAGGACTTAATTCTTTAAAGCCGCTATTTAGTCGCGGCAAATCTGTTCGTGGTGACGGATTCAAACTTGTTTACATGCGTTCAGATCGGCCCGACAACAGATTTGCTGTCGTAGTCAGCAAAAAAGTACACAAATCCGCCGTGGTTAGGAACAGAATCCGGCGGCGGATATTCACTATTATCGATGACATCAAACTGGCTACACCAACAAGTGACGTAGCGGTAATTGTCTATGACCGACAGCTCGAATCGCTTGACCAAAAACAGCTTCGAGGAAACCTCAACGATTCGTTTACCCGCGTGTTCGATAACCTTAGTTAACCTGCTGTAGCTGCAGACTAGCCCTGACTGTGATAATCTGTTTTAAAGTATGGCAGAGATTTTACACACCCTAATTTTACAGCCGCTATTTAACTTCCTTATCGGCATCTACAGCGTTTTGCCAAGTCACGACCTAGGCATTGCGATTATTGTTATGACTGTAGTTATCCGCTTGGCGCTGTGGCCGCTGCTGAAAAAGCAAGTCCATGGCCAAAAAGCCATGCAAGATTTACGCCCGGAGCTAGAGAAAATCAAAGAGAAAGCCAAGGGCGATCGTCAAAAACAAGCCCAGTTGCAGATGGAGCTATATAAAGAACGCGAAATCAAACCAACTGCCGCCTTTATTCCGCTCCTGATTCAGATGCCGATTCTGATTACTCTATTTTTCATGCTCAGAAACTTACTAAACGCAGAGGGCGCTGATTTAATCTGGGAGTTTACCTATAACTCATATAGCTTTGTGCTCGAGCAGCCAATTATTCAGCAAATCCTCAACGACACGTCGCAGTTTATGACCACCTTCCTCGGGGTAGTAGATTTGCACCAGTCTAGTTTAGCGCTAGCTATAACTGCCGGAATCGCCCAGTACTTCCAGTCATCACAACTGCGGTCTGATCCCGAAGACGCCAAGTCCATTAGAGACATCTTAAACGACGCCAAAGAAGGCAAAGAGGTCAAGATGAGCGAGCAAAACGCCGCAGTAATGCGCAGCAGTGGTAAGTTCTTCCCGATTATCACTACATTCATCGCATTTAGCTTGCCGTCAGCCCTCGCTCTATACTGGACAGTATCGAATGGCATTGCTGGCTTTCAATACAAACTAGCACTGCGTGAAGAGATGGACGAACTAAACGAAGAGCTCGACGAAGAGGAAGATAATGGTTGATTCAGCAGAAGAATTCACCAAAAAACATCTCCAGGACATGTTGGCGTTTTTCAGCATTAACGTTGACGTCGAATCACGGGTCGAAGACGAGATGGTTAAACTATCTATTCCTTCAACCGAACACAGTGGGTTTCTGATCGGTGAAAAAGGCCAGACTTTGCGCGCCTGGCAACATATGTTGCGGTTAGCTCTTCATAACCAAGACTTTGAAATTGATCGAGTCGGACTCGATATTGCAGAATATAAAAAACAACGAGCTGACCGCCTATCCGAACAAGCACATGACTGGGCGCTGGCAGTCAAAGCTTCAGGCGAAGAGATGGCACTAGACCCGATGAATCCAGTAGATCGCCGCACAGTCCATCAGACGGTAAACGACGTCAGTGGCGTGGCCACAGAGAGCCGTGGGCGCGGCCATGACCGACATATTGTTATCAAACCAGAGTAGAGATCAAGAAGCAGCTTTGTTATAGACTTCCAGCGTTTGCTTAGCGGTTTGTGTCCAGCTATATTTTGCGGCTTGTTGTCGGCCGGATTCCACCAAACCTTCACGTAGTCTATCGTCGGTTAGAACTGAGTTAATCGTCTTTGCCATGTCAGTTACGTTTTTTGGGTCAAAGTACTGTGCAGCTGAGCCATAGACCTCAGGCAGGCAGGTGGCGTTTGATGATACCACCGGACAGCCATGATGCACCGCTTCTAAGCCCGGCAGGCCAAAGCCTTCGCTGAGACTCGGAAACACATAAGCCTCAGCCTTTGTGTAGAGCCAGGACAGTTGTTCGTCAGATACAAAGCCAGTGAATACGATATTTTTATAGCCTTCGCTGTCAGCCATCTGTTGCAAGCGTTGTTTCTTCTCGTCTAATGAACCGACAATTACCAGCTTCAGTTCCGGGTGTTGTTGGATGAGCTGCTGATGAGCTTGCATTAGTCGTCGCAAGTTTTTGTGGTGGAAGGCTTGGCCAACGTACATGATAAATTTTCCGCCTATTTTTTCTTCAAACTCAGGGTAGGCTTCTGTGGTTTCGGAGATTGCTTCACCGGCTTCATAAATCGTAGTGATTTTTTTAGCCGAGAGTTTAGGGTAGCGCTCTAAAATATCGTTCTTGCCGTATTTTGTGAGCGATATCACCTGTTTGGCGCTAAACAGTCCGTGCCAGACGACGAAGCGAAATACCGGCATTTTGACCAAAAACTTTAAGAACTTATTGGTCTTGTCGGGGTAATCAAACAGGGTGAAGTCTTGCATGGTTATCACAAGTGGTCGAGGGCTGAGTAGAGGATGCTGAATTGCAGGGTAGTGAACTACATCTGGCCTAGCTCGGTAAATTTGCCAGGCTAATCCCAGCTGTTCGGCAAACGAAAAGTCAGCATGTGGAGCAACCTGAGCAGTAAAGTTATCGGCGGTCGCCTTCCAGTCGCCTTTCTGTCTAATCATCACCACATATTCATTGTCGCTATCAATTTCTTGTAGTCCATCGAGCATGCGTTCAATATAGCGCCCGGAGCTGGTAGGGATGGTGCGGCCGTCGATGACAATCTTCATGGCTGTAAGTTTAACGTAGTTGCAGTCGATGCCATAAAACACATTGGCCTATATCGAGATTACGCTATAATTGCAGCTGTGATTGAAACCATAAAACAACGTTACCGTTATCCGTCGCTACTGCTGCGGCAACTGGTAAAAACTGACTTCCAACTACGCTACCATGGCTCAACTCTCGGATATCTATGGACGCTAATCCGCCCGTTGGCGATTTTCGCCATTCTGTACGTGGTGTTCGCGAAGTTCTTACGAGTTGGTGATGCCGTGCCGTTCTATGCGGTTTATCTGTTGCTGGGTATTATGTTGTGGAACTATTTTGTAGAAGTGACTTCAGGTAGCGTCGAAGCCATTGTCGGCAAGGGCGAATTACTGCGGAAAATTAACTTTCCAAAATACATCGTAGTATTGACTGGTTCAGTTTCTGCAACCATCAACCTACTAATTAACTCGGTGGTACTAACTGGATTTATGCTTTTCCTCGGTGCTGACCCATCGCTGTCGGCGGTAGTTGTGGTGCCGCTATTGTTCGCAGAACTGTTCGTTTTCTCTCTGGGTGTTGGGTTTTTGTTGAGCGCATTGTTCGTGCGGTTTCGTGATGTGCAGTACATCTGGGAGGTGGTGCTGCAGGGCGCATTTTACGCCACACCGATTTTGTACCCGCTCAGTTTTGTGCCAGAAGCCGGAGCAAAGATTCTGATGCTGAACCCTATCGCGCAGATTATCCAAGATGCTCGGCGAGTATTGATCACACCAGAGTCGGTGACAATTGCCGATGTTTACGGCAACGCAGTTGCTCGGTTAGTTCCGCTGGCGATTGTGATAGTCGTCTCGATTACTGCGGCGATTTATTTCCGTAAACGTTCGCGCTTTTTCGCGGAGGAGGTCTGATGTCTGACGAAAATGACGTAGTTATCTCGGTCGATAATGTTAGCAAAGTTTTTCGTTTACCCCACGAACGACAGAGCACGATTAAGAGCATGTTTACGAATGTTTTCAAGGGTACAGGTTCAAAATACTACGAACCGCAACAGGCGCTCAAAGACATTTCCTTCGAGGTCAAAAAAGGCGAATTTTTTGGCATTGTCGGTCGTAACGGCAGCGGCAAAAGCACACTGCTGAAGATTTTGGCCGAGATCTATCAGCCAACCAGTGGTAGCATCGAGACAAAGGGTAAACTCGTGCCGTTTATTGAGTTAGGCGTTGGATTTAACCCGGAGCTAACTGGCCGGGAGAATGTTTACCTAAACGGAGCGATGTTGGGCTTTTCAAAAGAAGAGGTTGAGCAACGTTACGGCAAGATTGTAGAGTTCGCAGAGCTAGAGCAGCATATGGATCAAAAGCTAAAGAATTATTCTTCAGGCATGCAGGTGCGGTTGGCTTTTTCGGTTGCCATCCAGGCTGATGCTGACATCTTGTTAATCGACGAAGTGCTGGCGGTCGGTGATGCTGATTTTCAGAAAAAATGCTACGACTATTTTTATTTGCTAAAAAAACAAAACAAAACAGTGGTTTTTGTATCTCACGATATGGGTGCAATCCGTTCTTACTGTGACGAAGTGGTTTTAATTGAGCAATCAGAGCTACAACAACAAGGCAAGCCGCGAGATATATCTCAGTTGTATAGCAAAATGTTTTTAAAAGAAGACACACCTCAACAAGTTGCAGAGCAGACTCCTGGTCGAAAATGGGGTAATGGAGTTATCAATATCCAGTCGGTAAGCTTAGCGTCAGATAGTTTCAGTACACTTAGCGAACAGACAGTCGGGGTAAGCCTAAAAGCAGTCGAAAAGGTAAATGACATGGTAGTGGGGGTGGCCGTAAAGAACAAGAGCGGTGACGCATTTTACGGCCTAAATACAGCTGAAAAGAATATATCCATTTCAAACTGTCGTTCAGGAGAAGAGCTTACAGTAAAGTTCACGTTTCCGCTTAATTTATCTAACGGAAATTACACCGTCGACGTGGCGTGTCACGGACTAGACGTAGGAAATGTGTATGAATGGTGGAATGACGCAGCACACTTCAGCGTTAACGTTCCAGAAAACAACTCAAGTTATAATTTGTCAGCAAAGAACGCCAAAGTGTCAGTTGCTAAGAACAAGAAGTAGAACCTTACTTAATTGCAGTAACTGTATAGTCGAGCGGGCCTAGTATTCTGTTTTCGAGCAAATCCTGTAGTGGGTGAGCTTCATTTAGTTCGTTATGTTTCTGGCCGCTTCGGTATGGATTTATACGAAGAATATCAACATCCGTAAATCCGACATGCTCAGCGACGAATTTTAGAAGCTCAGGCGGCAACGGGTGTAGGTGTGATGGGTCCATATAAAAATTGTTAGTGCCGACCAAGAAGTTTTCAGGATTTGGAGTTTCAAAAGCTACCATGCCG
>Ga0306869_1000408_pt1 | contig 20708 bp, 18 predicted proteins | sample AntRauTorckE6833_FD_190421 | JGI IMG/M metagenome (GOLD analysis project Ga0306869, IMG submission 190421) | Saline lake microbial communities from Rauer Islands, Antarctica - Metagenome Torckler E6 #833 (v2) (version 2) | ecosystem: Environmental > Aquatic > Non-marine Saline and Alkaline >... | reverse complement strand
CTTATTTAGAAGCAACTAAAATAGGTGGAACAAATCCTAGAATTGATTTGAATATAACAAACCCTTCAGTAAATGGTATTATAGAAATAAATTCTGATATCATAGAATTAGGTAATAACGGATGGGTGATTGATGATACAAGTGGTACTTTATATCCCCAAAATAATGCTCAAAATATAGGACTCACTGGAAGTGGTAATAGAATTGGTACTATTTATATGAATTCTACTGTTGATTACTTAAATGACCTGAACTTTATATCTGGATCTTCATCTATAACTTTTGATACTGATGGAATGATAACAACGGATTCTTTATATATTCAAGAAGATTTAAAATTTCGAATTTCTGCAACACCAGGATACTTCTTATCTACTGATTCAATTGGAAATGCTACTTGGGGTCCAGGTAAAATAGATACGGTTGGTGTAACCCAAGGATATATGAATATAGCAAATGGTTTAAATGATATAAATTGGGTACTACCATATGGAGATGCTACAGGAATAACTGCTGGGTATATATTACAGTCGGTTGGTAATACTGCTTCATTTGGAGCAAGACCTGAATGGAGAGGATTTGATAACTTAATAACAGGAGCAACTGCTGGGTATGTTTTAGGATCTGATGGATCAAATACAACTTGGGTATCTAATGTAACTGGAGCTGGTGGTAGTAATTTAAATGTACAATTTAATAATGGTGGGTTTTTAGATGGGGATTCTGATTTTGTGTGGGATGACTCCAATAAAAGATTAGGTATAGGGACATCATCACCTACTCGACCACTATCTATATTAGGTGGAAGTCAATTTGATGATATTTATTTAAGTAATAGAATTTACAGTAATGATAGCTCTGCCTATATTGATCTAAATTCAGATGTTATAAGCTTTGGGAGTACAGCTTCAATTTTTGGGGGTGGGTCTACTACTTTACAAATTATCTCCGGAGATTTATATTTTGAATCACCAAATTCCATAAAATTTTTAGCCGAAAATCAAGGTTTTGAGGTAGTCACGGATGATGCTGATATAAGACATATATCAAATAATCAATTTTACGTAGAGTCTCAAGGTGGGGATATTAATGGTATTTATTTATATTCTGAGAGTTCTGTTATAATAGAAGCTACAGATGTAAGTGGGGGGGGAGCAGGATACGGGGATATATCACTTAGAACAGATGGAGGTCTCATGATTATTAACAGTAATGGTAATATTGGTATAAATGAATCAAACCCTTCTGAAATATTACATTTAAATCTAACAGAAGAAAGTAGGAACACAATTCAAATTGAATCCCAAGTAACATCTACACAATCAATGAGTATTAATTTACTTTCTAATAGTAATGGAGCTAGTGCAGATAAAAAGCATTTTTCGTTATCAGTTGATAATAATAGTGGATCAAATATATTTTCTATAAATTCATTATTTGATGATTTAACACCAAATAAAAAAATAATTCAGATATTAAATGATGGGTATTTAAATACTAGCGTGGGTATAGATGGTATAGAATTCTCAAAACATTTTTATGTTAATGGTAATGTTAGATTTGATGGTCAATTAGAAACAAGATATAATGTTAGAAGGTTAGTTACATGCAGGAATGATGCTGATACAGGAACTTGGTCTACTGATGGTGGTGTATATGATGAGCATTTAATTTTTTATACGTCCACATCACTCGCTTCTTGTTTACCTGGATCTAGTTATCAAATATATGACGAATATAGAATAATGGATTCTCAAAATTTGCAAGGTAATAGATTGTATTTTCAGAATAAAACTACAACAGATAGGGATATTGTTATGGATTCAGGATATAATAAAATAGTCCCTCATAATAGTACAACTCCTATTAGTTCCCTGACCCTTAATCAAGGAGAAGGTACAATATTAATCTATGACGGCGGTAGATGGTTTGAAACAAGAACATTCGCTGTATAAACTTATCCTATAAGGTTAGTTATATAACTTACTGTTTCTGAATCCATTTTATCAGTAGGTATTTTTTTCTCACCATTTTGCTTTGCCCATATATCATATCTACTTAGAAGATCCTTAACATCATCTTGTGTATAAAAATTACCTTCTTTATCTAAAATATGACTATCCATTCCTTTAGGTTGGGGCTCAGGATGTCCATTTTTTTTACCAAAATGATCACCCACATTTTTATTCCCATCCCCATAATTAACACCACGGAAAACAAATTGTGGTAAATTACCACCATAAGATTCTAAAAATTCTGTATACTTTTTAATCACCATACTATTATATATTAAGTTAATTTTTTAAAGTTAAGGTATGTCCTAATTTAATATATAAACCAATGGATGATAAAAAGTACATAGAGTCATTATCAAATTTTGCTTCCGCTTTAGATCAATTAGTCGATGAGATGAAAAATCAATCTAAAGCAAAACAAAAAGGCGTAGATAAACCAAGTGGTAAACCAAGTGGTAAACCAATAGAAGATGGGGGTACTTTAATTAGTATACAGAAAGGGATAGATGAAATAAAAAGTGACACTAAAAAGATTCTTGATAACCAAGAAACAATACTCAAAATGAATAAAGATTCTAAAAAGAGTGGTGGGTTAATGTCTGGAGTTACTGATAAGAAAAAGAAGAAAAAAGTAAAGGACGGCGTTTCTACTATTATTCTAATGGCAGGAGCAGTCTTAGCTATTGGTTTAGCTTTTAAAGTTATAGGTGGTGTTGATTTTATGTCCGTAATTGCTCTGAGTTTTGCTTTACCCCTAATTGCTTTTGCTTTTGTTCAAGTAGCTACTGCTATATCTGAAAAGGGTCTTGGTATGGATGATTTACTTTTTACTGCTTTTGCTCTTGTTTTGATGGCAGGAGCTCTTACTATATCTTCATGGATAATGGGAGCAATTGTCCCCATAGGTATATTCCAATTTATAACAGCTATTGGTATATCAATAACCCTTGCTATTGTGGCTATTGGAGCATCCTTTATGTTAGATAATTTAAAAGATGTTGGTATGGATGATATTTTAAAACTACCTTTAATACTAATAACATTAGCAGGAGCAATTGCTGTATCATCAGGGATATTGGGGATGACATCTATGATAGACCCATCCTTATTACTTAATATAGTTTTACAAGGTATTGCTATGGGTATTATATCAGTTATACTTTCAATTCCTATGATTATATTTGCTAAGTTAGGATTAAAAACTACTGATGTTTTAAAACTACCTTTAATACTAATAACATTAGCAGGAGCAATTGCTGTATCATCAGGGATATTGGGGATGACATCTATGATAGACCCATCCTTATTACTTAATATAGTTTTACAAGGTATTGCTATGGGTATTATATCAGTTATACTTTCAATTCCTATGATTATATTTGCTAAGTTAGGATTAAAAACTACTGATGTTTTCCAAGGAGCTATTAATATAGTTCTTATAGCAGGAGCAATTGCTGTATCTTCTCAATTACTTTCAATGGGTGATTATTCTGTAATTCCCTCTATAGAATGGGCATTTGGAGCATCAGTATCAGTTCTTTTATTCTCAATACCAGTTGTAGCTCTTGGTCTTTTATCAATGACCGGTGTGGGTCTTGTAGCGATTGCTCTTGGTTCGGTTATGACTTTAATGGTAGCTGGAACTTTGATGTTAACTTCGCATATTTTATCAGCAGGTAAATATGAAACTTATCCTGACCTAGAATGGGTTACCTCAATATCATTATCTTTAGGTGTATTTAGTGCCCTTTTGATAGGATTGGGAGCTGTTGCTTTATCTGGTATTGGTTTTCTTGCAGTTCTAGCAGGAGCAGGTATGTCATTGATAATTGCTGAAACTATTGTTTCAGTATCTAAAACTTTAGGTAATGGTGATTATAGTTATTCATCAAATCTTGGAGAATGGGCAAAAGCAACCAGTAGTCTTTATACAACATTTACTCCCATAATGGTTGCTTTGGGAGCTATGGGTCTTGTATCTGCTGTAATAGGAATGTTTGGTGGTCCAGATCCTTTCGAAATAGCTAAACGAATGATGATTCAGATAGCTGAAACTATTGTTTCGGTATCTGATGTTTTATCAGGTGGTACTTGGTCAGGTGGTCCAGATGAGGAATGGGCAACAGGTGTAGGTTTAGCAATTGGGGCTTTTGCTCCAGTTTATTCATATCTGCAAAAATCAAAAGTTATGTCTGCTTTTTTCGGTGGTGAGGCAATGAAACCAGAAGAATATACTGAAACAATGGAAAATATAGGTAGGTCAATAAATGCTGTTGGTGAAGTTTTTGCCGAAGGAAAAGTTGATAAATGGGAAGGTGGTCCAGATGAGGAATGGGCAACAGGTGTAGGTTTAGCAATTGGAGCTTTTGCTCCAGTTTTCGGAATTTTAAATACCGGAGGAATAATGTCAGCTATACTTGGTGGTCCATCAGTGGAAGATATGATGATTGCTATCATTGGTATATCAACAGCAATTAAAATAGCTGGTGGTATATTCACAAAAGATGGTACTGTCTATGAAGGTGGTCCAAAAAAAGAATGGTCAGAAGGTGTAGGTGGAGCTATTAAAGTTTTCACTGAACTTTATAGTTGGACAAGTGGTGTCTTTAGTGATTGGGATGAGGATAATATAAAAAAAGCTAATAAAGTTATTTTCACAATAGCTGGGTCTATACTTGATATGTCTAAAGTTTTCCAAGGTTATTATGTTAATAAAGATGGTCAGTTAGCAAAAGGACCAACACCTATTTGGACAGCGTACCCAGATAGTAAATGGACAAAGGGTGTAGGTGGAGCCCTACAAGGATTTGCTGACATATACCAATGGGCTGATGATGATAATTGGTCAATGGATTATATGAATCTGTATAAACCAGTGATTGAAGAATTAGCAAATTCTATATTAGATACTTCTAATAAATTATCAGGAATGAATCTTAGTGAAGACCCTAGTAAGCATGTTAAGGGTCTTGCTAAAAGTTTAGATAGTTGGACAAAAGTATTTGATAAGGTTGAGAATCTGAACACTGATGAGTTTTGGGAAGCTGCTAATAGTTTACGTAGTTTAAGTGATGGGTTTAATCAATTAGCAGAATCTCTAACTAATGTAGGATCTTCAATTGAAGGATTTAACCCAGATTTCATTAAGGTAATGGCTGATGTTTCGGGAGTTGAGATCGAAATGAAAAATAAAGAGGATAAGGAAAACAAAGAGGAAGAAGAAGCTTCATGGTGGAGTAAATTATTAGGTTTATCCCCACAAAAAGAAGAAGAATCTACACCTACTGTTAAACCAAAAGCTACCACAAAAGAAGAAGGTATGAAACTTGAAGATATCCATTCTAAACTTGAAGAGTTGAATACTAAATTACAAATGATTGCACAAAATTCAAATAATATGTCTGAGTATGTAGATGAATTAAGATCTGGAAGTAATCAAGGTATTGAAATAGATATGTAATATATTTACGATAATTCTTCTATTAATTCATCTATCATTCTGATGACAAATTACCATAACTTTCTTTACATTTATATCCACTTATAAATCTTACCTCCATATCAAGTATAACTTCCAATCCACCAAGAGATCTGTATCTTTGTCTTAAACCTATTTTAGGGTCAGTTGAGTGTTTTCTTATTTTTTAATATTTTCTAATGTGATATTAATCATACAGAATATGAAACATACTACTCTTAATATCATATAAAGTAAGGGTATGATTGAATAAATTACAAAGGGGGAGGTGATTTATTTATAAATAATAAAAATATTAATGTTATGGAAAAGGTATCTTTTTTTAAAAAATTAAAATTATATAGACAATATATAAAAGCTATCAAAAAGAATAGAAGTAAATTATCAGATAGTAAAATAAATCTTAGGATAGATAGTGTTCACCGACTTTATACTGTTCTTAACCTACCAGAAGATGTAAAGACATATGGGAGTGGATTAACGGAAAAATATATCAAAGAGTATATGCAAAAAGTTGATCCACTTCTCAAAGAAATAGGTCTTGGGGAACTTGTTGGTATTTTAAAAATGGATAAAATTGATGAGACAAACTATCTAATAGTTTTTGGGTTTTCTCTGATGAATACACCTGTATTTTGGAGATGGTTTTATATCATATTAGCTGTAGTAATAACTTCTTTAAGTATATGGATATTTTAACAAACCTTACTATAATAAGATACTATAAATAAAAAACAAAAAACAAAAAATGGATAAATTCTATGAACTATCAGAAGATGTGATTTTTAAATTTAAAGACATTGTGTCGAAAAAATCAATACCAGTTGATTTGAAATTTAAATTTTTAGGTCACACTAAACAAAAAACACTAATTCAACTTTCAAAAGTATCAGATAAATATCAATTTATTACAAAATCAGATGTATTGATATCTATAAATGAAGATCTATATGATAAATTTGATGATGAATCGATAGATATCTTATTTACACAAGAAATCGATAAGGTTAGTGTTAATATGAAAACTGGTAAAGTTACTTTAAATAAACCTGATCTAACAACATTCTCAGGAATTGTTAATAAATGGGGTATCGAAAAAGTAGCTCGAGCTAACCAAGTAGATGAACTCTCAGTGAGTCAAAAAGAAGACCAAGAATCAGAATTTTTGGGATAAAAAATAAGAAGTAAAGAAATGAGTAAAGAAAATCAAGAAACTAATAGAGTAGATAAATTCGAATCTATAGCAGAAAAACCAAATTTTGCATTAAAGATAAATGGAGAAGAATATAAACTTCTAAAAGAAGATGATGAGAAATGGATTGATGATAAAGTTAAAGAAATCGGAGATTTCATGAAAGAAAATGATGGTCAAGGTAAAACAGAAAAAGAGAAAGATGACCTTTACGCAATAGCTCAAGAAATGTGGGGGGAACTAGGTGGACCAGATGGTAAAATTTCTAAAATTGAATATGGGTTAATTTTAAATAGATCACAATATAATCACTTAACTGAACTATTAAGAGATAAAATAGAATATGATGTTAATACAATATTCTTTGCTATTGAACTTAGTAATTTCCTTGGTAAGACTGTTGAAGAAAATGACTATGAAGATGATATAACACCTATTATTTTTAATATTACCGCAACAGATATGACTTACCTTTATACGTGTCTATCGCAACATAAATCTAAAGGATTGAAACAAAAGACATATACATTTGCTAGTATCATCAGAAGGATTGGTGATATATCTAAAGTTATTAACCACTTAGATAGTAATAGTAAAGACCTATCAACTGAGATTACAAATTGGACAACTTGTTTCGATGAAAGAGTTTCTAAAGAAGGATCTGTTAAAGGTAACAAAATAGAGTCAACTGAGAAATCTGAGGGATAATTAATCTTAATCGCTTAATCACTATAAAAGGGGAAGTATTTATAAATACTTCCCCTTTTTATTTCATACATACCAATTACCCTTTTCTATCCTTTTCCCTTTATAGATCATATCAGATGTATTGTAAAGGGAATGATATGGTCTTTCTTTAACGAAATATGATTCTTTAACGACTGTGTAAAATTGGTCATTTATTATATGGTAACTTTTACCATTTTCTTCTTCTAATTCATGACATTTCTTTATAGATTGTCTAATTTTTAATTCTGAATTTTCCATAATAATTAATTAATTTATAATTAAACTAATAATATTAATTAATTTATCCAAATGGGTTTGAATTTATTTCACCACTTTCAGTTGAAAATTTAAACTCATTTAATATCGATTCTTTACTAAAGAAATAACTATCTTTCTTACTATTATCTTTAATGACATCTAAACGAACCATACCTCTTTTGATTGATATTTTATTAAATAAGATATTTTCGCCATCTTCAAGATGATCAGATATAACAGATATTTTATTATTATTATCTAAATTTATATTTATTTTTGATAATTTAACATCTAATTCAAATTCTTTTCTGAACTTCTCATCTATCTCTTCATAATTCACAATTCCACAAATACCTTCTTGTAATAAAAGTCCAAAAAAAGCTGAATCATCATCACTTAATTCAACTGGTATTTTATTAATATAATATCTAAAATCATTTAGTGTTGGATTGTGTTCACCGTCCATGATATCTCTTCCCATAGTAGCTTCATATCCAGTAGTACCACCTTGTGATATAAAAATAACATCACCTTTTTTGAATTTATAATTTTCAGTCCAAACACCTTCTTGGTTTTTTAAAATGTTATTAATATTAGAAATGTTTTTACCCCACCATGTACTTGCTATTTCTTTATAATCAATTTCACTGAAATCGATATCTTTGTTAGCTATAAGTGACTGACCCTCTTTTAAGTCTCCAATTAAAGACAAACTTTCTTTTCTATCTTCAAATAATTTAAAATCTTGTAAATGTTTCATGGTGTTTTTTATTTATCTTATATATTAATTTAAAATTGCAGAAATTCTTTCTGATCTCCATTCGTGTTTAGGTATGAATCTTTTTATTTCATATCCACATATCTCATCTCCATCATCAGCTATCAACAAAAAAATTGTAGTCGAATCTGGACTACAATTAGCTTCATATATTAAAAGTATTTCATATGATTGGTTATTTGTTATATTTAAAGTTTGTTTATCATCTTTGCAGATAACAGTACCCCCAATAGTGAAATCTTTAAAATCTTCATAAGAGTTTAAAGATATCCCTTTACTATTTGTGTTATTTTTACGATAATTTAATTCCATTTAATTTAGCACTAATAATTATATATTCTTTATATATTAATATCAGAACTTCCTTTTATCATTATTTGTAATTTTTTAGTTATTATTGGTTGTTATTTGTAATATTATTCTTATATTTGTAGGGTACTAATTAAAACTAATATATGACAAAGGACAATAAAAAAGAAGAAGTTACTTTTTCTCCAGCAGAAAGAGCTAAATATCTATATGAGAAAAAATATGGACCATTAGAAAAAAACAAAAAAACGGCTCGTGCTACTAAACGATCACAAAAGAAAGCTAATGGCATGACTTCTAAAGGTAAATATCAAGTTAAAATAGTTGATGGTATTAAATATATGGTTTTAAAATAAAATAAAAATGAGAAATACTATACGAATAAGTTGTAGTGGCTTATCTTCTATAAAGATAGGGGATAGATACTTACTTATTCAAAATAGAAAAGCCAGAAAATATGGTAAAATTATATATGTGCCAGTTGGGGGAGGACTCATGTATAATAATGAAACTTATGATTTTCTTAAAAGCCTTAAATTCAGAAAGGAAAGAAAGGAAAATGATTTAAGGATTCATATACCTCCAAATAGAGTCAAAGAATTCCATAATTGGTTCGTATCACAAAGTGGTAGAGAAATATCTAACTTTAGAGAAACGTATGAAGAGTTAGTATTAGAAGAAAAAGTTTTATCTGACTTATCTATTGAAGAATATGATGAAGAGTTAATAAACCGTATTAGATTTAAAAAGAAATCACCTTTTCATCCAACACCATCTATTTATTACTTCGAAATATTTAAAGTTAATTTACCATTAGATTTAGAAATAGTCTTAGAACATATGTGTAATAATAATAATTCTTCTGTTAAATTATTCACAGAAGAAGAAATCATAAATAAGAAAAAAGGTAAATTGAAAATAAGTAATCATTCTAAATATATTTTAAGGTAAATGAAAATGTTGAAGAATATGTAATATGGAAATACCCTAAGAAATAGGATTAAGAAAAGTTCTCAAAGAGAGTAATACCAATTGTTTGTCTGTTTTAAGATAAAAAGGCAGTCATTAAAATAATAAGACTCTAAGACTATATCTTTTAAAACCTAAGTTACATATTTCTTTTAAACCAATATAGGTTCACTTAGTAAAAAAGTATTTGATTAAAATTGTATCTATATCATCTTCTTTTATTAAAAGTACATCATATATATTCATTATCTCATCTGTGATATTATTAACTAATCTAGATAGTGGTATATCGTATTCACTGAAATCAAATAGGCTTTCGTATTCGTAATCGATTTCTAATTCTTTTAAGAATCCTTCTAATTCATTATCAGTCATCCTATCATTCATATCATAGCTAGATAAATCAAGAACATTAAGCTTGGTTAAATCAATATCATAACTAGATAATAATGCATCTCCTCCTTGTATAATACTATTCATCTTAGAGTATGTTTTTGCTTGTGTTTCATCTGATGACATCCAAATAAAGTCAACCTCTTTAGTATTAGTGGTATGTCCCCTATACCACTCGGATTCATTGATATAATTGACATACTTCTTTAATCTCTTCATACCTTATATATTATATATAAGTTATAAGTATCTGTGGTGTAAGTTATAGAAATCTATAAAACCATAAAGGACATTCTATAAGACATTTTGTCCTTTAGAATGTCCTTTTATTCATTTACCTTATTTAAATATCAAATTCACCAAAGTCAGAGTCATCCATATCTTGGTCAAAACCACCAATAATATAACTCTCTAATTCTGATTCCTGTGGTGCAACACTTACTGATTTACTATTAGTCCAGTGATCAACCCAACTGATCGGATTTGGTGTATTATCAAATATTGGATCTAATTTTAAAGCTTTCATTCTTTTATTAGTTAAATGCATCATATATTTTTTCAATATCTCAGCATTAAGTCCTAACATTGAACCACCTTCAAATAGATAATCTGCCCAATCCATTTCTTCTTTAGCCGCATCTTTGAACATTTGTATAACAATAGGTTCACATTCTTTAACTATGTGTTGGAATCCTTCTGTTTTCTCATCTTTCATCAACCTAAGTACAGTTTGAGTGAATCCTAAATGTAAATTCTCATCTCTATTAATTAAAGATATTATCTTAGCATTACCTTCCATTTTTTTATTTTCAGCAAAACTATAAGAACACGCAAAAGATACATAGAATCTAATACCCTCAAGAATATTAATACTCATTAAAGTTAAATATAATTTTTTCTTTTTCTCATCCTCTGAATCTTCTGGTATAGAATTGATTAAACTATCATAATACTCTGTAATCGATTTAGTTCTTTTGATGATTTCATCATCATTTAATATATTATCAAATATATCACCAGGTTCTGAATATATATTCTTTATGATATAAGTATATGAATATGAGTGGATAGTTTCAGAGAATTCCCAAGCATTACAGAAAGCTTCTGCTTCTGGTGATGATAGGTGATCAGTTAAATTTTTAATACCTCTGCCTTGTACTGAATCAAGTAGTATTTGATATCCTAAATTTTTAGTAAATATGAATTTTTGATGGTCGGTTAGACTATCAAAATCAGTTCTCTCTTTACCACCTATATTTATCTCCTCTGGTCTCCAGAAAAATCCTAGTTGACTTTTAAATAATTTGAATATTTTCTCATATCTGAATTTATCATATCTTTGTAGAGAAAGACCCTCACCAAAAAAAATAGGTTCTTTTGTATAGTCAATATTATTATCTAAATTAATAATAGTTTTGGTTATATCTTTTTTATCATTTGACATATATGTTATTGTTGTTTTTTATATAATATATATTATATAATCTCTATTATGTTTAGGTTAATTTGGCATTTAAAGGTGAAATTTATATATTAGATAGACATGAAATATAATCACAATATATATGGGAAATAAAGAATCATTAGAAGTATTAAAAATCAATGAAGAACATAGAGTCATAGTTGATTCATTTGCTCATAATCAATATAATAAAAAATTCAACCATGTTAAAGGGGAAGATGGTTCATACCATTCTTACTCAGGGTTTACTATCATACCAGACTCAGACCAAATAAAAGTTAATTATATCTATGGTTATGGTGATATGGGCTTCGATGATAATTTCATTGTAGATATTAATAACGAGGATTGAACCACCTCACATATGTAAGGTGGTTCAATTAATCCATATCGTTATTTTTAAATACTACAAGCTCCTCCTATACAATCTTCTTCTTCAATTATAGATTCGGATTCGGATTCACCATAACCAAAATCATCAGTTTTATTATCATCAGTATTTGCGTAGTATAACATTTTACCACCAGTCTGATAGAATTGTAATAAATCCTTAGCAACTTCACCAAGTGAGATGTTACCATCTTTAGGAGAATAATAGTGATTAGCAGATATACCTTGATCAACCCATTTTTGAATAACAGCTTGAACATCACCTATACCTTTATTACCATCCATACCAAATTGTGTAGTATATTTGTTTTTCAATTTATAAATCTCTGGAACTACCATTTTCAATAACCCTTGTTTAGATTTCTTTATAGTAACCAAACTTCTTATTGGCTCCATACCATTCGTAGAGTTTGTCACAACACTTGATGATTCACATGGCATAATAGCTGTCAATGTTGAATTTCTCATACCATACTTAACTACATCTTCTCTCAAAGACTCCCAATCTAAAGTGAATTCCCTATCAATTATCTTATCGACTCCTTTAGAGTATGTATCAATTGGTAAAATACCATCAGAATATTTTGTTCTATTGAACCATTCACAAGGTCCAAGTTCCTTAGCAAGTTTCACAGATGCTTTGATAGAGTAATATTGGATATGTTCCATTAATTCATCTACTAATTCTAGTGATTCTTTATCACCATATGATACTCCATTTTTAGCGAAGTAATAAGCTAGATTTGTGATCCCAATACCAATAGATCTTCTCTTATACATCTTCTTTGCTGCTTCTACTGGGTAATCTTGGTGTGATATTACAAAATCTAACGACCTTACTATATTCTCACAAATACCCTCAAGTTCATCTAAGCTTTTTATCTCTCCAACATTAACGGCTGAAAGAACACATAAAGCAATTTCTGCGGGGGTTTTACCATACATATCCTCAACCTCATCTTTGATATCTGATACACCATTACTTATAGATGCTATCTTATCCAGACCATCATTTTTAAATTTATTCGTATTTGGATCTCTGTATATTCCACCATCACGTTTTTTAATCTCATTATACTCATTTATATTAGAAACTTTTATATCCATTTCATTCGTTTTACCGTCATCGATATGGTTGAGTGGTTGAGTTGGAAGAGTGATTTCAGTACATAGATTTGACATCCATATTTTATCTTTGAATGATGAATGTTCGTTAGCGTTATCAATGTTCATAACATACATTCTACCAGTACCAATTCTTTCTTGAATAAATTGATTCATTAGATTTCTTGCTTTGACTTTCTTTTTAACAATCGATGTTTTTCTCTCATACTTCTCATATAGTTCATCAAATAGGTCATTATCCTTACCAAAAGCATCCATTAGATCTGGACAATCACCTGGAGAAAATAACGATATATCACCATTACTAATAAACCTTTTATAGAATAATCTAGAAAATTGAATACCATAGTCCATTTTCCTAACCCTATTATCATCTGTTCCTTTATTGTTCTTCAGTACAAGTATATCTTGTATTTCTCTATGCCAGAAAGGGAAATATGTAGTTGATGATCCACCTCTAATTCCATTTTGAGTACATGATTTTGTGGTAGATTCAAACATTTTTAAAAATGGAATTACCCCTGTGTGGATAACCTCACCATTTCGTATCTTATCACCATTAGCTCTAATTCTACCCATATTAAGTCCGATGCCTGCTCTTTTAGATGTATAGTATCCAACAGCTGTATTAGAAGAATAAATAGAATTTAAAGAATCTCCAACGTCAATTAAAGTACATGATGAGTATTGTCTATTAGGTGTTCTAACACCTGACATAATAGGGGTGGGTAAAGATATTTTAAATTTAGAAATGTCTTTGTAGAAATTTTTAATTAATTTGAGTCTACTTTCCCCTTCTTCATGGTCAGAGAAAAGTGTAGCAGAAATCATCATATACATATATTGTGGAGTTTCAAATGTCTCATTTGTACTCCTATCCTTTAAAAGGTATTTATCAATAAGTTGTTGAAGTCCAGCATATGTGAAATCAAAATCTCTATCGTGATTAATATATGAATTTAATTTACTGATTTCTTTACTAGTATATTTTTCTAAAATAATAGGATCATACACTCCCCTATTAATATTATCATCTATAACCTCTTTAAGATGAGGTAACTCATTAGAGGTATTGAAAATTTGTTTTCTTAATAAGTAGTTAGTTAAATTAGATGCAACATATTGATAATTCGGATTCCTTTCTGAAATCATATCACACGCTGATTGTATAAGCACCTTATGTATATCAACAGATTTTATACCATCTGATATTTGTAATTGAGCATTCATCGCTACATCTGAGGCTGATACTCCGTTTAAATTATCAGTAGCCCATAACAGGACTTTGTTTATTTTTTCGTAATTAAGTGGTTCTTTTTCACCACTTCTCTTAATAACGTTAATTTTAGTCATTCAAGTTTTTATTTTTTTGTAATATCCATAACAAAAAGAGGTCAATAGTGAACTGACCTTTTCTGTTTAATATTAATGTGTAGTTATATATTTTACATCGATTATAAAATATCCAGATTGTTCAATTTATTTAAATTATATTTGAACTTTTGGTTATTTAAAATTCTAGTAATACATTCAATTGGAACAATATAAACATTTTCATATGAGTCAATTTCATATTCTGTTTCTTCGTGGTTTGTTTCTAAAACAACTCCTGTTATTTTTCTATTTTCACCATCTTCATCTTCCATTTCGAATTCAATCTCTGCACCATTGGTTAGGTTTTTAGGTTTTATTTCTCTTGCTGATTCGGGTGTTTCTCCAATATGATCTTGTAGTTCATTTATTATCATATTTCTCCATTTACTGCTTAATAATTTAAACATATTGAATAGATTATCAGAAAAATAATAAGATAGCTCATTGAATATCTGAATACTTGTGAAACTATCCTCAGATAATCCCTCTCTTAATAACTTATAATAAGAATTAAAATCTACCTTTGATGGTTTCCTCCTATTGTTCATAAAGTTTAATTCTGTTTCATCAACTAAAATTTCATAAACTTTCTCTTTAAGTTTCTTATCCCTTATGTATTCAGAGTTATTTTGTGTTTCTTGATAATAAGACGATTGTGGATCATAAGAAAAATCATTATTGAAATATCCAGATGTATACTCATCTTCTTCTATTTCTTCTTTTTTACCTTTGAAAATAGAATCATACTTTAGAGAGTGTTTCCCACTCTCTTTATGTTTTGATAATATTCTTGGTTCTTTGTCCTTTTTGGTATTTTTGCTTTTTGCCATTCATAATTGTTAATTTTTAGTATATGTATTATAGATTTTTAACATCCCTTTGTTTACTTAATAAGCATCTATAAAAACACCATTTTCTATTGTTAAATATTTAGGATTTAAATCAAATTTTATTTGTGATTTAGAGAAATCACCATCCCTTTGTTTAAGCATTTTTAATCGGTAGATATTTTGCCTTTTCATATCTTCTGTCCTTATAATGGCAAAAAACGTGTCACTTGTTTCTGCAATAGCTTTCGACTCTGGGATTTTATCTAAAGTAATATCAGTTGAATTCCAAGCATCCTTTGATATTTGCATCCCTGTAATAAGTGTTAATTCATACTTAGAAGCGATTGCTCTTAACCCCTCAGCTAAATGTTTACCCTTTAAGAAAAGGTTACTTTCTATACCCAACCCCTTAATTGGAGTCATAAGAGTAATATAGTCAACAACAACCATATTAATATCCAACCCTTTCTTTTCTTTTATTTTCTTTAAGAGAGTATCAAAATCTTCAATAGTAGCTGTTCCTGCAGCATAGAATTTAGTTAGAATTTTACCACTTTCTTTTTTCTCAAAAAGGTCATTACCCGTTCCTATTTTATGAAGATTATCTATTTTCTTTTTCATATATTCTGTATCATTAGATAAATCATCATACTTATCAATTGGAACTTTAAGTCTCATAGCTCCCATCCTTTTAAGTGTTTTCTTAACACTCATCTCAAGAGTTATATAAAGAACATTATATCCCTTATTTGCAGAGTTTATAGCAAAGTTCTGCATCCATAATGATTTTCCCGAGCTAGTTTCTCCCATAATCACATTAAATGTAGATATATCCCAACCCCCACCAAGGACTGTATCTAGTGTATCCCAACCGGTTTTAACTTTAAGTTGAGAGTGATCTTGGATATGTTCTTCGGCATCATCAAAATCAGTTCCTAAATCATCATCATCTTGGAAATTTATAGTTGTAGCTGAGTTTGTTATTTCTTTTATTTTTGAAACGCTAGTCATTGCAGATTCTAAATCTTGGACACCTTCGAGTATTCTTGATTCATCTATTATATCACTAGTAGCACCTTTAACTCTATTAATAAGAATCCATGCTGCTAATTTAGGTCGGATGAATTTTTCTTCATCATATTCAGCTAGCTCTACCTTAAGAATTGATTTAAGTAGTTCCTTTGATATTTTCTTATCACTATCTTCAAGGAATACCATTTCAGCTATTTGTTTAGGTGATGGTACATCTGATCCAGAATTCTGTATCATATATTTCCTGATAACATGATATACGAATTCCATATCAGGATTTTTAAAAAAATGTGGTTGTACAAATTCGAAATAGGATTTATTTCTTAGAATATATGCGAAAAATATCCTTTCTAGTGTTATAGTCATCCATAGTTAATTATTTTTATAGTTATGATATTAAATCATTTTATGTAGTCTTTATATGTTTCATATAGTGAAATGTTGAATATGTTATTTAAGTATTTGGTGAAGATGTGAAATAATTATTAAATATATACTTTAGAGTGATAATTTATTTAATAATTTTTATATATAGTGTATGTCAAGAGGAAGGATTAAAGGAAAACAAATAGAGGATAATACACTTGATGAGAGTAAATTATCATTTGATATGTATTATAATAAAACATTCACATCTGCTACTTTATGGACAGTTAATCATAATTTAAACAGATATGTTGGGGTGGATATTTATAATACAGATACTACACCTAAAATAATAGAGGGTGAAATTGAAAGAGTTAATGATAATACTGTTAGAGTGCATTTTAATTCTCCGACAAGCGGTACAGTAATTATAACATAATAAATAAATAAAATAAATAAATAACATGGCTAAAAGGAACTTTATAATTGATTTAGATTTAAATCAAAACGAACTATTAAAAGCAAGGGTTGAAAATCTTGCTTCATCTCCTGGTACTCCAACTCCAGTATCAGGTCAAATTTATTATGATACTACTCTAAACCAAATTGGTATTTATAATTCAAATACAACATCATGGGATTACTTAGATACTGGAAGTTTGACTGATATTACTGGGGATACAGTAACAGGTATAACTGTCAGTGTATCAGGTGGTGTAGCAACTGTTTCAGGACTACAAGCAATTGGAGGACAAGATGGTTATATGTTAGGAACTGATAAAGATAAGTTGGATGATTCAACTAATTTAAATACACCAGATACTCTTGTGGAAAGAGATGGGAGTGGTGACTTTTCAGCAAATGATATCACAGCTAATTCTATTACTGGACTTGTATCTCCAACATTAGGATCAGATGCTACAAATAAAGATTATGTTGATTCAATTGCATCTGGGTTAGACCCAAAAGCTTCAGCAAGATTAATATCTAATGCGAATATAACATCTACTGGTTCTGGAGCTGGAGTAGGTGCTACACTTACAACTGGACAAACATCAATTACAATTGATAGTATTTCTGTTGTTGATGGGGATAGGGTAGTTATTAATGGTCAAACAGACCAATCTGAAAATGGTATTTATGATGTTAGTGGGGTGGGTGTTGATGTAGTATTTACAAGATCTACTGATTTTGATGGTGATCCAGCAAATGAAATAAACGGTGGTGAATTTGTATTTATTACAGAAGGTACAGTTAATGCTGATAGTGGATGGGTAGTTTCTACTCCTGATTCTACAATAACCGTAGATACAGATATTATTGAATTTTCTCAATTCTCATCACAAGGAGTAATAACTGCTGGTGATGGTTTAACAAAAGTAGGTAATATAATTGATTTTGTGACAAATGATAATTCACTTACTGTAAATGCTAATGATGTACTTGTTAATGTAGATGATACCACTATTGAAACTGATGTTACAAACGGTATTCAAGTAGTTGCTGGTGGTATAACTGGAACACAACTTAATACATCTGTTGCAGGAGATGGTCTTGCTGGTGGTGGTGGTTCATCTCTTTCTGTGAATACAGATGATACTACTATTGAAATTTTAACAGATACTATTCAAATAGTTGATTCTGGTGTTGGTGTTACACAAATAAGTGGAGCTATTGCAGGAGCTGGTCTTACAGGTGGTGATGGTACTCCACTTTCAATTGGTTCTGATTCTACAATAACAGTAAATGTGAATGATATTAAAGTAGCTGATTCTGGTATAACTGGAACACAACTTAATACATCTGTTGCAGGAGCTGGTCTTGCTGGTGGTGGTGGGACTCCACTTTCTGTAAATGTATCTAATGGTTTGAACATAGATGTAGATGATGTTCAATTAGGTGGAACTCTTGATCAGAATACTATTATTAGTGGTAATGTTGGAACATATAATCTCTCTTTAACAGATTTAAACCAATTTGACTTATCATTTGACCAGTCAGTTATAACAGATAATGCTGCTGGTGAAGGTTTAGTTTATAGTGCTGATTACACACCTACATTTGTTACACATTCACTTATATCAAAACAATATGTTGATGAGCAAATATCAAATGTTCCAACTGGGGATATAACAGATGTAACTGCTGGTAATGGTCTTACAGGTGGTGGGACAACAGGAGCTGTTACATTGGATGTGAATACAGATGGTAATTTTATAACAACAGCTACTGATCAAGTAACTATTGGTAATTATACATCTAGAGTTGGATCAAAAAGTGTTTCTTTAGTAGCAGGTGTTACTTCTTCTATAACACATAACTTTAATACCCAAAATGTTCAGGTATCTTTATATGATTCTGGGACAAAAGAGGAATTAGAAGCTTATATAGAAGCAACTACTGTTAATACTATTGACATTATATCTAACTCTACCGAAAATGTAGATGTTATTATTAGTGGTAATGTAGCAGAAGCTTTATAATATAAATAAAATATATACTACTATGGTAACATATTCAATAAGTCAAATCATCGATCCTAATGGAGTATTAGGAGATAATACAACAGGAGATATTTCTGCTCAAGATATGAGAGATGTTATTTGGTCAGTCTATAATGAATCTATACAAACATCAGGTGATATTGATGGTGTGGATGCCGGTGATGGCTTATCAGGAGGTGGTACTTCTGGTTATGTAACACTTGATGTCAATGTATCAAACGGTTTATCGATAGATTCAGATGTAGTTGAATTAGGTGGTGAGATAACTAAACAGACTCAAATTTGGGGAGGTAATCAGAATTTCATATTTGGTCGAGGTCCAACAAATTCAATAGCGGATGTTATATCCAGGTTTCAAGTACAGACTGACCAAATAATAAGTTTTGATGTTTTAAGTCCTATAAATGGAGATGAGTTGACTGAAATAAGAATGGATACAAGTAGTAGTGGTTTCGAAGTTTTAGTTAATGAACCGGTTGGTGGTTTTGATGGCGGACTTAGAGATATAAACATTTCTCAGAGAAATTCCACAGGAAATATATCAAATATAAATTTAAGAGGTAATGGACAACCAGTAACTATAAACTCTGTTGACCATTATATGATTATTACCGATGATTTTGGATTGAAAGGATTGGTTTACAACACTGATTATTCTGTTAACTTTACTGAAGAATCTTTAATAACTAAAAGGTATGTTGATGAACAAATATCAAATGTTCCAACTGGGGATATAACAGGAGTAACTGCTGGTGATGGTTTATCAGCGGGTGGTACTTCTGGATCATTAGTATTAGATGTGAATACTAATAATGGGATATCATTAATCTCTGATTCTGTTGGACTTGGTGGTACACTTATACAAAATACAACAATAAATTTATCAACAAATGATTTCATACTTACTGGTAGTGGAATGGTATCTGTACCTGACTTAGAAATACAAGCAGGTAAAGTTATCAAGTCAGGTAACGGAGGTGGACAACTTGATTTGGACGCTTATGGTACTGCTAATAATGTTTTTCTCTCAACTGATAATTCAGGATATAATAAAAGTGGACTGTATTTATCACCAAGTTACACAGAGTTGTTTAATTATGAGGCAGGGTCTCAAATGTTTCTCTACTCAGATGATATATTAGTCCTGCAAGCTGCTAATAGTGGTCTTATTCAGATAGGTGATGATATTGAGTTGATAATAAACCAAGCCCCAAATATATATATTGATGATAACTCAGTAAGTGATGTATCAACACCAGACCCAACACACACCTTAAAAGGTGCTTTATTTTTAAACTCTTTTAATTCTACGTTTAATGCAGGAGTTAATAACTCCGTTGCTCTAGGGGGAACGGGTTTAAAAGTGGAAGAATCAAATACAGTATATGTACCGTATTTTAATGTTAAATATGTAGATGTTGATAATAGTGTAGATGATTTGGTAATTGTTGATTCTTTCGGTAACATTAAAAAAAGAAGTATATCTTCATTAAATATACCGTCT
>Ga0306869_1000407_pt1 | contig 20786 bp, 25 predicted proteins | sample AntRauTorckE6833_FD_190421 | JGI IMG/M metagenome (GOLD analysis project Ga0306869, IMG submission 190421) | Saline lake microbial communities from Rauer Islands, Antarctica - Metagenome Torckler E6 #833 (v2) (version 2) | ecosystem: Environmental > Aquatic > Non-marine Saline and Alkaline >... | reverse complement strand
GTGGATAATCTATTTTAAGAGTTTCTAAGAGCAATTTATCCACAATTTTGCTTGTTGATAACTTTGAGTTTTTGCTATTTTAAAAAATGGGGAAACCCCTTTAATATTCTACACTCTTCTCTTATAACCTATTTTTTTTAATCTGATGAGACGGTGATATCCAAGAAATATAAATAACACATATTATTATTAAAATTTAAATATGTTTTACATTCTCATATACAATAGAATATATTTCACATCTATTCTTTCATTATTTGTCAACTTAACTGTAGTTTAAAACTGGTTCCTATATACATCTATATTTATAATTATTACTTTAAAATTTTTCTCAAATTTTTTCCTTTTAAATCCTCAGCTATCCATTTAATAACTGCAAATTTACCATTAGAAATCTCCGCAACTCTATCTAACCACTGTACTTCATCATTTGCTTTTGCTTTTAAAATATCATTACTGGTATCTGTTGCAAAATAACTGGAGTTGATAGCCCACCATTTGTTATAAATACCAGCTCTATCTAAATCCTCCTTGAGTCTCTTTGCCTCATAAAATGGTGTTACTTCTGGTAATGTAACTATAATAACTTCTGTTAGATTATCATCTTTTAATTTTGGCAATAGTTTTCTTACATATTCTGGTGTATCACCCTGAGAACGCTCAATTTCTCTATTATAGTTTTCAGTGGATCCCAGCAGTAATAGAGTGTGTCCGGTTGGTGCTGTATCTATAACTACTACCTCATCTTCAGAACGGTTTACAATCTCTGCAAATGCTCTAAATAATGCTATCTCCTGGGTACAGGGAGACCTCAAATCTTCTTTCAAATATGCTAGATCATCCTCACTCATCGTTTCTCTGGCTTTGCTTAATACATCTTTTCTATATTTAGCCAATTCTTCTTCTTCATCAATCCGACTTAGGGTTATACCCTCACCTTCATCAATAACAAATTGTAAATGTGCGGCAGGATCAGTTGTTGTAAGATGTACTTTTTTACCCTTTTTGGCCAGCTCTGCTGCCACAGTAGCAGCTATTGTGGTCTTCCCTACTCCTCCTTTTCCCATGGTAAAAATAATTTTTTTATTAGATCTGTTTAAATCATCAATAATTGTCCCTAGTTTAGGTAAACTATTATCATCTAGTTTAAATTTTTTCTCTGTATATTTTACATTATTATTTTCATCTTCAAAAAATGATCTAAGTTTTTTTATCCCTGTTATATTGTACGGTTTTAGAGGGATTTCAAATGTCTCTAAAGTCTCAAGCCCAGCGGGTATTTCTTGAAGTATATCCTGTTGTTTTTTATAAATCTGGGTTGAAAGACGATCATCATGTTCCTGCAATATACCATTGATAATTAGTAATTGATTGTTAATCCCTATATCTTGTAGCTCAAGTGAGGCCCTCTCTGCTTCTACTATAGTTGATTTTTCCGGACGGGCTATCAATATTAGAGTAGTTTTTTCCTCATCAGCCAGATTTTTTACTGCATTCTGATAAATATTTTTTTTATCTTCAAGCCCTGATAATTGACCTAGACAGGATGCACCAGTAGTATTCTCACTTATAAAGTCGGTCCATGCAGATGGTAATTGCAGCATTCTCAATGTATGACCTGTTGGTGCTGTATCAAATATAATATGATCATACTTTTCGGCAGTCTCCGGGTCTGTTATAAAGGTAGAGAACTCATTAAATGAAGCGATCTCTACTGTACATGAGCCGGAAAGCTGTTCTTCCATATTTTGTAGAGCCGCTTCAGGTAATTTACCTCTATAGGGACCGATCACACTCTCTTTATATTCTGCTGCTGCCTCTTCTGGATCAAAATTAGCTACTATTAGATTAGGGACTTCCCTTATCTGAACACCTTTATTATCTAGCTCTGTGTTGAATACATCCTGGAGGTTTGAAGCTGGGTCAGTGCTTACTAACATGACTTTTTTGCCTTCATCGGCCAGAGAAACTGCTATAGCACAGGCGGTAGAGGTCTTGCCTACACCCCCTTTTCCGGTAAAAAATAAATATTTTGTTAAATTTATATCATTTACATTAAAATATTTAAACATATATTGTGATCCCCATTTCCTTGTAATTAAATTGCTATATAACTAAATTTAAATAATATTTTTTAATTATAAACTTATCTTCTCTCTATTAGCAGCAGTCACTTCCAGCACAACAATCACCTTCAGAATCTTCAGGCTCTGACTTTAGAAATTCCTTTGGTATATCTAATAGTTGACAGAATTCTTGATTTGTTGGATAATCATTTTTCTTGACAACAGTCCCATCAACCATTGTAACTGGAAGTACATCTGAACCTTCTTTATCTAATAACTCATTTATAGTCTTATTATCAACAAATATCTGAGGATTACTTGTCAAATTATATCTCTCTACCATAACCCCATTTTTATTTAAATTATCAAGAACAGTAGAAATCCTTAAAAGTTCCTTATCAACAGAGGGACCACAAACTCCTGTAGAACAACACATAGCTGGTTCAAATATCACCATATTTTTCATTATTAAATCACTCCTGTTTTTAAATATTTTGTATAATAAATTTTAAATTTACTATTATTTTTTACTACACTTTAAAAAAAATCTAAATAATGAACCATCATTTTCACTACTCTCAACCTAAATAATTGACCCGTGTCCATTAATAATATGCTTTACAATTGCCAGTTCTATCTCGGTCCCATTGATATTACTGGAGCGTATATTTTTTGCTCGATAAAATCTCTCAAATATCCTCTACTGATCTTTGTTCGATATACCAATACCATTATCTTCTACCTCCACCACAATTCTTTCTTCCTTCTGGTAAACCCGAATGGTTATTATTCCACCTGATGGTGTATATTTTATCGAATTATCTACTAAATTAAGAAGCAGTAGGCATAATATACCTATTGCTATTTTCTTTCTATATATTACCTTCTCTGACTTTTTCGATTAGTTCTTTCACTTTCTCTTCAATAACATCCCGTGTTCCTCTGAAAAATTCAATAGGTTCACCGGCTGGATCATCTAATCCCCAGTCTTCTCTCATCTTACAGGGAATAAAGGGACACTCTACCCCACATCCCATGGTAATTAAAATATCTAGTTCAGACGGGATATCTTCCAGTAGTTTTGGATACTGATCACTAAGATCAATTCCTACCTCATCCATTGCTTTAACAGCATTTGGTTTTACTTCATCTGCTGGATCTGTACCTGCACTATAAACATCCAAGATATCGCTTCCATATTCTTTAGCAAAACCTTCCGCCATCTGACTACGGCATGAATTACCTATACATACAAAAGATACTTTATATTTCATTAGTTAATCTCTCCTTTGAATTAAATTTTGTTTTTGTTTATTAGAATTTTAGTACCATATTTATATTATCGTTTTCAAATATTGATCTATTATCCACAACAATCGTCGGAATTATCAACTCTCTCTTTACCAAGTTCATCGAGAGTATTATTGATAATTTTATAAAAAGTATCTGTACAACATTCACCAATAGGATTTAACTTGTTACAATCATAATTTTTTCTGTTACGATAATGCAAAACAATTTTATCCCAGGACTTTAAGTTATGTTCCCGAACTGCTTCTTTGATCTGGCTTTCAGTGATATTATTACAATAACAAATTATTTTTGGTTCTGCACCTTTTTTAAACCAGATAGGTCTACGGATATCGTTAATGGAAATTATGTCTTTATTATTATTGAAATATGCTACTTCACAATCAGAATTAAGACAAATATAATAATCATTATATTGCAATTCATCCCTAATTTCTTTATTAGCAAAGTTGAATACTACATCTAAAGGAACATTCCTGCAACTAGCACCACAAACTGGACAATCCATCTTACTTTCTTTTACACTCTTTTCTCTACTACTTTGACATCCACAATTACACCCACTATATTTTTTCAACTTATTCACTTCCTTTAAGATAAGCAATTAAAATGATAATATGACCCGAAAATTACTCATTACTAAGAATAAGTCTTTTAAAAATACCTAATGCCCTCTTGATAATAATCTTTTTTCCTGTCAACATCTCTTCATCTAAATTTTTGTTAATATAGATGGTAATTTGTCTATGATTAATTCGTTTATAATTATCAATATCATTAGATGTAGGGGTACCCAGTTCAATCTGAGGTTCCATAGCTACTGTGGTCTGACCACCACAACAACCCCTAATAGAATTAGTGTATATTTTAATTGTCTCACCATTATTTACAATAAAATTGTAGGCTCTTTCGTCTATCTTTATATCCATTATATTTTACTCCTAATTTTTATCCCTATTGATTTAATCAAATCTATTTCTAAAGGGCCAGTAAATATTTCCTTCTAATTTTTCTTAGATATACCTTTAGAATTTCTAATAAGCTTTTTATTTAGAAGGAAACCAGCGCCTGGTACGATTGGCTATTGCTACTAATCCTAACATAACTGGAACCTCTACCAATACTCCTACCACTGTTGCCAGAGCAGCACCTGAACTCAAACCAAAAATAGAAATAGCGGTAGCAACTGCTAATTCAAAGAAATTACTGGCTCCAATCATAGCAGCAGGTGCAGCTACTGGATGTTCTATCTTCCAGGCCTTAGACCATCCATATGCTATCACAAAGATGAAGAAAGTCTGTATTGTTAATGGAATTGCAATTAATAGAATATGAAGAGGATTATTGACAATTACATCTCCCTGGAAGGAAAATAAAATAATTAATGTCAGTAATAATCCAATAATAGTAAAATTACTTAGTTTTTCTAAAAATACATTTTCAAACCATTCTACTCCTTTATTCTTCAATAAATATTTGCGGGATAAATAACCAGCAACCAATGGTATTACGATATATAAGATTACTGATAGTAGAATAGTATTCCATGGTACAGTAAGTTCACTAAGCCCCAGTAAAAACATAACAATAGGTGCATAAGCAAAGATCAATACAAGATCATTGATAGCAACCTGAACCAGGGTATAACCTGGATCACCATCGGTTAAATAACTCCAGACAAAAACCATAGCAGTACAAGGGGCAGCCCCTAATAATATAGCCCCTGCTATATATTGTTGACCAAGAGCATCTGGAATAAAATTATTAAAGATTACCTTGATAAACAACCAGGCAAAGAAATACATAGTAAATGGTTTGATCAACCAGTTGGTTACTAAGGTTACTGTTAATCCTTTTGGTCTTTTGCCTGCATCTAAAATACTGCCAAAATCAATCTGAACCATCATGGGATAAATCATAAACCAGATTAGAATTGCAACTGGTACAGATACCTGAGCATACTCCCATTGACTTAATGTATTAGGAAAAGCTGGCCATAACCTTCCAATTATTACTCCTACCACAATACAAATTCCAACCCATATTGTTAAATACTTTTCAAAAAATCCTAAATCTTCACCTTTTTTTTCCTCACCTTTTTTTCCTCTGACATATTGTTAGTCCCCCTTAAAATGTCCAATTATTAATAAATAGAACATTACTAAATTAATCAATTCTTAATAAATATATCACTATCACTTAATTCTTTACATGATATTTCACTTGTCTGATATTTTTTTAATCGGTGGTTATCGTCTTGACAAATTGCAAGCAAATCAAGTTCATCTTCTAAGATACTTTGCAAAAAATTATGTTGATTAAATAAGTCCTTGTTAAGACTATAGTAAATCCATTGAGCCTTCTTATTACCTTTAATCAGATTTACCTGTTTTAATTTTCTTAAATGCCTGGAGGCATTGGATTGATTAACCCCCATTATATTTTCTAATTCACAGACACATAACTGCTGTTGTTTTAGTAAATTAATAATTCTAATTCGATTTTGATGAGAAAGAGATTTTAATATCTCAATTAGATTTATTTTAATGGTAGAAAATCCTCCCTTCATATTCGTGTAATCGTTTTTACTCATATATAGTATATTTTATTATTAGGATCTTGTCAAGTGTAGATATAAAAAAAGCCCATGCTTTTGAGCATGAACTTAATAATATAAATTTTACTTTTAAGATATTTTACGTAAATCTATAATAATCTTTTTCTATCTTAAATTATCTATCCTCCATAACATGCTTTAACACCTGTCCAAATAAACATAGCACATGTTCATCATCAAGATCTTTAGTTCTTTTCTCAATGATTGGATCAATTTGTTGGGAAACTGCTTTTTCAACTGCTGTATAGCTTAAATCATTTTCCTTAGCCACTCTAGAATGATCTTTTGTAGTTGTTTCATTAGCTATATGTTGGTCATAACGGTTGGTTTTACGAGCATATGTATCGATGCTTTCATATTCCTCGCTAATCCCACGTTTCCCACAATGAGTGCATCTATAGCGTTTTTTGTTATTATACAACCAATAAATTATTAGGTTTATCTATAATCCCACCCAATTTTTAAACAGTATAATCTATACTCAATATTAATGAATGTAAAAAAAGTTCCTGGAAGACATAATAATAGATCAGTTATAAATAAAACTTAATATCTTCCAGGTTTTGTTTTGCTTTTTATTCTAACCCAATTAATCATTGTACCCCTGCTTTAATTTGAGCTGATTAGCAAAAATACTGTATTAAAGTATAATGACCAGTTGACTTTTATAAGAATTCTTCATACATTAAATTATTACTCTTTTAAAAAAGTAATTTCATGTGGCTCTTCTCCAACCTTAATTCTGCTAGTGATTTGATATGTTTCTGTATCAATTATAATTGCCTCATTATCCCTGGAATTTGTAACAACAACTTTTTGCCCATTAGGAGTAAATTCTAGATGATTTGCATATTCACCAGCCGCAATATATTTTTCAACCTCTCTAGTTGTGACATTGATAACTGCCACATTATTAGTTTTCCTATTGGCAGTCCAGATCTTTTTGCTATTAGGGGAAACAATAACACCATGTGTTCCTTCACCTACATCTATCTCATCTACAACTTCGAACTTTCTCAGATCAATAACAGAAATAGTATTTGATTCCCAGTTAGCAACATACGCAAATTCACCATCGGGGGCAACCCTACTTTCATTAGGTCCATCACCAACCGGAATGCGTAATGTTACTTTGAAGTCTGGAATCGAAATTACTGAAATATCATTTGATTCCAGGTTTGTTAGTAGAGCAAATTTACCTTTAGGGTCAAAATCTATATGGCTGGGAGATTTACCGATCCCCTTTTCAATAACCTTAATGATTTTTTGTTTTTTAGTATCTATAACAGCCACTTTACTTTCTGATCCAGAAGCAACCAAAATATATTTTCCATCAGGACTCATATCTATACCATGTACTGTACTGTTTACCTCTAATGTCCTGACCAACACATTTGTACTTAGATTATATATTTTAATCAATCCATTTTGAAAATCTCCTGTATATAAGTATTTACCATCAGGGGTGATTTCAATACCGTGTGAAGCTTCTTCACCAACCTTAATGGTATCTACAACCATTTTTTCAGCCATATCAATTACAGAGACTGTTCCACTGGCAGCATTGGGTATATATGCCAGTAGTCTTTCATTTTGAGCAAAATTCCATCTAAATCTGTGTCTAGTAGCTCTAATATCATCAATTACTAACTCGATATATTTAGTACCTTCTGTAATAAATTGATTATTATTTGCTTTGAGTAAGCCAATGGGATGGTGACTGGATTTTCTTTCCCATTCCCAGCTTATATCCTTTCCGGTTAATTCTTCTTTATTACTTCTAATAGTAGTATTTTCTGCAAAATTGTTATCCAGTAAATTTCCACTATGAGTGGTCATATAAATTTTGAACAATAACTGGTCAGAATCTACCTCGGTTGGATTAACAAATTCAACATCTAAGATTACACCTGCTGCATCTGATGTCCTTATCCATTCTTCACCACCTGCAAAAGCTGTCATTGAAAGAGTAAATATAATCAATAAAACGAAACTAAAACTAAGTATATCTTTTATCTTAATTTTATCCATTTATCCTCACCTTTTCTTATAATTTTAAATACAACTTTGCTAAATTTCAGATTTAATTATTTTAGTTTATCAAAATTTTTATAGTTTTTCCCGATAATATTTTATTATTCTTCGGTCCAACTGCTGAGAGACTTTTAATACATCTGAATGTTTTAATCCCTTCTTGTTCACAACTTTAAACAAGGATTTCCTTATATTTTCAATTTTGTTATCTTTCTTTTTTTTAATTTTCATATCATCTTCACCTGCTTAATAAAAAAGATTATATTTTCGAGACAAAACCTTTAATATTTAATGATGGTGCTGATGATTTTCATTATCTTCTTCCCTTTGGTCGTTGTGTCCCATATGTCCCTTCATCATAAAAATATGCATCAGCGGACATAGTAAAAGAAATAGAACACCCCAATTTCCACTCCCCTTCCTTCCTATCAAAAAGAAACCGCCAATCATCACTGCACAGCAGATTAACATCATAAAGAAATGACCCTTGTGAGAATTCTTTTTAGCCATCATTGCCCCTTCTTTCTTTAATTGGTTTGTTGATATACTTTTTCAACATAAACGATTATACCAATAAGAAAACTCAACTTTTAAAAACAAAAAATATAAATGTTAGTGAGATAATTTTCTATTTTTATTACCTTGTACCCGTACTGGGTATTTATAAAATAACATTATTTTTTAAGTTAGTCAAGTGATTTTTAAGTTTCTCATCTAGTTTTGTTTTTATTATTGGTCCATTTAATATTTCTTCCCTATTTCCTAATTTAGGTTTTGTTGTTATTTTATCTTTATCTTCTAAATTATCCATTATTACCTCCATCTTTTTTCATCATGTCTTCTAGATTATTCAATACGAGATTTAATAAATTAATAACATCGTCTTTTTGTTCTTCTGATAAATCCTTTAAAGCTTTTTGTAAAAAACTTTGTCTAATATTTAATAACTTTCTTAATATATTGTCTCCTTTTTTAGTTAATTCTAAAAGTACCTCTCTTCTATCCTCTGGATTTCTATATCTTTTTAATAGTTTATCTTCGACCAGACGATCAACAATAACTGTTAAGGTACTGTTTGCCATATACATCTTATCATGCAGATAACTCATATTTACCGGTTGATTTTTGGTAATGTACCATAAAACCATAAATCTCTGTTTAGTTAAACCATTTTCTTTTAAACTACCTTTGGTAAACTCAACTAAGTACTTATGAATATCTCTAATTGTTTTATCTATAACTTTTGTACTTTCTTTGGGTTCCATATTATTATTCCTCCAATATTTATTTAGTTTAAATGAATATTTCGTATTTATAAATATTATATATTATAAAGTTTCAATTATCAAATTATGAATACTAAATAACTAATTACATATATTGTGTCGAAATATTATAAAATTATCACAAATTATTTTAGTCAAATGATTGACAACAATAAATATTAGTGTTATAGTAAATTTGTTGGGTAAGAAAAAAATATTAATTTTACCCGTTTTAAGAAAATTTAGGAGGAATAAATTTAATGATTTACAGTGGAAAAGTAAAATGGTTTGATTCAGCAAAAGGTTATGGTTTTATTGAAAAAGAAGACGGCGACGATGTATTTGTACATTTTTCAGCAATTCAAGATGATGGTTTTAAAACACTAGAAGAAGAACAAGAAGTAGAATTTGAAGTCGTTGAAGGCGACCGTGGCCCACAAGCTGCAAATGTTGTTACATTATAAAGTAAAATAAAATATTTTAAATATAGCAACTAATCCCTGACTATATCAATAGTCAGGGTTTTTTTAATGTTTATATGAAAAAAAATTAATGAATTAATAAGGAAGTGAAATATTTTTGAAAAAAATAAATTTTAATGAATTAGATATATCAGACAATATATTAAGAGCTGTTGGAGACATGGGATTTGAAGAAACAACACCAATACAAACAAGTGCTATACCAGAAATACTTGTTGGTAAGGATATAATAGGACAAGCCCAAACTGGTACAGGTAAAACTGCTGCATTTGGTATACCGATGTTAGATAAAATTGATCCAAATAATAAAAATCCACAATCTATAATATTATGTCCTACAAGAGAATTAGCTATTCAGGTATCTGAAGAACTAAAAAAATTATCCAAGTACAAACAAAATATATATACTCTACCGATCTATGGTGGACAATCAATAAATCGTCAGATTAAAGCTCTAAAAAAAGGTGCTCAAGTTATTATAGGTACCCCAGGTAGAGTTATGGATCATATGAGAAGAGGTACACTTAATCTTAAGCATATTAAATATTTAATTTTAGATGAAGCAGATGTTATGCTTGATATGGGATTTATAGATGATATCGAAACAATTCTAAAAGATATACCTGATGATAGAAATACTCTTTTCTTTTCAGCTACAATACCTAAATCAATAAAAAGATTAAGTAAAAAATATCAAAAAAATTCAAAGTTTGTTAAGGTAGCTCATGAGAAGCTTACAGTACCTAGTATTGAACAGCATTACTTTGAAATAAGAAAAGGAAATAAATTAAAGGTCTTAACAAGACTAATTGATTTATATAATCCTGAACTTTCATTAGTATTCTGTAATACTAGAAAAGAAGTTGACCGTGTAACTATGCAATTACAAGCTAGAGGTTACTCTTCTGATGGAATCCATGGTGGATTAAATCAAAATCAAAGAGACCATGTAATGAATAAGTTTAAAAATGGTGTAATTGAAATCTTAGTTGCAACTAATGTTGCTGCTCGAGGTATAGATATTGACAATATAGAAATTGTATTTAACTATGATGTGCCATTTGATACAGACTATTACGTACACAGAATTGGACGTACAGGTAGAGCTGGAAAAGATGGAAAAGCATTTACATTTATAGTTGGAAAAGACATCTATAAACTAAAAGATATACAAAAGTATATTAAAATGAAAATTAATAGAAAAAGTGTTCCAACCTTAGATGATGTTGAACAGGCTAAACTAGAAAAAGTAGAAAATGAATTAATGGACTATATTGATAATAATCATTTAAGCAAATATATAAACCATATCGATAACTGGGTAGACAATGATTATACAGCTATCGAAATTGCAGCTGCTTTACTCAAACAGTCTATGAGTGAGCCTGATCAAAAAGAAACTAAACAAGAAATGAATAGTTTTGGAGATACAGGTGCAGAAGCAGGAATGGTTAGATTATTCATCAATAAAGGTAGAAGAGATAACATCTCTCCAAGACACATTGTGGGGGCTATTTCAGGTGAAACTACCCTCTCAGGTGACTTAATAGGAGTAATAGATATCTATGAAAACTTTACCTTTGTAGAAGTGCCAAGAGACAGTGGTCACGAAGTGCTTAATATTATGAAAAACAATCAAATCAAAGGTACTACAATTAATATAGAGCCTGCAAAACCAAAAAATAACTAAAAGTTTAATAAAATTAGTAACAATATGTAAAATCCCCACTGCCTTTTAAATAGGCAAACGGGGATTTTTGTATTTTAAATCATATTTTATATTTTTTAATAATTATATCTAAAACTTTATATAATACTAAAAAGAGCAAATATAGCGACACCAGATGATAATAATACTAATAATATATATCCCCAAAGATATAATTTAGTCATTTTATTTATTTTTGCTCTGTTCTCCTTTCTACTTTTCCAATTTCTATGTTTATAATATTTTTCAATTTTTGACTGTTGTTCTCTAGTGTCTTTTAACTCCTTATATAAGGTTACTTGAAAAATAATAAATAAAAACAACAACAAAATACAAAAAACAATCATTGAAATCACAATCCAATAATTCATACTGTTTTTACCAACTGTCAAAAATATTATTGCAAAGTAAACCAACAAGGTATAATAGACAATCTGCAACTGAAATTGTTTCATGAATTCCATATTATCATGTGTAGCTTCTAATATACTTAAATCTAATCTACTTTCCATATCATTAAATTCTTTATCATTATTCATCGTAATCACCTTTTCAAAGAATTATTAATTTTTTTAAAAAAAGTGCTCTCAATAATAAAAGATTCCATTTCTAAGAATGTATTGTATTATATAAGTTTATATTTTAATTTAAATTACCAAGAACAGATATTAGTCTAACAACTAATTCTTGAACCTGATTGTTATTTACACCATTTTGATTATTTGCAGTTACTGAAACAGTATAAATATCACTATTGGGATTCTTTTGTAATATATGAGTGAACTGAATTACTCCAACTTCAGACCCACCTTTATATCCTACTAAATACCAATCATCTTTTGATGCTAATCCAGGATTAATTCTTAATTCACTTGCATCTTTTAAGTCATAAATAGTTTTAGCAAGTTCTTCTGTAGTAAAAAACCATTCAATTGAATTTATTAAACGCGGAGAACCTGAAATATCGTTTCTACCTACAGTTACATCATTTAAATTAGCTAAGATATCTCTTTTAGATTCAGTCTTAGAATTTAAAAATTCATTAACCCTATCATCATCAATACCGTACTTTAACTTAAACATTTCTGAAGCTTTTAAAAATGGTTTATTCTTTTCATCCAGTAGTTTTTCAATTTCTTTTCTACCAACATAATCTATCAGATGATCAGTTGCTGTATTATCACTTAAAGAAATCATTAAATTAGCTAAAGTTTTAACTGTTAAAGGAGTATCTATACTCCAATTTTGTAATATTCCCGAGGGTAAAGTCATGTTTTTTTCTTTTAACTTAATAATGTCCTCCCAGGTTTTTTCTGTTGTTTCAATTTCTTCATAAAGTACCTTTAATACATATAATTTAAATGATGAAGCAACAGCTAACGATTTATCCTCATTGTACGTTAACAGTTCTTTTTGATTATTTTTAGCTACATATACTGATACTTCACCTTCTAATTCTTTAAAATCATTTAATATTTTTTCAAAATTATCCTGACTTAAAGAAATTCTGCCAAACCAAAGCCCAGCAACTTTTCCTTGATCATTTAAAGTGATTTGAGATGGTGCAGAACCATTCTCAAATATTAAAGAGTAACCATCTTGAGTTTGTTCAACTTCTTTTAGTTCACCAAGTTGACTACTATAGCTACTTAATATTTGTTCAATATTTGCTGCCGGAACTTGTTGTAAAAAGCTATCTGTAAATAGTTCTTCTATATTATCATAATTTTTATCAAACATAGTAAAAAACATTTCCTCTGCAGGATTTTCTTGAGCTAACAATAAACTTGAAAAAGAAAATACAATTAATAAAGCAAAAATAATAATCTTCAATTTCATTTTAAACTTTTCCTCCCCAGTAAAATATGATTTAATTTTTTAAAATAATAAAAGGCTCAATGACATTACAACCATACCAGCGATAAATCCACAAATTTCCTGATGTTCCTTACAATAAGTCCTAGAGGTAGGTAATAATTTATCTATTGAAATATAGACCATGATACCTGCAACAACAACAAATAACATACCACACACTAAATCATTAAAAAATGTTCTGAAAATAAAGTATCCAATCACTTCTCCAACCTGTTCTGAAAGTGCAGAAGCAAAAGTTGCCAGAGCTAAAAAAAGACCATTCTTTTTAACTGCATCTTCTCATCTACTTCATCTTCTTTAATTAATTTAAGATTGTCTTTTGATCTCGGCTCATGGGGGTTTTCATATTCTGGGACTATCCGATCAATTAAACCAATAATTAAAATACCAAGAAAGAATGAACCAGTTGTAACCCATTCTCCAAGACTTCCACCATAGTAAGCAACTAATAATTCTTGAGCTTTTGCTAAAATTTCAACAAAAGATACATATATCATATCTCCAGCAGAAAAACCTAGACATATTGATAAAAATGATTTGTTTGTTTTTTAGTAAAAAAAGCTAAAGCTACATTATTAATTATATAACACCACCATTCTGTATATTTTAGTATATTAAAATCTTATTATATGATCAGTATATTAAATTATTTCAATTTATTCAATATATAAAATTAAGTTTAATAAAAACTTAATATTTGAACTTGCTAATTTACCATATACTTTTCAAATACCTTTAATTATATTATAATGTAGTTAAGGATACTATATAAAATATTTTTAACCAATTAGAAAGGTTGGTGAAAAGCGGGAATATTCTCGTTAAATTTATGAAAAAAATTATAACTATTACCATCCTAATCACATTATTTACAGCTTCTTTTTCATTTTCTATTAATAGTAAAGATGTTCAAAAATATACATATGAAATTATAAACAGCTTTCCACATGATAAAGATGCCTTTACCCAGGGCTTATACTATGAGGATGGTATAATGTATGAAGGTACTGGATTGAATGGAAAATCTGATTTAAGAAAAAATAATTTAAAAACCGGTCAGATAATCGAAAAAAATGAACTCCCAGAAATCTATTTTGGAGAAGGTATAACAATTTTAAATGATAAGATCTATCAATCAACCTGGAAATCTAAAACGATGTTTATATATGATAAAAATGTAAAACTATTAAATATCACAGATTTTCCTTATCAATGCTGGGGATTGACAGATAATGACGAATACTTAATTATGAGTGATGGTACTGATAAAATTAGATACCTAAATCCAGACAACTATCAGTTAATTAAAACTTTAAATATAAAATATAAAGGAAAACATATTAACAATATAAATGAGTTAGAATATATCGGCGGTAAAATCTATGCCAATATTTGGCAGACTGACCTTATTGTAGTTATTAATCCTGAAAATGAAGAAGTGGAAAGTGTAATTGATTTATCGAATTTAATAAATCCAGATGACTATAATTATGATTTAGATGTTTTAAATGGAATTGCTTATGATCAAAAAAATGATAGGCTTTTTGTAACCGGTAAACTATGGCCTGAAATTTTTGAAATTAAATTAATTCCTGAAAATAAATAAAACTTAAAAGATCCCAATCATATTAAATATGAAGGAATCTTTTTTTTCATATAATTATTTTTTCAAGATATCATCCACCATAATTTGATGGAATTTATCAGCTTCTGACCAGATCTCACCATGATGTGATTCTTCAAACATATACAATGCCTTATGTGGTGCTTCAATTATATTATAGTACTCATCTATAAATTTAGCTGTATAGTCATATTTCCCTATAAAATAATAAACTGGAACTTCAAATTTTGTAGCTTGTTCTATAAAGTTTACATCTTGTATTTGGGGATACATGATATTAAAGGTATTAATCATCCCTCTGAAAACATTAATTTTATCTACAATATTATATTCAGGAATCCATAAGATACTTAATGGATTATACCACTGGGAATCTTTTTCATGATAAGGATTTTCTTTTCTATAATACTGAGCATAATTTGTTAGTATTGGTCTATACTTTTCAAGTACATTTTCTCCATTATATGGTGGTCCACCATTTTCTTTTAAAGTTTCTACCATCTTAGTTTCACCATTTTTTTCAGCATTTTTTAACATAAAGTCATAAATATATTTATCTGTACTTTCAATATCAACCATTTGTGCTGCTCCAATATAGGCATGAAACTGTTCTGGATACTTTTGAACAGCTTTAGTTCCAATTATAGTACCCCAGGAATGTCCTAATAAATATATCTTCTCCTTATTATACTTATCTTTTAAATAATTTGTAAGCTCATTTATATCTGATACATACTGGTCTACTGTCATATCATTTCTATTTTTTATAGCAGAATAAGATTTTCCACTTCCTCTTTGCTCCCAGTTAACTACTATAAAATGTTTTTCTAGCTCTTTATTAAATTTTAAAAATCTACCCATTTCACTACCACCTGGTCCACCTGAAAGCAATAATATAATTGGATTTTCTTTACTTTCTCCTCTTATAACAATCCATTGTTTTGCTCCACCCAAATTTATTTCTTCCATCTTAGAGAGACTTCCTTCGATTTTATTGCCATTTTCATCAGTAATTGGTTCAGTTTTTCCTGGTAATAATCCTATAACTACTATTGATACTAAAACTATTGTTACTACATACAGTATAATTCTTTTAATTGATAAACTATTTTTCATAATTTTTACCTCTTTTCTTTTTTTGAATTTAGAATAAAATATTTTTTGTTTTCCACCAAAAACCACGATAATGTTCATTAATTATTTTATCATAGTTCAAATTATATGAACCATTATATTTATTTTCTCTAATCATTATTTTTTCGCCATTTCCAATAAATCCATCTAAGAATGTACTTCCTCTAACTCTTGTAAACTTTGAATTAATTGTTCTTAACATACAGTTTTCTTTTATATTTACAGAACTTGCCTTTATGTTTAACGGAATACTATCCGGTACTGTAATAATAAAAAATACTTCATTAACAATAAATGCCCATTTACTTTGATCTAAATCCTTTGGATACTTATCAAGGTGTGATTCTTTATCAAATGTTATTATATTTTGTTTTTGATTGATAGTATAATCATTTTTAACTAAATATGTTGTTTCAATTTTAATATAATCTCTGTTCCATGAATCAATTCTAATTCTTGAATCTTCAAAATTTAAATAAATATCTTCATTTTTTTCTACTTTAAAATGTTTTACATTATTTGCAGAAACATTTAATGAAAATATTAATAATATTAATATAGTGTAAATTATTAAATTATTTTTCATTTTTTTCATCTCCTTTTCGCTCTAACAATCTCAAAGATATTATTATTAGTTTCAAATCTCTAATTGTTTTTAAAACTGCGTACAATGATGACTGATCAACCCATAAAATCATTCTTGTGTTATTATCAATGGTAGATTTTATGATAATATGATTAAAATTTAGAAATCTCTTTTTATTCACTATACCCTCAACTATTAATTCATAATTATATATATCCATTTTTCACTTCCTTTATGACTTTTTATTTGCTCTATAAATATAGTAACAAATAGATATATATATTACACCTAACTAAAGTTAGGTATTTTAAAAGCCCTTACCTTTTTTTAGGTAAGGGCTTGAATTTAGTCTAATATTTTTAATTTTTTTGCTTTTAAAATTGCTTCTGTTCTGTTTTTTACTAATAGTTTTGAATAGATATTACTTAAATGCCATTTAGTAGTACCTACTGTTATGTATAGCTCACCAGCTATCTTCTTATTTGTATAACCTTTTGCAACCAGTTTAATAATATCAAGTTCTCGTTCTGTTAAATCTTCTATTAAATTTGTTTTATTACTTGAAACTAAATCTGTCAGTTCATTAATTTTTTTATATAGATTAGTATCTACTTTTTTAATTATATCTATAAATGGTCTTATAAAAATAATCTCTTCTATTATTATCCCAAAATATTTTTGGTTTTTAATATTAACAATAGTTTTTAAAAATAATTCTTTTGTCTTTTTATTTTTATTTTCATGTAATTTAATTAGACTAGTAAAAAGATTATATCTTAATTTATCTGCATATTCATTATAATTATTTGTTAAATAATTTTTTTTATCATCTAATAACTTTTGAACTTTAATAAAATCATTACTTAAAATCAAATAGCGTATATAGTTAAAATATTCTCTGAAATAATTATAATCGATTGATTTATTTTCAATGTCCTCATATTTTTTTAATATATCTTTATCTATTTCTTTAATTTTGCTTTTTATAGATAATTCTTCTTTTATTGTTTCTACCCATACTTGGTTTGTTTTTAAATTATACTTTTTTGTAAAATTTAATAGATCATCTAAAATTTCAAATGATTTATTAACTTCTCCTGTATAAAAAACACTCTGAGCATAATATACTTTTGGTAACCATGAAACATGTACTAAATCTAATTGTTCACTAACCTCTACTCCAACAATTAATTTATCTCTTGCTTCTTTATATTTACCCATTTGAAATAATAGAACACCCAATGGGATATACATCAATTTAGTAATTGGATCCATTCTTTGTTTATCAGTTTGATTTCGAGATTTATAATCTATAGTTAATTGGTATCCCGTTTCTAAACTACCTTGCATATTTAATTTTAAAACTAAATTAATTAGTGAAACTACTTCTAGAAATCTCTGACCAGATCTTTTCCCCAAATGATATGCATTTTTAAATGATTCAATAGATTTATCAACTTTACCTATTGATGCTTCGATCTGCCCTAATGACATCCAGGCATTAATTTTAAAAATATAGTCCTCATCTTCAATTAGTTCAACTGCCTTTTTAGCCATTATAGTTGGATCAGGGTTATTATTAATCTGAGGAATAAGTGAAGTTAAAGTATATAGCCTTCCTTTATTTATTTTATCAATACTTGAAATATTTTCATTAACAAGTTGTATATAATACAATGCTTCTTCTTTATTGCCTGTTGCAAATAAAGTCCAGGCCTTTATTATTAAAATTGTTGTACTTTCTAATACATAATTATCAGGTATTTTATCCAACATATGTAGTAATGTTTTTATTTCGCCATTTTTTAACAGTTCATAGATAGCATTATCAATATGTTTTACTGCCAATTTATAATCTTCTGCTTTTATAGCTTCACTGACAGCATCTTGATAATATCCATTTTCTGCAAACCAATTAGATGCCTTAATATGTAAACTAAGTTTTTCTTCTTTCGAAAGATTAAAAGTTAAATATTCTTTAAATAGTTGGTGATATCTATACCAGTGTTGATTAGAATCTATTTCAGTTATAAATAAATTCATCTTAATTAATTTGTTTATAACTTCAAAACTATTTTTTTGTCCAGTTAAAAAATGACATATATTAGGTGAAATTTTTTCAATTATTGATGTTTTATATAAAAAATTTTTGGTTTCCTCATCTAAATCTTCTAAAACTTCTTCTATAAGATAGTCAATTATATAATAGTTAGTCCCTGAAAAATTATTGATAAATTGTTTTATCATTTCCGGATTTTTATCTTTTAATTTAATTTTAGCTAAGTTTAGACCAGATATCCAACCTTCTGTTTTATTTAATAAAAGATTAATTTCGTCATCATCAATACTGATATTATTAAAATTTAAAAATTTTTCAATTTCTTTTATATTAAACTTTAATTTACTTGCTCTTATTTCATATAACATATTTTCAATACGGTATTTATGTAAAGGTAACTGTGGATCCTCTCTTGTTAATAGAATAAATTTTATATGTGTTGGTAGAAGTCTAATTAACTTATCTAAGAAATTATCTATTTTCTTATTGTTGATAATATGATAATCATCTAAAACCAAATATATTTTTTTATCAATAATCTTTAAATCTTGTAAAAATGTACCTAATAATGAATTATCTCCAACTTTGCTTGGAATTTTGAGAAGCTCATATGTATTTTAAAAAAACTTTGGTTTATATTTTTGAAACCAAATACAATCCCCTCAATAAAAGTTTCTAAATCATTATCTTCTTCTTTTAAAGTATACCAAACTGTATTACTTTTATACTTATTTATCCATTCTGAAACCAAGCTTGTTTTTCCATAACCAGCAGGTGCAGATACTAATAATAATTTATTGTCCTTATTAATACTTTGATCAATAAAATCAAACAGTTTCTTTCTAGGAACAAGATTATCATTTTGGGGAAGTTTAGTTTTAAGTTCTAAATATGGATTCAAATTCATACACCTACTTTTTTTGTAATATATTTATCAGCAAAGTAATTATTTTACTTATCGTAAAGAGTAACTAGTATTTTTATTAGTTATTTTAATTTTAATTGGCTTATTATCTATCTTCTAACCAATTAATAATCATAAGTTGTAGTGATCTTTCCATTTCTTCAAAAAATTCAGTAGCAATTTTACGGCGATAAGTATATTGTCCATAATTTTTTGCATTATATTTATCAATATTTTTAATTTTCTTTTCTTTTATTTTATACATATCTTTTAATTCTTCTTCAGATAATTTTCTATATTTTTCATTAAATACAACATATTGTTTATCAAATCTTTCCGATTTTCTTTTTTTGTAATTATCAGGATAATATCCTAGGGTTAACATTGCTACAGGTAATACATATTTAGGAAGTTCAAAAAGTTCTTGTTTGATTTCATAGTTTTCTATAATATCTCCGATATAACAGGAACCGATATTTAAAGATTCAGCTGCAACAACTGCATTTTGAGCAGCTATCAATGCATCATTAAAGGCTAAAAATAAACTAGCCAAATTAGGACTTTTATACTTTATATTTTCCTGCTCACAGTATTTTTTTAGTTCACAAACATCAAAATAATCATATGTTTTTCTGAAATCAGCTACAAACACTAATAAAACAGGTGCTTTTGCAATAAATGGTTGATTATCACATGTTTCACTTAAAATTTCTTTTTTCTTTTCATCTTTTACTACAATAATTGAATATGGCATCATATTACCTGCAGTAGGTGCTCTCATTGCACTATTTAATATCTGGTTAAGGTCTTCTTCACTTATATCCTTATCTTTATATCTTCGTAATGAAACTCTTTCATTTAAAGTTTTTAATGTATTATTCATCAATATAGCCTCCATTAATTTATCTTCAATATTATTTATTACTTCAACAATAGTAAGTTTATTCCCTTTAAATATATTCAACAAATATTTCTTGTATTAATTGCAAGATTTAATGCACGGTTTTAATGTTTTGATCTTGTATAAATCTCAAATTTTTCAGGTAACTCCTTTAGCATGTTGAAATAACTGCTTTGATGTCTTGAAATTAAACATTTTTCTAGGATAAGTATTGATA
>Ga0306869_1000406_pt1 | contig 20804 bp, 42 predicted proteins | sample AntRauTorckE6833_FD_190421 | JGI IMG/M metagenome (GOLD analysis project Ga0306869, IMG submission 190421) | Saline lake microbial communities from Rauer Islands, Antarctica - Metagenome Torckler E6 #833 (v2) (version 2) | ecosystem: Environmental > Aquatic > Non-marine Saline and Alkaline >... | reverse complement strand
ACTACCCCAACCCACGAGGACGGTTAATCTAGTCGATGAACCAGTCCATTCAGTTAGTAGGGTGATGTTTTTGAGAGTGGATCCGTTAGATCCACCATCAACTTGATTGCGGTGAAAGAAACTTTCGATATCTCCCCAACAGTCACTGGCTACAAATTTTTGTGTTGTGAGAAATTTGATTAGGTGTGGGAATTCCTCATACGTATCATCGTATTTTTTATTGATTTTGAATTCGTATTTTTGCTTCGGCGTCGGTTACCTTGCGGAGGTCAGACGAGTCTCCCATGTTGCGGGGGCCGTCGCCACTCTCGTAGGTATGCCCGGATGCCCAGTTAAGCCATTGCCAGTCTTCGTGGGGTAGCCTATGTTGTTTCCCTCCGCCTCTTAGGTCGTTTGGCATTTCAGCTGCCCATAGCTGCCCCTCAATCTCAATACCGATTGTCGTATCTCCAAATACTACGATTTCAGCCGTTGGGTATTTTTCAGCGATGGTGACAATCCTCTTCGATGGCTGTGCATTGGCTCTCACCCAACCACAGGCATAGTGTTCTTCGTATTCGATTCCTTCGCGGTTCGCCTCGACAAGTTTTGTGAGGTTGGTTTCTTTGATTGTTGTCATGTCTTTATTCTATCTTAATTCTATTATTCATATTGCAGTCGTTCCAGTGGCAGAGTCAACCACTAGCGCACTCCCATCGGAGTAATAAAATACGTGTAGACTACCATCCATCGATGCGTCATATCCCGTGTGACTCTTGATAGCTTCTTGGTTGGAATCGATTCGATCATCTCTCAATTCATCCACAACATCACCATAGTTTGCATATCCTTGAAAATATTCTCTGATTTGCATCTTCACGAGGATTGAATGTTTCAATGTTTGGTTCATGGCTTAATTATATCTTAATTCTATCCCTCCATCACTCGGATCTCGGAAATCTTATATCTCATGATGAAATCGGGACAATCCAAACCAAGATAGTTGAAAAACGCCTCTTGTAAATCGTGTAGATCTCTCGAATGATCTGGTGGGAGTAGGATGGTGTAGCAACGTGGCACTTCTTTACCCACGGATGCCACCACAGTTAGTTCCAATGATTTTTCGGTGGTTTCCATGATCACTTCTTCCAGTTCTCCTTCGCTAGTTTGTGGGCGATCATAGCCTCTATCGAATCCGCTTGGGTGAAGATAGATTTCAACGACCAATCCTTACAAAGAAACTTGTCGGAGATTTCTTTGGCGAATGCCTTGTGTTCTTCTTTTGGTTCTATATCCTTCATAATTAAATCAACACAGCCCCGTATTCGTCACCATAATCTCCCCACCAATTATCGATCTCATCTTCGATCTTCGTTATTTTTTGGAAACATTTATCAGCGTGGATTGTATCGAAAGACGTTTGCAACTCCGCATAAGCGTGTGCTAGTCTTTCTTCCAATTCAAATTTTTCGTCTAGGGGATTCATATTAAAGAGGTGTCCACCCCCCACCACAGGGGACGGACTTCACCATGATTAGAAGTTGATCTTTGAGCCAAATGAACCATCGACGCGAGGTTGGATGTAAACACCCTCCTTGGAATGGCGTAGCTTTGATTGAGGATTCTCAGAGAGAGTGTTCACCCCCTCATAGAATCGTTTACGATTTGCGCTTTGCTCTGCGGCTTCGCCACGAGCATTGGCAATGAGTTCCTTACTCTTACGCTCTTGGAGGATCATGTGGATCTTCTCAGTGCGAGTGAATACTTTACCGTTTGATGCGGTGCGGAATTTGGTAGGAGCGTGGTTTGAACCACCCAACCAGTTGCTTTTGAGGTTGTTTGACATGGCTTAATTGTATCTTAATTCTATTTTAAATCCAATGCCCATCGGAGAAGATCCTTAGCGTTACCGAATTGGTAGAATTTCACTCCAAATCTGTCGTGGTAACTCTTCATACATTCCTTTGGGGTGTCGAATTTTTGATCTTCCAATCGCCCATATTCATATTGATTGATGTATTGAGTTAGGATAACGATGTATTTACCATCAGAACATTTACAGAGAACAACCTTGCGGTCATCATCACCATAATCACCACCATAGAATCCAAAACAGTTTACGTTTTTGATAGATACAGTTTCTTCTTTCGGCTCGTTGAATATTACTTTTTTCATATTAGTCTTTCTTTTTTAATAGTGGGGAGTCGTTAAAAGATACTTCGTTCCAGTATTGGAAACCTTCGGGTGAAGCAAACCAACTAAACCCAGTGTATAGAGCATTGGTTAGAGACTCACAAGGCTTATCGAGAAGACTCGTAGCGGTATTGGCCAACGCATTGCTGCGGTATGGTTCTAGTAGAGTCTCAAACCATTCCTTGAAAGTCTTTTGACCTTGCGCTTTGAGTAGGGTATCCCATTCTTCGATGATATCCAATTCGACATTTTTAAGTTCTTCTGTCAATCTCTCACGAGTTGCTTGAAGCATATCGATTCTCTTGCGGTGTCTTGCGGCGAGTTCGGCGTTTGATTTCATGGCTTAATTGTATCTTAATTCTATATGGTGAGGATGGCGGGATTCGAACCCGCGACCCACGGATTAGAAATCCGTTGCTCTATCCACTGAGCTACATCCCCATTATGTTAGAAATTGTATTTGGATCTGGAATCCTTTTCCTTCTTATAGACTCCCTTGATTTTCTCACAGATGAGTTTGTCGAGTTTCTTTCGATCTTCATGACTAAGGAATTCAGCATTCATGGGAATGAATTCCATTGCAGTTTCCAATGCTCCAACGAGGAACGGGTAATTTACGTTTTCCATGTCTCTATTCTATCTTAATTCTATTCTTCAAATGTGAAATCGTCGGTGAGTTCCACGGTATCAGAGTGGGTTTATATATTAGTGTGTTGGATATTCTGGAAGGTGGTCTTTAATGTATTCCTTAGCCTTATCAGAGATTTCGAATGTGTCGATTTCTTTCTTCACTTCATCGAGATTCCACTCGTATGGATCCACATCATCTAGGAAATATTCTTCCCCGTCAATATCAATTCGACAATACACGGGAGAACTGTAGACGAGTTGTTCAAAGGTTTCTCTGGTCTTAGAGATATCAGATAGATATCCTTCTTCTTTCTTATATATAACAGTGGCGAAATCACTCTGAGAATAACCAGTGATATCGATAGTGTCTACCAACAACTCAGCACCGTCATATTCTGGTAGTCCTCTGTAAAAATCAAAGGCTTCATCGAGCGGAGTTTGTAGAAGTTCGATAAGATATTCTTTCCAAGTATAATCCAAATGTTCTTTCTCGGATGAGATATCGGCAACGCTGATATACTTCAGATCATGTTCATCAATAACCGCGTCCCTAGCTTGTTTCTCCGTAATGTTAGATAAATCATAACAATCTGATAGATAATTTATATCTTGGCAATTTTCAAATAGGAAGATTGGTCGAGTATTATACCCACCATTTCGGAGAACCTTGAAGTTCCCATCGAAATTCATTTGCGATATATCATTATCAAGCATACACAATATTTCAATATTTTCCATTGTTGAGCAGGTGTCGTAGTTATTCTTAATCATGGCTTAATTATATCTTAATTCTATTTTACTTTGATTTGGTGGTAGACTTGAGTTTCCATGTTGCTGATGGAATCCTCCACCACTCTTTCAAGCTTTGCGTATACTATGGCGTAAGCATTGGTGGCATCATCATATATGTTATCATCATCCAAATACAACCAATCATCTATCTCCCATTTAAACTCAGAGGATTTTACTCTCAGATCATCATACAATTTATGCTTCATCATTTTCTGTTTTTGTGTCGTGGATATATTTCTTCGATAGCTTTTTCGAGGTGGTAAAGTAACTCCCCACCATACACACAATCCCCGTTAGGTATGGATACCCGTGTAGGTAGTGTTGAAGTTCCATATCAGTAATCCAATCTAACTTCCAATCCAAGCTTGATCTTGTAGCCATCCTCAGTGAGGATACAGACCGTATTTTTAGTGGATAGGAATGCGAATACACGCTTGGCATAGTTTTCAAATAGATTGTAGGATGGATTGGGGTAATACCCAATCGATACAGAATCGACATCGGGGGTTGACCAGATATCCTCTACCTTATTACCCTCTGGATCATGGGCTTCGATTGGATACCAACCAGCGACTAGATCCATGGGGACGCTATACTCATCACCACTATCTTCGGGACGAACGAATACAGGCTTACTATACCCGCCGCGAATATCACAGCCAGTGTGAATGAAGAAGACACTAACAGTATTCTCGTCTGGATAAATCCAATCGCTCGTGTCCTCGTTACCCCACACTTCCCAGACATAATTTTGAGATAGATCGTTTTCACTATTGTAGGTGTTGTCTCGTGCATGTCGAGTAAGACCAAGAACCTCTTCACAGAAAGTTGTAGCACTCTCGAAATAGTCTAGTTCAGATCCATTCTCATCATCCCACTTTTCCCATTGGGCTTGGAGTTCATCATCGACACCACCACTCCACTGTTCAAGGAAGAGGGAAGTCTCGATGGTGGCACAGTTCCACTTTCCATCGAAAGTTACTATAGGTTCACTATCGTCGATTGGAGCCTTTTCGTAATGGCGACCATAATGATCACCACTATCGCACATAGACTTACCAGTATTTTCTCTTGCTGCTTCTTTAAATGTCATGGCTTAATTATATCTTAATTCTATTTTAACAGGATGCGAAGTCATCTTCTCTTTGCTCTTTAGTAATCTTCGATCTTTGGTCGAGAGCTTTGTCGATTCGCTCAAGGAGTTTCCTCTGATTCTCTGGAGTTTTCGTTTTCTTGAATTCTTTATAGAGACTGAAAATTAGAGCATCTTGCTTTAAGGTTTCTTCGGTTATTTGCATGGCCTTAGTATGTCTTAATTCTATTGCTCACCATATTCTTCAGTGGCGAGGATGTTCTCCATCTTGATCTCAAAGCAGTCACTATCAGTTCTCTTCTCGTATAGCTTTTTGGCAGCAGATGGAGTGAGATATGATGCGAAGGTATCCTTATCCACAGTCTCACCATTCACGAAGTAGGTGACATTCGGCTTGGTGTTCTCGGTTGGATAGAGGCGAACATAGAATTGTTTCTTGTCAGCACCTTTTGGGGTGTGGACTTTGATGTAAGGGAAGTAACTCTTACCCTCTGGATCCACATACCACTCACCCCAAGCGAGAGGTTGGACTTCTCCACGCTCTCCACTCTCGATACCCGCTTGAACGGATGAGAGGTTAGCGAAGTTGACACCTGCACGACACACAGACGATGTGTGTTTTTCGAGGATGATACCCTCTTTCTTGTGGGGTGCAGCAGGTGTGGGATTGCTCTTGTATACTGCTTTGACGAATTGACCCTTGGCATTTAGAATGTTATCAAGGATTTCTGCGGATGTTAGCGATTGCGTGTGTGTTTCCATGGCTTTATATTAATCTTAATTCTATTTTGAATATTGTTTTGCTCTTTCTCTGCGAACGGGATCCACAGAGTTCCAGTATCGATCTTTACATTTGATCTTATGAAATTTTTGTTGGTAGGTTTTCTTGATAAATTTGTGGTTACAGCAGGGACAATGAATCTCTTCACCGACCTTTGCCTTTTCAGCATCGATATACTTTTGTGTAGCTTGTTCAAGAGTAACACCAAGCGATCCACCCCTAGACTTTTTCCTCTTCGGTCTAAGCGATCTAAAGGATTTTGAATACCAATCTTGATCTTCCATGGCATAGCCTTCGCTGATGTATTCGTCGTGCTCCATGTCTAAAGTATGTCTTAATTCTATTCCACGAAGTCGATACTCTCCACTTCCTCATCTGTTAGAAGTCTTTCGTTCCCCTCATCATCCACCAGATAGTGGAAAGTGAATTCATCGTCAACACTCAATTTCTTGTCGTTAAGTTTGATTGCTCCCTGTTGGATATCCCTTCTTATTTGTGATTTGCTCTTATCAATATCGTAAGACTCTTTCCATACGTATTGTATGTAATCAACTGCCTTTAATTTTCTAATTTCCAATCTCACTTCTGAGAGTCGTAGTTTTTGTTGATGATCTTATAGGTTCCAATATCAGTATTGATAACCACTCCCTCGAAAAGTTTTCCATTCACCTTCTTGAGTTCTTTGGAATACTTGTCGATGAGTTCTTGAGACAGTATAGCATTCTCTTCCAAGATGTCAACTGTGGGTAGATCTAACTCCGCACAAACATTGGTAAAGTAGTGTCGATCACCCTTGCGCTCATATCTCCTAGTCCCGATATTATATACAGAAAAGAATGCGATACCCTTCTCTTCTTTAGCGTGAGGATTGGTTTCAAAGGCTTGGATGCCTTGCCCATACGATTCCCCACGAAGGCAAAGAGACGCCCCGTATTCTTTACAGTATTCAATTAGCTTTTCTTTGATGTTGAGACGTTCGATATGTGCTGTGTAGTTGTTAGTAGCCTCTTCTTCGAATTCCAATTTGCGACCCAAGGTTCCAAACTTGTCATTCTCTAGGTCATAATAGAAGGAACAGCTTTGTCCATCCACCTTTAGTGTAACGTCTACCACCTTACCGTATTGCAACGCACTTTCGGGTAGGTTTTCCCATCTCTCCTCATCCGTCTTGGGAATGCCCAACGGTAAACCACCAATAGCATTTAGCTCTTGATGGACTGGTGGTTCATATTTGGTGATATCGATCACTTCAGCAACGTCCAACCCCTCATATAATCCATTTAGTAAATCAAATCCAGTTCCACGTAACTGCTCAAAGGTGACCACGATACCCTCGCTCCACTCTTTTCTGAGCTTTACTGCTTTCACACGCTTTGGTGAATACTTGCGATAGGATTCAGCCCACTCATCTTCTGGTAGGATGGTGTCTGGTTGAATATACACCACGGTATCACCCGCCTTGTGTAGTCCCCTCTCGGTCACCAATTGATATCCAAGGATGGATACAATATCTAACCGATCAGCATTCCAGTGTGGCTTCACTTCTTTGATTACTTCAATACTTGCTAGTTTCATGATTTTATTTTAAATTCCCAATAGTTTGCTTTTAGTGATTCGTAGTATGCTCATTTATTCACAACTGCGATGACAGTATCATCGACCCTATAAGCAGATTCAAATTGTTTTGGTGTGATTGGTTTCATATTATTTTAAAATTCACCCACGACCAAAATCTATCTCACACAAGGCATTGTAAAGAGCCTCTGCTTCTTCGACACTGAAACATAGAGTATCTAGTTCTTCCTGTTCGTTGGCTACGGATTCCCATCTGGTGATGGACACTCCCTCACATCCAACATTTTTATGGTAGTTCACCACACTGAAACCAAAGTCTCTTTCGGTGAAAATTCTGTGTTCAATTTGTTTTTCCATATCGTTATTCTATTCTTAATTCTATTTGGTGCTAATGGGGGGAGTCGAACCCCCACGCTCTTACGAGCAACGGATTTTAAGTCCGTGATGTCTACCAATTCCATCACACTAGCCTTTATTCTTTACTGTTGTTATATAGTGCCATTGGTTTTTATAGAATGACAAGAGATCCCAATACTCACCAGAAAATAGACTCACCTTAAAATCAGTTCCATTTTCGTATGCTATTTTTCTAACAGGAACTAGACGTTCCAAGTCGTTTCCTGCTCTTTGTTTAAATTCTTGTATGTTCATCTTATGCTAATCTAAATCCACGGAGGTATTCCGCAAATTCTTTTTTTTCATGAAATTCATCCTCATCGATGTATTCATCCTCACCCAGACTATAGATTTCTTTTGGAACGATAAATGCAATCGCACTAAGAGAATCGTTGAGATCTGGTTCTTGGAATGATGCGAATTGAATACCAAACCTTTCAAGTTCTCTCTCCCTCTCGATCATGTCATTGGATCCACCACCACTCAACAAGATGAATGTCTTGTGATTGTCAGCGAATTCGATGTAGTTTGGATCTGCTCCATATTTCCTGCCAAATTCCACAGCAGCATGACCCGCTTGGATTCCCTTCTGGATTCCTGATAGATTATACATCACGAAAAAGTAGAGTCTCAGACCTTCTTGTTTATTGTTTTCCATATTAATTTTTTGCTATTGGTTTTTGTTTATCTTTCCAAAGTTTCAATTCCCATGCTCTGCGTTTGACTAATCCGTTTAGGATCTTACCCTTAGACCTACGATATAATGGGAGGACTCTTTCAACGCTACTATAATTACCATTGTTTAGTCTACCATCACCATCCACTAGTTGACGGAGATTGCCACCACCACAGTTCATGGTGAATGATGTTAGTGATGCCAACTGTCCATCGGTTAGAGGAACGTCCACATTATCTAACACAATATTTTTATATTTCTCCAAGTCTTTCTGTAAGAGTTCAGTTGCTTTTTTCTTGCTCACATACCCAAGCTTAACACCCCCCCCAGTGTGGCCGTAACCGATTGTCAAACGACCACCAGCACATACATAAGGCTTGGAGCGATAACTTTCAAATAATTTCACACCCTCAACCATCTCGACCCATTCAATGGAATGTTTCGGTTGGACGAATACTACATCTTCAATTTTTTGTGGTTGGTGGAATGTTGAATAAACACTCAGAACCGTGATTAGGATTGTTTTCATACACACATCCTAATCTTAATTCTATTTTACTCTTTGACCCAGATTATCTTTTTTGTTAGTTGAATTTGACGTATCTTTTAATACTACCTTCTGGAATGGTGATGACTATATATGAATGGTCATTACACCAATGAGTGTGATTGTCCTTTGCTTTGTTAGATACCCTAGCATGATAATATTCCACCTTACTACTGTTAGATTCCTTGAAGCGAACCCCACTAGCTTTCTCGGATGTTATATGGATAAATCCGTCACCGTCTTTATAGACGAATGTGCAAATAGACTCCGCGCCATATTCACCACTAATGTATCCAAAGGTCAATGCCGTTGATCCACTAAATGATCCACTATATTCTCTAGCATTTTCAAGTGAGATTAATTCGTATTCGTATCTAACAACAGGATCGTGGATTTCTTTCATAATACTTGAATAAGTAAACCCCCCAATCATGGTGACCATAAGGAATAAAAGCCCTATAAATATGGGTATGAATATGAATATGGGTATGAATATGAGTTCACCCCTACTCTTTGTCTTTTTATATTCTCGGATAGCGAAAAATGCGGAAGTGATGACCCATAGAGGGAGGATGATGTATAATATAATTTCTGTTATTATCATGATTTTTTATGTTTTAATTCTCCGTATTCTTTTCCGTGATTTGTCCACCAATCATCTAACTCTATCGCAGCTTCCGTGACGGCTTCTTCGCATAGTTGTATTTGAGCATACTCCCAAGCATGGGACAAGTTATCTTCCGCATCTTCAATGTCGGATTTGATTACCGATTCCACTTCTTCCAAATAATACCAAACATCTTCGAAGTTTCTTCTACCACCACCATCGTGGATGTGTTGAATGGTATCATCGCTCTCATTCTCACCCACACCTTCCAAAGATTTTTTTATTTCTTTGGTGTTTGGTTTTCTGGGAAACCACGCGAGAAAATATGCACCGTATTGGTCATATTGGTTATACTCTTGTGTTAGAATGTAAGCTTTCATTGTGTAATAGTTAGTAGTTCTTTTCCTTTGTGATCCATTTAGTAAATTATCTTCCCTAATGTAGTGATTTATCGTTTATATAATTATAAAATTTGTGGGTGGCAGTTCCGAAGAACCTATCCACGAATCATAGCTTTCGCTCATCGCTTCACCACTACGCTACCACTGTCGCGGGGATATTACCCACAGTGTATTATCTGAATCACCAGACTTCATCATAAGTTTTCACCTCTTACTAACCATCGATTAAATGGCACGGCAGTTTATTGATCGTTATTTTTCTTATAGCTTTTACGAGAAAGTTTATTGCTCTCGCTTCCATCCCATCGGGTATCGCACTTGGATCCCTTGAAAATTTTGTTGCCATCATTTTCAAGATCCTTCTTACTACAATATCCCTTACGTCTCGCTTGTTTCGTGTTCTTATTCATAAATTCTTTTAAGTTCTTGGTATAGTGCTTTCATGGCAGAATCTTCTAGATTCAAATCAGAGTAAGAGATTCTAGATTCATCCGAATCGAGTTCGCATTGATCATCGGTATCTTAATCCACACCGATAGTCATCCAATTATCGCCACCGATTTTATAAGTTGCAATTATAACATCCGCACCCTCTTGTTGGGTAAATTTGACGAGTGGTTCGACCGACAAATCTCTCAACAATTCTTTGATTTGGTTTAATACGTGTTTCATTTTTCCTTCTTCTTTTGTTCTTTGGCTTCACCTAACACACATGCTTGTTGGGTGTATTTGTCGTGAGCAGCCTCTTCGGTTTTCTTATCGATCCAAGATCTTTGAATAAAGATCCCTTCACCATATACTGGTTTTTGTTTTTTAAAAATATTGAACATGATAAATGTCGGCGTAGTGAAATTCCGATACCTTCGATTGAATCACTTTACCTACCACAGTAGGTTATTCGAAGCTTTGGGTTGTGTTTAACTAACTATTAGCGGAACGTGCGAAGTTGCCACTGATAGAGATTGTTGTAGTTGATGGGCGCATTCAAACCCTCAAGGACTTGAGTTACTTGGCTCCATGAGAAACCACGTTGGCGAAGCTTTGCGATACCTTTGCGGTTCTTGTTGAGGTAATCTGAAGCACCTTTATAATTCCAAGCTTTTGGTTTCTGAGGCTTGGTTACGTTGTATGCACAGCAGTTTAGTTTATTTGGTTTACTCATTGTTTTTCTATTTTTTGGTTAGATTTATTTTGAATGATTCGAAAGTTAGTGTGTCTGGTTGGAATTGGAATTTTGTTTGTAGTTACATATACAACAAAACTTTCAAGTTGCTTGTTGTGGGTAGTGTGATGAATCTATCACACTACCATTTATCATATACCTTATCTCATTCTCCATTATTATTTTGGAACTGATAGGAACGAGAACACTCCACTGACGAGACAGGCCGCGATTCTGATATGACCAGCATCGAATGGGGTGACTCCAGCGTTAATCAATGCAGCTTCAAGTAGGAAGTAACAAGGAATAAATGGTAGAATTCCAACCAAGAAATAACCAGGACCTGAGTAGTCGAGTGACATTGGTCTACAGATGAATAAGCAACCGATTAGAGTTACGAACATTGAGACGATGCCGGGGGTTCCATGAAGGATCCCCAATGAGAATAGCACAGCACCGATAGTTAGTTTGATTAGATTAAACATTGTTTTATTTTGTTGTTGTCCCTAAATTATATCTTAATTCTATTCTTCGGCTTCAGCGGCGAGTTCGAAGATTTTTGCAAATGGTTTCATATTATTATTATTATTTTATTAATTAAAAAAAGACAACGGGAGGGGTTTCCTCCCGTTGCTCATTATTTAGACAGAGAGGAGAACTTTCTCCCCACGATTGATGTGCTTCTGACGCTTGTCGCTATCGGTTAGATCACGGAGGAATGCGGTCTTCTGATCCATTCCAGTTCCAAAGTCAGCAGAGAATGCTTTGCGTCCCGTATCACGAGACTCCCCACCAGTTCCCAATCCTGTAGTCCAGAATTCTGTAGCACCTTGAGCAAGGTAGAAGAGGTTGTCCCCCTTGTTACCCTTACCATTCCAAGCAAGACGAACTACTTCGTCCACTTGATTCTTGGTGCGAGTGGAGAGAGTTTCCTTCGCATTGGTCTTCTCAGCGAAGAACCCTGCGGTGAATTTCTCAGCCTTGGAGATATCACAGTCGATGCTGTAAAGCTCACCCATCTTCTCTTCGAATTGGCGGCGACCAAGAAGAACGTTGTTTACGATCTTGGCCATGTCATGGATTCGAACGTTGGCATTCTTGGTGTGACCAAGCTTGAAGCCGTGCTCACCACGAGAGTCAAACGAGGAGCGGAGAGTATTCATACAAACCGTTCTGTGTGTGGTGTCGTAGTAGTTAGCATTCTTAGTTCCATTGTGGGAGGTGAAGAGCGAGAAATACGCCTTACACTCACTACCATCTGGAAGTTTGACTTCGTAATCTTCCGTGAACTTCACTGAAGCGAAGAAGTAAGCAAGACCACCAAGTGTTCCAGCGGAAACAACTTCGTGAGGGATTCCATCTAGAGACTCTTGAAGAGCATCAAAGAGGACTTCGTTTTGAAGAATCTCGTAACGATCTCGTGCAACGTGAATGGGACGAAAATCCCCTTCAATTTCGCTTTCACGAGTATCTGCTACAACAGTCTTCCATCCTTCCAATGGGGTTTCAATCCCATCGATGTTGACACTCGCCTGACCCTCAATAAGAGGAATGAATAAAGGAGAGATGATATCCTTATTCAAAGGAGTCTCATGGTTCTCATCCAGACGATGCCATGCGCGTTCACCGTGGGTGAATACTTGGTCGGTTCCGATTTCAATTTCGTGTGACATAATTTATTTGTGTTTGGTTTCTTGTTCGGCTCTATACTAATCTTAATTCTATTTTAATCAAGTTTTATTTTTGAACCGTCTGTCGTGCAGGTGCATAACGTTCGGTAGACCAACACTATAGTCTTAATTCTATTTTGGATTTGGTGGGAAAAGATCCATAAGAGAATCCTCCAAACGTTCAGCAGCTTTAATATAAAGAAACCAACAATCAGTATTGACTCGTTCCATCTTTGGACGAGCTGTGAGAACACTAACACCCAAACTATCCACTCCATCGATCTCCACACCCACCACATGATCGGGGAAGGAACATAACCTATTAATCTTCTCGATATCAACTGGTTTCATCGTTCACCTTTCTCCTTAGACGATTGATCAAGTGCTTGTCGTGTCCATTCTCGGTAACTATATCGATGATGTGATTTTGAATATCTGGATTCTTTGAAAAGGATTCCACGATATCAGTCATCGTTACACGAAGAAGATCCACTTGATTTTCTCGACACCTAAGACTCCTCTCTGCCATATTTCGTGCGTCAATTTCTTGTTCGTGATCCCACGTTTTTGGCATTCCTCCCATGTTATTTTTTATTTAAATTAGTATAATCCTCATATTCATCTAACACCATCGCCTCTTTCGGTAAGATCGATCCACCATAAGCAGTGGTTCCATAGTATAGTTTATGACAATTATACTCCGACCCAGTGTGGGTGGTGAATATGATGTGATCATCAAATACTTCAAACTTCTCAATGGCACTACTCATTCTCCAACTATCACCTGATAGATATCCACCGTGCCATGTGGCGAATATTTTATAATGATCAAGCCCATCAAGGGTGATGATCAACCACTTGTCGGGGTATTGCATGATTGATTCGGTGTGTGTCTAGCAGCAGTGACAATCGAGATTAGATGCGGAATCCAACCCAATAGAATGAACCAGAGTATCACTGACAGTGAGAAATAGACAGCGGCAGCTACCCACCGACCTTGGACGAGTTGTCCAAGGCCAGGGATAAAAAAGCTACACAATGCTGCGATTACATTCGCGGTATTCATCAGTCTCTAACGTTGCGGAGATTCTGAGCGAAGTGATCGTATTCTTGCTGAATACCGAATTCCCACACACCAGATTCAAGAGTCTTGGCATCGTGGCGATTATCGATCACACAGCGAACTTTAGTCTCTTTCTCATTCACCATGTAGCAGGTTCCAGCATCATCTTCGAAGAATTTGATACCAGTTCCAGCATCAATTACGTGATGGTTACCAGTGGTTTCCGAATCAGCGATGATGTGGAAGGTTTTGTTGCTTGGTTTAATTTCCTTTGCTCCTTGTGGGAGTTTGCTGTGGAAGCACATTGCTTCCCCGTGAAGGATTACGTCTACTTTGTTGTTTTCTTGTTTCATACTGTATTAACTTAATATAGGTTATTTAATTGTCAAGGGGTTACTTATGCAATGTCTCTGATTTTGAAATCACGACCACCGAAGCGTTCTTTAACTGCGGCTTCAAGACTTTGACACTGAGGTGATACACCTTCCAGATGGAAAATCTTAGTAGTTTGATTCACCATGGAGAGGAATGGAGCAGTATCAAGACCATCGAAAAGGAAAGCCATGTCGTAGAGTTCATACTCACTCTTGTGCCACCAATCGTGTTGTTTCTTGTCGTATTTCTCGTAAGTATCGATGAGCTTACCTTTATTGATGAAGCGTTCAATACCAACCTTTCTGACAAACTCGGCCTTGATGTCTGCGTTTTCGATCTCATTGTAACGCTCAAGCTCAATCTCTTCAGCGGGAGTGACTGCCAACCATTCTGGCACAGTTACACCGTTTAGAGAGTATACCTTGAAGTCACCATGACCAGCATATGTTAGAGCAGCACCACCATCCTTATGTAGGACACGATCTTCGTTGAGGTTGATCTCAGTAGGCTTCTCACATACGATGGTGAGTTCTTCAAGAGGGTAGACACAACCGATCTCGGATGTGTCTTGCCAGATCTTGTATTTCTCATAGAGTTCATCCTCAAGACGAACACCCAACACATCAAAGATGTAATCGTAGAATGAGAAGGTCGATGCGAAGAACGAACCAGATGCCCACGGTAGGAAACCTTGAGGGATCTCATAATCCTTTGGATTGTTGTTGGTCAATACTTCGTTGATACCTTCCACGATATCTTCGGGTTTCACGTCTTGCTCACTCAAGCAGCAACCAACCCAAGCTTCGATGGGGTTGTTTACGATGATTAGAGGAACATCAGTCTTGCGTTCAATTAGACCGCGAAACTTATTCACGATCTCTTGTGTTCGATCTGGATCCAAGGGTTCAGTGCTAGTTCCGATAGCAACCCACTTGTCCACGTATTTAGGCATTAAAGCCTCCTGCTCTTTTGTTATGGTTTCAATTTTGTCCATGTCGTTATTCTATTCTTAATTCTATTCTATGTTTTTGGTTCCGTAAAATTCTATACTTGTTGGGAAAGTCATCATGATCCTAATAGTCTCTTTATAATAAACACGATAACGCTAATTGTTAATAGGGTGTTTATGAAGAAGAGAAAGCAATATAAAAGAAATAAAAACTCATATTGCATACTGAACTTCGCTGGTATGTGGGGAGCAATTATAGCGACAAGCGCAATAATAAATCCAAATGAAAGATATACTTGAATGGGGGTCATGAGTAGAATTTCTTTTTCACTACTGTGGCCAATGCTTCACCATTGTGATATTCATCGATGAGAGGAATGATCTCATTTCTGAGAAAGTTCCTTTTGTGTTTGTTATCGTAATTCGAAATATCTTCGACCACATATTCTTCCAAATTGTTTTCAGTGATGTATTCTTCGAAATCCTTCTTCGTGCATCTAAGGAAAGGATGAAAGATTTTGAATTCTGGGAAGTTACTTTGCCACGGTAGGGGAAGATGCTCTGGACATCCTTTGATCGTATTCAATAGGTAGTTCTCGACAGCATCGTTAAGGTGGTGACCAGTGACAAAGTTTCCACCGATACCAGCCATCTCCGAAATTCTCCATCCTCTGAGGCCATTCTCGGATTCGTCTGGAAAATCTACGGTTCTCCTTCGGTATACCCATCGTGTTGAGTCGCAGATATTGCCATAGTCTCGTATGAATTTTTCAACCTTAGTCTCCATCTCTCCAGAGTTCTCTTGGATATTATGATTAAAATGAATGATGTGTGGGATTCTTCTGAACCTAGTGATCAACCAGTGAGCGGCGGCAATGGAATCAATGCCACCACTAACAAGAATGGTGAAGTCACTCGGAACATATTTTGGATCTACGTTAATCATTTTTCAGTTAGTTATCTTTTTCCATACCCAGCAACTTACTGGAATGAATAGTAGCACCAATAGGATGATGCCCAAAACTTTAAATACTTTTTTCATTGATTGAGTCTACTCTTAATTCTATTCCTCTGACTATGGTTGATTCAATTCCTTTAACATTCATCTCATCACATAGGGTGTTGGGGTATGTTCACCAAGCACTAGTTGGTCTCTGAGATTGTATCAAGGCATTAGAATTTCTTACAAAATTTGTTGATATCTTTAGCGACTTTCCAGACCGAGTTTGCACCCCTTCCGATCTTCTTGGCTTTGCCTTCACATACCAATTCACGTAGGATGTTACCAGCAGTTTGGCCAGAGATACCCAAGTAATCTGTCACTGCGTTGAGTGTGAGTTCTTCCAAATCATTATCGAGTAAGATATCTTTACGCTTCTCGGATACGGGAGTCTTGGACTTATTGTCCTCATCCTCATCACCCTCAACTTCAGCCTCATCATAGACACCTATGAACACATGTCCCTTGGAAGTCATTTCAGTTCTGTGACACTTTGTCTCACCAAAGCGATTCTTGTAGACTTGAATTAGACGATAGCCATCATCAGCAGGATCCACCGTGATCTTCATGTTCACATCCACAGCATGGATGATGTCAGTGCCACCCTTCGGGAGACCACTAGTGGTGATGTGAAGGACGAAGATCAACACACAGTTGTTCTCCTTGGCAGCATTGAGTAGAAGATCTTGTGAGTATTGGCGAAATTGCCTAATGCCCATCTTATGGTCACTCCTAAGAGATTGGAAGCTATCGACCACGAGTATGTCATAGTTGGCCATGGCAGCAGCGATGTCTTCAACGTTCTTACAGTGAGCAACGTCCACATCGGAAACGCCCAACCTGTTGCAGGTATAAGCAATCTGAATGTGAGACTCCTCACCAGAAGCGATAGCAGCCCTCTTACCTTGGTCTGAGAGCATTTGCCCCACTTGAGCTAGGAAGGTGGTCTTGCCACTACCGGGAGTTCCCGTAATGGTGATGGCAGTGCCGGGCATAAACCCCATTAAATGCTCGGTTCCAAACATCCTATCGATGTCATCGTTTCCCGAAGACATTCTATTGTAGAAGTTTTCGGGGATCTCAATGGAAGAACACTTGGTGAATTTAGTGTCAGTTGAATTTATTTGCATGTGGGTATATTACTCTTAATTCTATTCCTCATAATCATCCATCGATATCGCTACACAGGCATCCCAGAAATCCTCAAGTTCCAGATTATCACTGATCAAGTGGATGGTGTATCGTCCCTCGGTGAAGATAGGGACTGAGCATATTACCAGATCCTCTCTACCGCAACACATAATCACTCTCTCCATCTTGTCTTGTATTTCTGGATCATATTCCAGTAACACCGTCCCTCCATCTTCCAGAGGTTTCATCGATAGTTTATAGTCCATTACTCAATGTAACATGATTCCCGCATAGTAACAACACCAATGTTACTATACAGTTTCGGTGTTATGCTTAAAGAAGTAATCGACCTCTACATATTTTGCGGATCGATCCATAGAGTCAGTCCACCCCACCCGTTCATCGTAAGCCGATATCCCAATCGGGAACTTGTGGGGAACTCTAATCATCGGATAGCCCCTCCTATTGTCGATGCACCATTGTCTGACTCTGTGAAAATCGTCAGTGTTTCGGACGACAACAAAAGCATAACAAGTCGGTGGACTCAACAGAGTCCCGTCAGCGTTTTTTAGTGTATTCATAATCTTATTTGTCGGGACTCTGTGAGTCACCTTGGGCGTTCGCCCTAGCGATTCGACGCTTGGCGAGTTCGTGACGGTCGCAACCGCAAGGCTGGAACTCATCGTTCAGTGTTTTCCTCCCGTTGCGGTAGGCACTCCCCGCTTCCTGATCCCCGACCCATCCCGTGTCCTCACAATCGGGACAAGGCGAACAAGACGCTGGAGAGCAATCGCCCTCAGCCTTTGGTTTTTCGGTGGTCTTTTTCATAATTCGTCGGTCGATGCCTCAGCTTCAGCGTTCTGGGAAGCAAGCAACTGCCGTATCGCAAGCGCAGCTTCGTCAGAGATGTTGAGCTTTCCCGACTCACGCCTCGAAATCGACGTGCGCGGCACTCCGAGCAAGGCGGCCAGCCCCGCCTGTGTCAGGCGGAGCTGTTCGCGGTATTTTTTATATTCGGCGGCGGTCATTATACTTCCAGTGCCCGCTTGAAGCTTTCTGGAAGCCGAGAGTATGCGTCTGTGTCGGCGGGCATATCTTGACCGAACCGATTACACGCACTATAGACGGCATTCAGAGCTCTTACTACACAATCCTCAGAATCGAAGTTCTGAAATTTGCGAACGTAACCAGTAAAGGCGTTAATTTCGTTTTCGATTTTATCGGACATATTATCGAACCCATGTTTTCCGCCCGATAGGATATTACGTGTCTCAGGAGATAGCAATATTTTGAACGCCTCGATTTTTTCTTGTGTGCTGTATTCTTTCATAATTTCAATTCCTTTTTTTTGGTTTGTGTCTCGGCTCCTTGCCTTAACTTGACTCAAACAATGTGCAGTATTGCACCTATTGCAAGCTTTATTTGTGCATTTTTGCACTTTTATTTATTAGGAAGTTTGGCAAGGTTCGGCTCCCAGAACCATGCGGATCGGGGAATGATTTCGCTAAGGCTCATCAATCCCCGTCCTTATCGTTCTCAGAATGAAATGCTTACGTGAGTAAACAGCCATATGATGATTTCGATTAGCTTCCAGAGTCCAAAGACTCCAAAAACCATGAGCAGGACTATAAAAGTCCCAATTCCTTCAAATATATTTCCATTCATAATTTACCTTTCGTTGCGGTTCCGAGAACCAGTCGAATCAGCGAATGCGAGTTTCGCCGCTTGTGTATGTCGAATCAGTCGGCTCGCATCCGCTGATCTTAGCGTTATCCATTCCAGTAGTTTCTAGCGCAGAACCATCCATGCCCCTTGCCCCAATAGCTGACTGAGAAGCATGTGAAGTCTATCTCGAAGCTTAGGCCATTTAGTGTTGGCGAATGAACTTGAAATCCGATCCCGAATGATCGAACTAGTTTGAATGTTATTTTTGCGTTTCTCATATTTTCAGTCTGTGTTGCTATCGGGGCCGCGCTCCCGCCACGGTCGCAACCAGTGCGCTCTAACGCTCGCTAAATAGTGACTTTCACAGGCTTCTCTCGCGGATTCTTCGGAGTCGAAAACCCCAAGGGAGATTCTCCCTTCGAGGTAAGCGCGGACTTTCGATGGGTCTGCCCAGGCTTCCCCCGTGTAGTAGCCAGGCTCTTTGCAGCCCCTGTGCGTTGTGACCTTTAAATAGAACTTTTGTCCATACGATCTTTTCCGCCAAAAAAGCGAACCAATCGGTTGTATCAATTCCTTTCGCTCATTCTTCACTTCAGTCATTATACACCTCCACTTTCTGTGATAGAAAGTCGCGAATCTGAGCAGAAAGGTTTTCTGACCTCTCGTCGAATATCTGATTACTGTCGTCGATTATTTCGGATATTTTCATCTGCGCCTCTCGCGTTGAGTGGTGCATTCCGAGCGTCAGATATACACTGATGCGCCTCGCAGCCATCACAGAACCAGACACTCGATTCAATTTCGTTCGTTCCTCACTCATGATTCAGTTCTCCGTTCTGGGAGAGAATCCACGAACACTTTTCAATTCGCAGTTTTGCGCAGCGGCTCGCTAAAAAAGCCTCTCCTAAATGCACGAGCGTCACCAAGTATTTTACACCGTCGATGCAATAATGATCTCCCACCCGCACCTGATCAGAACCAGTCGGACTAGCCAATTCATTACGCTCATTCTTCGCTTCATTCATTGCTATCCTCTACGTTAGCAGAGAGAAGTTTTACAGCTTCCCGCGCTCTCTTATTGTCGAGCTTATCGCCAAGCTCGAAGTGATCCGTGTGACTATATTTCCCGTCTGCATAGTAGTAAATCTTCAGCCGACTGGCTGCGCACCACAAAGAGCAAAGCGTCCCGTTTACATGCCATGACCTAGCGCCGCAACCGTATTCATAATCCCCGTTTCGGCGAATCATCCACCCTTGAAAGCCGCGCCAGCTTCGACGGCGCTTGAACTCTTGTCTCCACCATCTCGCCTTATTCCGGTTGCCCCTATAGGTGCTAACCAGTCGAGCTAGCCAACCCCTTTTCTCGCTTACATTTTTTACAGCGTTTTGCATATTATCCTTTTGGTTTATTGTTAGATTTTGGTGCTGCGTCGGGGCAGCTACTCTCGATGTTCTGTGATTGAAGCAGTTTGATTTTATCCATCATTTTATCATGGTATGGTTGCACTCCTAGTAGTCTCGCCATCTGCTGTTTATCTCGGATATAGTCGTCGAGCAATTCAGCTCGACGGCCCGGCGACGGGAAGTCAGGTCCGCTTGGATCTGCACAATGGATATTCGCGGCTGGCGGTGCGACGTATCCAGGGCCTTTGATGTGTTCCGCTGATTCGATTGGGTGTGGTTTATTTTTCATATCCATTTCAGTCCTATTTGTTCTCTAAATAAATATCGGGGCAGTATGCCGAGTTACCGACTGTCATCAGGTAGTCGATTGTTCCGCCCTCTCCCGTTTCGGACTGGAAGGTTATCTTGCCATCCTCCTGCTTCGGGACGGTCTTCACCGTCGAGCTTATCTTTTGTCCGTATCCGTATTCTGCGATTTGGTCGCCTACTTTTAGTGTCATCCAGTTCATCTTATCCTTTTCGGTTTGTTGTTACGTCTGGTCGAGAACCAGACAGTCGAGGCAACGGAAGACCGCGCCTCACTTAGTCGTTAAAATTAAAGGAGGAACGAGTATGCATCCCCTTTTCACAGCACGGGTTCCCAAGGTTCGCCACATTGAGTCTGCCTGTTCTTAGGCTCTCGACCACCCTAAGGCGTGGCTTCCCGACCTCGATG
>Ga0306869_1000403_pt1 | contig 20861 bp, 16 predicted proteins | sample AntRauTorckE6833_FD_190421 | JGI IMG/M metagenome (GOLD analysis project Ga0306869, IMG submission 190421) | Saline lake microbial communities from Rauer Islands, Antarctica - Metagenome Torckler E6 #833 (v2) (version 2) | ecosystem: Environmental > Aquatic > Non-marine Saline and Alkaline >... | reverse complement strand
CTCGTAGTCATGCGCCCGCACTTCTTGTATATGTTGGTTGATTTCTTCCTGCGGTATCATATAGGCGCTCAATACATGAGAAAATAGACGAACCGTGGTTTCCATTTCTTCGGGCACTACAATATCGGCCCCTTGTTGTTCTAAGCTGTTTACTTCATTGAGGTAGCGCGTGCGAACAACAAGTTGCAGGATGGGATTTAGAAAGCGTGCCTGTTTAAGAATACGCGGCGTTGAACGCGGATCGTTGGTGGCAATAACACAGAGTTTGGCTTTTTTGATGGATGCAAGTTCCAAAATGTACGGGCGGCTGGCATCGCCGTAAATCACCGGAATGTTATTGGACTTCATTTCTTCGACTGAGGCGGGATTCATTTCAATGATGACATACGGAATACCTGAATCATGAAGCACTTGCTCAAGATGTCGACCGGCGGGACCGTAACCGATGATTACTACATGATCTTCAAGATTTTTTTTGGAAGTACTGGTATCGGTAGTCGTTTCCTGACCCAAATGCCGCAGAAATGTGCCGCCAAGTATATCGCCCATTTTAGGCCCGCCTTTAACCATAAAGGGTGTGGCGATCATCAATAAAACGGTGACGGCAATAAAAATTTGGGAGCCTGCATCACCCAAACCGGCAGGACTTAATCCTGCCGCACGGCCGGCGCGTTCAAGTACAAAAGAGAACTCACCAATTTGTGCCAGCGCTATACCGGATGCTGCCACAATCCGCACCGGGTAGCCAAGCGTTAACAAGCTGCCGGTGTTGATGATAAACTTGATAAGCAAAACAGCCACGGTAGTTCCGGCAATAATAAGTGGATTTTCAATCAAAAACTGAATGTCAAGCAGCATACCTACGGAAACAAAAAATACGGCATTGAAAATAGTACGCAGGGGCAATATTTCACTCAGGGCGTGCTCGCTGAAATGGCTTTCGCTGACCACAAGTCCGGCTAAAAAAGCACCCAATGCCAGGCTTACGCCCGCCATGCTGCTTATGGCTGCCGTTCCAAAACAGATGGCTACCACGGTAAGAAGAAAAAGTTCTTGCTTGCGGGTGTGCGCCACTTTTTCAAGAATCCAGGGAACAATGCGCTGGGCAAGCACCAGTACCGAAACGATTAAAATAAGTGCTTTTCCGAGAACCCAAAACAGGGCAGAATCACTTGCTGCATTACCCGATAGTAAAGGAATGAGCAGGACCATTACAATAATCGCCAAATCCTGAAATATAAGGACCGCCAGAGAAAGCTGTCCGGATGGGGTATCGGTTTGCCCCTGTTCGCTGAGCAGCCCAAGAATGATGGCCGTACTGCTCAACGCTACTAAACAGCCGGTATAAATACCCGATTGCCAGGGTACATCAAACAGAAAAAGGATGGCCGTAACCAAACCTGTGGTTATAAAAACCTGCAGTCCGCCGCCCACAATAATAGCCTTGCGAATACGATTCAGTTTTTCGAGGCTGAATTCAATACCGATGGTGAAAAGCAGTAAGATGATGCCGATTTCGGCCAGGATATCAACCAGTTCCTGATCTTGAACCAATCCCAGTGCATTTGGGCCGATGATCACCCCGGCAATGAGGAATCCAACAATGGGTACCAGGTGAAAACGGTAGCAGAGGTAGGCAATGCCCACACTGATTACAAATAAGGCAACCATCTCATTAAGAAACGGCAGAGTGACGGCGGTAATCATTTTGAGTTGAGGCTATCTGTATTTTGATTTTGCAAAACCCGGCCTACACTTATAAATGAGATACCTTGCTGCATTGAAGTGCTGATCATAACGGCTTCTATCACAGGCGGGTAAACCGGATTAGCGGATTCCCAGACAACGATGAAATTAGCGCCCACACCTCCCCGAAGATCATTTTCATTAACGACAAATGATGTGGATGCAAGCGGGTTAATGTTCATGGGTTCTTCCAAATAGTCTTTTACCAGCTCGCCCTGTGAATCGTAATATAGCACCTTGGAAAGGGTAAAAGATCGATTCATATCGGCATTGCGAATGCTTAAGGTTGTGGTAAGATTAAAGGTCGTTTTATGATTCTGTTGGTAAATATGCGAATAGACCGGTACGTAAATGGTTTGGCCGGTTGAGGAATGAAGCCGTGAAAAAGAACTAAATTCTTCTTGATCAGCCTGCCGGGCAGAAGGGTTTGGCACTTCTGTTTTACTATTAGTAGAAGACTGCTTTTCAGGGCTTGCTTCGCAAGCGAAAAGTGCAGATAAAAAAAATATTACAAAAAATCGGTTGAGCATGATCCGGTTTTATTGGGTCCAATTAATTCAACTTCTCTAAAAGAAGATATAACTTTTTCCGACTCTTTTTGAATATCAAAAAAAGAACAGAGATTAAGTGCTTTAGGGTTTTAAACTCGGCTTGCAATAAAAAAGGAGTCCAATCGTGCTGTAACTCAACTTGACAGAATCTTTATAAGCAATGAAATTATTTTAGGTACAGCAGCTTTTTCAAGACTCCTTCAGAGAAATAATTACAGAGTAACACTGGGTTTACACAAGTCTATGCCAACAATATGTTTGCCAGGGTTTTCAGGTCCTTTTCAACATAGGTTGGTTCAGCAGAAAGAGGGTATAGGGCCTGCCCGGGCCGCGCAATAAAAGCGGTATCCATGCCGGCAGCGGCAGCACCGGCTACATCCCAGCCGTGGGCGGCAATGAACAGGCAACCCTCGGGTGTAACGTTTAGCTGTTCGGAGGCCCATTGATAAACCGATGTATGCGGCTTGTATTTGCCAAACGTTTCCACGCTTAACGTTTGCTCAAAATAGGATTTTATTTCGGCGTTTTGGAGTTGGGCTTGCAATCCTTCGTGAGATGAATTGGTAAGTACAGCCATGGGAAATCCGGATTTCTTAAGTTTTTCCAGAGCGGCCGGCACCTCCGGATAGGGTGGAGAGGAACGGATGGGCTTTAGCGCCTCTTGTGCATCATCTTTGTTAAGTGTGATATTCCGATTTTCAGCCAGCATCATCAACGCACCGGCCCCGATTTCTCCAAAATTATGGTACTGCTTGCTGACCGTTTCAACCAGGGAGTAGTGCAACATGGTTTCGAACCAGAGGGATACCGTATCATCGCTGCCGCCTAAAACATCAGCTACCGATTCGCGCAGTTTTGTTAGATCGAGCAGGGTTTCGTTCATATCGAAGATGAGCACCGGTTTTTTTCTTTTTGTTATCATGCGATCTGATTTAAAACAATCTTAGTTATTAGAGATGGAATTAAAATGAATCACGCCTATGCCCCATATTATTAATTTTACTTTTAGTAGAGCGATTTGCTTAATCGCTCTGTTTCTTTCAGTAAATATGGCAGAATTACTGGTAAGAGTATTTCTATAGACCCATTTGATGGATTGCGAATTATACTACGTTTTTCCCAGAGCGATTAAACAAATCGCTCTACAAATTTTGTATAAATATATCTGCAAATTCCGGTTTACAATAAGAATATTGTCAATTCTCTCAATAATCTGTTAATCCTTCATTTACGGGATTATTGAGCACATATCTGATTGTGTTCTTTAACACATCTTTATTCCGAATAACCCGGTCAAAACTTTCGGGATGCTAAAACAATATTTTGTTTTCCCCTTATAAAGGGGAGATGTAAGCCTGCGCTAAGAAGCTTTAGCGTAGTATTGAGGGGTTAATCCATTGAGATTGAGTTACAATTTATACGTGTGGTTATTGTTCCCCATCCCAGTATTGTTCCAACTTGTCGGTCAATTCAGCATTTACCGAAGGATCAACCGGAATCTCGATAACGCTTAATTCCTGGGAGCCAATGGTGTGGTGCAGCTGCTCTTCAAGCTCAGCCACATTTTTCGGGCAATATCCCTTAATGTCAAAACTTTCAGCCAGCGCTTTAAAGTCGGGATTGTCGATATGCGTACCCGTGGATTTACCCGTATGCATTTCTTGCTTCCAGCTGATGAGTCCGTAATCGTTATCATTAAATACCACGGCGGTGAAGCCCACGCCCAGGCGTTTAGCTGTTTCCAGCTCTTGTACATTCATCATAAAGCCGCCATCACCCGAGGCCGCCACAATGGGGCGATCCGGATTTTGCAAGGCCGCCGCAACGCCGCCGGGAAGGGCAATCCCCATCGTCGCAAGGCCATTGGAAATAATGCAGCCGTTGGCGCAGTAGGTGGGAAAATTACGGGCAATCCACATTTTATGGCTGCCCACATCGCTGATGAGCAGTCCTTCATCGGGCAGGGCTTCACGAATGATGTTCAATCCCCCGGGAATGGTAAACTTATCGCCTTCTTGCAGGGCATAACTCTGGATGTCGTCTTCGATGCGTTTGCGCACCTCGGCATACCAATTTTGTTCGAAGTCCAGATCGGCCGGGTCCAGCTTTTCATTTAGCTGCCGAAGCGTGGCCGAAATATCGGCAATTACTTCCACTTCGGGGCGGTAGTGGGTATACACTTCGGCCGGTTCAAAATCAATATGGATGATGGTTTCTTTATTATCCGGGTTCCAGGCTTCCGGCGGGTATTCGGCAATGTCGTATCCCACGGCCAGAATTAGATCGGCCTGCTCAACGGCCTCCATCACATAGTCTTTAAAACCCAAACCGATGGAATGGAGCGAATGTTCGTTTTTATCGGAGACCGCGCCTTTACCCATAAAGGTATGTACTACCGGAATATCCAGCGTATCAACCAGCGTGGTAAGATTTTCGGATGATCGTTTGCGGATGGCTCCGTTGCCGGCCATGATGAGCGGCCGTTTGGCCTTTTGCAATAAGCTGATAGCCTGATCCAGTGCCTTGTAATCGGGGGCGGCACGACGAACGGGCTCGGGCTGAATTATATCGATGACATCGGTTTCTGCGGCGGCTACATCTTCAGAAAGTTCGAGATGCGTGGCGCCGGGTTTCTCAAGCTGGGCCAGTTTAAAAGCCTTGCGAATCACTTCGGGTACAATGTGCGGAGTGTTGATGGCCGTGTTCCACTTGGTGATGGGCCGAAACATGCTCACTACATCCAGATTTTGGTGACTGGTATTGTGCAGCCGGTCCAAATCACCCTGACCGGTAATGGCCACTACCGGACTTTTATCCAGGTTCGCATCGGCAATGCCGGTCATAAGATTCGTTGCGCCCGGTCCAAGTGTGGCCAGGCAAACGCCCGCTTCACCGGTAACCCGTCCCCAAACATCAGCCATAAAAGCAGCGCCCTGTTCGTGCCGTGTGGGAATAAATTGAATGGAAGATTCAGAAAGCGAAAACAGCAGGTCTTGGTTTTCTTCACCCGGTACGCCAAACACATATTGTACGCCTTCATTTTCGAGCGCTTGCACAAAAAGATCAGATACTTTCATAAAATACAGTGGTTAATGATTTAAATCGTTATCGTTGATGTTTTAGAAAACTGGCACAAATAGCTCAACAAATTTATTAATCGAAAGATAATTCGCAAAAAAATTTAAGACCTTTATATTACATTTAAAATTCATAACACCTCAGTTTTCTATGAACAAATACTTATCCATAATAATTTTTGGCTTTCTATTTATTCTTTCCGGCCTACCACTGCATGGGCAAGAATCAAAAACCCCGGACGATCGCCCCAAACTTGTGGTGGGCATTGTAGTTGACCAAATGCGGTACGAATATCTGCCGCGCTTCTGGTCGAAATTTGGGGATGACGGATTTAAGCGATTGGTAAATGAGGGGTATTCATTCACAAATAATCACTTCAATTATTTCCCAACTTATACCGGTCCGGGCCATGCCGCCATTTATACCGGCACCACGCCCTCGGTGAATGGTATTGTAGGCAACAGCTGGTTCGACCGCTCCGGGAAAAAAGGCATGTATGTGGTATCAGACACCCTGATGCAAACCGTAGGCGGGGAAGGAAATGTAGGCCGGATGTCACCGGTTAATTTGCTAAGTACAACCGTCACCGATGAACTTAAACAAGGCGTGACGGGGGCCAAAGTTATAGCTGTCTCCATCAAAGATCGCGGTGCGGTACTGCCGGCGGGTCATTTGGGTGATGGCGCCTATTGGTATGATGATGAAACCGGTCGATTTATAACAAGCAGCTGGTACGGCAAACAATTGCCGGGCTGGGTTCAGGATTTCAATGAACGTGCACTGGCCAAAAAATACAGCCAAAAAAAGTGGCAGCCGCTTTATGATATGGATCAGTATAATTCTTCTAATCAAGATAATTCTCCGTATGAGGGAACGCTTGGCGGAGAAGGTAAGCCGGTGTTTCCGCACGCTATGGACAGCTCGCTATCAACTATTAAAACATCGCCGTACGGTAACACGCTTGTTGCTAAAATAGCGCAGGCTGCTGTTGAGGGCCGCTCACTCGGCGACGATTTGGCTACCGACTTTCTGGCCGTCAGTTTTTCATCAACCGATTATGTGGGCCACCGCTTTGGGCCCAATTCCATTGAGCTGGCCGATACCTATGCCCGGCTTGACCGCGACATTGCCGAGCTGCTCAGCCATCTCGATGAGCAAGTAGGGGAGGGAAACTACTTGGTATTTTTGACCAGCGATCACGGCGCGGTAGACGTTCCGGCATCACTTAATGACCGCGGATTACCGGGTGGAAGATTTGACAGCAGGATGGCCTTTGATTCACTTCAAACACATTTGAAGAACGCATATGGGGATGAATCGTGGATAGCAACCTATCGGAATCAGCAGGTGTATTTAAATCGCGAATTAATTGCGCAGAAAGACGTATCACTCCAGCAAATACAGCAGCGGGCTGCCCAATTTCTGAAGCGTTTTGAAGGCGTCATTTCAACCAATACGGCCTATAATTTTGAAACCAAAGCCTACACTAAAGGGTTGCAGGCCATGTATCAGCGGGGGCATAATCCGGAACGCTCGGGTGATATATATATCCAACTGGCACCGGGTTGGTTGGATTACCCAAGCGAGGTGGGTACCTCGCACGGTTCACCCTACAATTATGATACGCACGTGCCGCTGCTTTTTTACGGATGGAATATTCCGCAGGGCAGTAGCAATGCAAAAACGGTGATTCCGCAGATTGCGCCCACCATTTCAACTATGCTGCAGATTGAATTTCCGAACGGCTCGGATGCGAATGTGTTGCAGTTTAAGTGATGTTGTAGATTCTTCGTCCGGCCACTGGTTTTTTATGGTCGGACGAATAGCGAAAGAAGCAGTCATTATAATAGATATCATTTTGTAGCGCGGGATTTATCCCGCGTACTCGACATGAATGTCGAGCTACATTTTTTGTGATTGCCAGATGCCCGGCGAAAATATTATTCCGGTGCAAGTGTCCGCTTGTACCGGAAATTAGTGGCACGATCGGACGCTCGCGCCAGTTAGTTCAAATAACTGAATACATATTATTTTGTAGCGCGAGATTTATCCCGCGTACTCGACATGAATGTCGAGCTACATTTTTGTGATTGCCATTCCGATCCACACAGCCGCCAATCCCACCGCCATACTTCCCGCAGCGTAAAGAAAAGCCGGCCCCGTATGCCCCTCACGGAGCAGAATAAAAAACTCCATGGAAAAGGATGAAAAAGTGGTAAAGCCGCCGCAGACACCGGTGGCCAAGAGCAGCCGAACATCTGTTGATATGAGTTCTTTGAGCCCAAGCCCGTAAATGATTCCAATGACAAGGCAGCCGGTAATATTGACAAGAAAGGTGCCGTATGGAAAGAGCCCGCCCCACTGGAGAACGGTAAACCGTGAAATGAGAAAACGCAGAACACTTCCTGCAAAACCGCCGGTGCCGACTAATAATATTGATTGGAGCATACCAAACCCTGCTTTAAGAATTGAAAATATAATGTAAGCAGGAGTCATCAGCCCCGACTACTGTCGGAGCGGTTATACGGCGAACTCCATCGCCGAAATGAAATATACGAAACTAATATGTCAGCTTTACCGGAATGGTAATAGTACGGTTTCCGGTTTCAGAAAAACTTAATTGCAGGTTAAGCGAATCGCTTTCAGCCATCGATTTTTTCAGGTTCATCAGCATAATATGGTAGCCGCCGGGCGCCAAGCTCAGACTGGAGTCGGGTTGAATAATAAGTCTTCGGGCGGGGCGCATGCTTGAGATGCCATCTTCGCGGTATGATTCATGCACCGCAGCGTTTTCGGCGGCGTCTGCTTTAACCGAAAGGAGCGTGTCGGGCCGATCGGTGCCGTTAAAAATGTGCAAATAGGCCGCACTGTTTGTTCCCGCAGATGCAGGCCGTGCCCAGCTTTGGGATACTTCAATGGAATTAGAGGTGAGGCTGGGGTGAAGGGTCTGTTTTTTATTTTCACCGGGTGATTCATTTGATCCACAACCGGACACGATCAAACTTAAAATGAGAAGAATTCCAAATGACTTAGAATACATCATACCATGCCCCGCGAATTTTATTTAAGTCTTCAATGATATAATCGGGCGGCGTTACACTGCCGGGGTATTCAAAGCGAACGCGCCCTTGCGGATCCATAACCGCAATACGGTCGGTATGGTTCATGGTATAGGTTGCATTCCCGGCCGAATTCGTATCCCGGTACGCTATTTCAGCCTCTACATCCAGGCTGCTAAGCAGGCGGTTAATTTCACCGGATTTTCCGGTAAGCATGCTAAATTGCCGCTCGGGAAGTTTAAATGTTTGCATGTAATCGTGCAGCACGGCAGGAGTGTCGCGGCCGGGGTCAAAAGTAATTTCAACAAATTGCACGTTGGCCGTGTCTTGCAGCTGATTGCTGATATTTTTCATTTTAGCCGTGGTGATATTGCAGATATCCGGGCAGTGCGTGTAGATGTATGCAATGATGAGATAATTTCCCTCAAAATCGGAGGGGAAATCAACCGCGGCGCTGTCTTGGTTGACCAGATTATAGTTAGCATCGTTAAGATCGTGGATAACCTCAGGTGAATCGGTACAGGAAATCAGCATAGCAACCACGCAGGGTAAAGCAATAAGCAGCATTTTTTTAGTCATCACTCAATTGTACATTTTGGATTATAAATTTTCCGTTTATAAAAATAAATAATTCCGAGGCGGAGCCGTTGGGGTATCAACGGTTTGTAAGGTACCCAAAAATCCCTCAAATCCTCTATTGTCTCCGATCCTAAGGTCGGGGAATTAAACCACTCAAAAATTAAAAATGCAGGCTCACATCAACATGAAATAAAAAAAGCCTGCAATCACGGAATGAGTGCAGGCTCGATGGATATCATTTTGGAATCAAATGTGGCCAAGTAACCACAGAATGATTACGACAACCAGAATTAGCCCTACGATTCCGCTTAGTCCATAACTGTCTGTACCTCCCCAGGTCGGCAGCGCACCTATCAGGATAAGAATGAGTACAATAATTAAAATAGTACCTAACATAACATCACCTTCTGTTTTGATTGATTAAGAGTGAACCGAATAAGTAATTAGTTTAACTTAATTTATAAGTCAAACTAAACCAATAAGTTCCATGTAGTTATATTTACTACATTTTTAGTGCTTTTCCTCAAGCAGCTGTTGCATCATTAATTGTGCGGCCCGGCGCGATATTTTTTTCAGGTTTTGGCGGTTGGCACGGTCGTTCACCTCATAGGTTATCGCATCAGCGCCAAAGGTGTGGTAAATCCAGTTTTTGGTGATGGGTGAGCTGGTATCAAAGGGCTCAATGGTAAATTTGGTATCCGGGAAATTGGAGGTAAGGGCATCCAGCCAGCGATAGGTAAAATCATCGGGAAACGTTTGAACCGCCCGATTAATGGGATAAAAAATATTTTCATCGGTTGAGTGGAAATCGATGCCGTAATACACGCGGCTTCGGTCATTATTTTTCAGGCGATCGAGCAAATCATCCCGAATAGCCTGTGTTTCAGGTTGATTGAAGGCCTTCCAGTCGCGATTTAGATCCACGCCTCCGGCATTGTGGCGCCAGTGCCCGTTCTGTACGCCGTCGGGGTTGGCAAACGGATAGGCGATGACCGCAAACTCCCGGCGAAAGCGGTGCGCACGTTCTGAGCTCGAGGCAATTTCCTCTAAAAAAGTATAAGCAGCTATGTTCCCGGTTATTTCCGGCGGATGCAGCCTTCCCGTGATGATCACCACGCCCCGCTTTTCGCCTTCCGGCACTTCGCTGATCATTAAACTGCGAATGGGCCGCTGTTGATGAGAATAACCGGCCGTATCCTGGGTAACGTATGAGCGAGCAGCCAGCGAATCAGCCCACTGCGCAAACCAGGGTTGGGTACGCAGCTCTTGGGCGCTCACCCACAACGGGGAAGCCTCTAAATTTAGACGCAGCAGCGCGGTACTGTCATTATTTACGCGGTAATTTTGCGGGTTGATACGCCGCCAGCTCGCTTTATCCGTACTTAGCTTGGGCCAATATCGATGTTTGCCGTTGCGGTATTGCAGCTTCAGCCAAATGGTGGTGTCTTGCTCGGCCCAAGTTTTAAAACTGTACCAGGGACTGTTGTTTATGGGCGCATTTTCGGGGGCAATGACGGCCGTATAAAGCGTATCGTTGGTTTTATAAAAATCGGATAGCCGTGCTCCATCAAACTCATTGGACATCCAGATGCCGTCTGCTTCTATGCCTATTGTTCGTTTGTGCTGGGGTGTAATTTCTTTAGAGGTGGTTTCGGTGGCGCCTTCAGGATCATAGGAAAAGCCGGAAAACTCTTCACTGCTTTTACAGCTTTGCAATAAGAAGCCAAATGCCAGAAACAGAAACAATAAACGAAAAAAATGCATACTTAAAATAAATTAGTGCTTCAGAGAGTTATTAATAACAGAGAATAATCACCCACGTTTAAAATAAAACGACTTGGTTTATATAAAGAGTGAATGCAAACGATTCTGCTTTTGATGCTTCACCCTTTTACAGTATTATTAATGGCCTAAAATAAACAGACTATTTGAGTGGTCATAAGACTAATTATTCGCCTGCGTGTTAAAGTCTAAATTTTTGTTTATAACAGTCCTGCTGGCATGTATTGCCATGCATCCGATTAAGTTATATGGTCAATCCGATGAGGAAAAGCCCGATCAGGTTTGGAAACTTGAAATTGAAGGAAATATGTCATTTCCAGATATTCTCATCCAGGATCAGATGGCTACCGACGGGTTTTCATTTTGGGGTAAACTGAAATTCTGGAATCGCTCGGGGCATGAACTTAACGAAATTGAGTTAAAAAAAGACGTGATTCGGATCCGTAATTTTTACAATCGTCGCGGTTTTCCCAACGCCTCGGTGCGCTACCGGGTTGAGGACGACGGAGATCCCTGGAAAAAGAAAGTCACATTCACCGTTAACGAGCAGGCGCCCATTCGGATTAATGATATTTCATTTACCTTTCCGGACGGAGATAAATACGAACAGTTGGTCTTGGAAAGCGAGTCATTTGCGAGGGCGCGTCGTAAAAGTGAATTTGAAATAAACGGCCGCTACGAGCCCATTAAAGAGCCCGAAGTGATTGGAAAATACGAGCAAGTCCTCAAAAATTTAGGCTTCGCCTACGTTCAAGTAGATATTGAAGCGGCCGTTGACACCACGCAGTTGGCAGCCAACCTTACGGTCAAAAGTACATTAGGTCCGCAAACCTACTTCGAAAACATTTCCGTAGAAGGGGACAGTACGGTAACAGATGAGTATCTTATTCGTGAGTCAAGCCTGGAAAAAGGCAATAAATTTAGCCTTGAGGCTTTACAGGAAGCCCAGCGAGAGATTTTTAATCATCATCTGTTTCGCTTTGCTACCATTAATATTGCTGACCAAGAACAAGATTCCACCCTCGACTTAACCATGCAGGTACGCGAAAATGAACTCCGAACCGTAGAGGCATCAGCCGGGTTTGGAACGGAAGAACTGCTGCGGGGCCGCATTAGTTGGACGCACCGTAATGCATTTGGGCGGGCCCATCGGTTCACAACGGCCGCCAAGGTTTCCTATATTGAGCAGTCGCTAAATTTGGACTACCTTTTTCCCTACGCCTTCAATACCAAAAGCAGTTTTGTCATTTCTCCGTTTGCTCAACATCTCTTGGAAGACAGTTATGAGCTTTCGCGAATGGGAATAACCAATAGCCTTATTTACCGCTATAGCCGTCAATTAACGGGCTCGCTGTCGTATCAATTTACCCGCAACGCGGAGCTTTCTCAGCAGCTTGATGAAAGCTTTCCCGACACCACCCAAAATTATAATTTGTCATCCTTGCAACTTAGCGGCTATTACAATGAGGGATTTAGTGGGCGCGGACAGCAGGGATGGGTCGTACAGCCTTTTGCCGAAATATCCGGTTTCCTGGGTTCATCCACCTTTCAATTTCAAAAGCTATCTATTGATCTCCGGCGCTACACGCCATTGACGGAATCCACTACCTTGGCCACGCGTGTACAGTTGGGCGGGCTATTTGCAACGCAGGAAGATTCGCTGCCCAATAATATTCGCTATTACCTGGGCGGAACCAGTTCGGTACGAGGATGGAGCCGCGATGATTTAGGCCCCAAGCGAGTGGTGACTGACAGTATCCGTAATGATAACGGACAGGCGGTGCCCGATACCACCGGTTTTGATCGCTACATTCCAGCCGGCGGGCGTACTTTTTTTGCATTTAATCTTGAAATTCGTCAGGCCATAGATGGATTGTTCAACGGTTTTGGTATTGCCCTTTTTCTGGACGGCGGGCAGATTTGGCGCAAGGGAATTGACCTGGAAACGAGGCCGCTGCAATTTGGAGTGGGCGGTGGGCTGCGCTATCGTTCACCCATTGGGCCGGTGCGGCTTGATGTGGGTTATAAAGTTAATCCCTCTCCGCAGGATTTAAATAAATTTCGTGGACAAGATTTTGGCAACGCCCTCGATCGGTTTGGTATACACATAAGCGTGGGGCAAGCATTTTGACTGATTCAAACAAACATACCGGCTCTAAAAAATCGCGCCGCAAATGGCCCTGGATCACCCTGCTTTGCATTGCGGCATTTATTGGGCTGCTGCGTCTTGCGCTTATGAGTGGCCCGGTTCAGGCTTGGGTTAAAAATACAATTGTTGAAACAGCTAACAATCAGCTTGAGCCCACCCTTTCTATCGAAACGCTTTCGGGTGATTTGTGGAACAGCATCACCTTGACAAATATCAGGCTCACCCAGCAAGAAACGGTGGCCTCCGTCGATACGGTGCATCTGGAATACAACCCGCTCAGCTATTTTGGCGATGTTTTTGAGATTGATGAAGTGCGGCTTGTGCGGCCGTTTATGAAAATAGAGCAACAGCAAGACAGTACCCTAAATGTGCAAAACTGGGTCTCCGTAGAGGATACATCCAGCAGCACGTTCAAAGTTTCCGTGTCCGACTTTAACATGCAGCACGGCCGGTTTGATGTGACGATGCCACAACTAAAGCAAGACTCTTCCTTCATCGTTGATGATATGAATATCACCGCTTCCTTAGGCTATTATGGCGATGAATACGAGGCTACTCTTCACAGCTTTAATACTAAAATTAGGAATACGCGACTTAATGAACCCGTTTCCATCAGCGCAGCCGCAGATGCCAGCGATAAGGCCATATCGCTGCAAAAGCTGACGGTGGCCACCGGGAAAAGTATGCTGCGGGCTTCGGGCCAGGCCAGATTGGCCGATTCTACCGCTGATTTCGAATTCAACGCCGAACCGCTTGCCTGGAAGGACATGCGCGCTTTTGTCGATTCCTTGCCGGTGCAACAAAACATCAATGCGTCGCTGCAATTAAAGGGTGATTCGGAAGCCTTTAACATTCAGTTGAATGCCAACGCCCCGGGCATTGAAAACTTATCGCTTAGCAGTTCTATTCAGGGTGATTCAAGCTTTGCCCTAACTGCATTTCAGGCATCGGCCCAGCGGCTTGATTTTGAAACCTTTTTGGGTGATACAGCCATGCCCCGTCTCAGCAATTTTGCGTTAAACACCGAAGGATATGTGCCCCTTAATAATTATCAACAGGGGCGGATTGAAGGAACCGTCTCGGCTGACAATATTCGCCAGTCGGGCTATCAGTTAGACCGCATAGAAAGCAAACTTTCACTCCAAGATGGTGCGGCTGAAATACAAATTGAACCCATTCAAAATGGCCGCCGCATGGTGGTCAACGCTGACCTTTCCGGGCTTTGGGGTGATCAACCGAATGTCTTGGTAACGTTTAGCGGGCAAAAAATAAATCCGGCAAACTGGCTACAAGATCAAGCCTATGCGGGAAGCCTCACCTTTAACGGCAGGGTATGGGGCACGGGCTGGTTCCCGGAGAAAAATGTATGGAATTACCGGCTCACAGCAACCGACAGCCGTTTGAATGAGCAGCAGATAGACAGGGCGCGATTTACCGGCACATTCAATCAAAGCAGGGTTTCAAACGAAACCGAAGTTTATGCAGGCCAAAGCCGTCTACGTCTGCAGGCCAATGCTCTTCAGCTTCAATCCGTGCCCCAGTTCAGTTACACGCTAACCGCCGATGATGTAAATTTGTCGAACATTGCGGGATTCGAGGATTACCCTTCATCACTTAACGCCACCATAACAGGTGAAGGGCAGGGGCAGTCTTTGCAGACATTGGAGTTGCAAACGAGTGTGGCTATGGATTCATCCATCTTTAAAGGAGAAATTATTCAACGTGTGGCCTCAGAATTGTCGGTTGTTAGTGAGACGCTCACCATCCAAAATACCGTCTTGGAAAGCGGTATTGCAAACGCCAACGTTAGTGGCCAAATTTATATACCGGATTTTTATAATGCCGATAACGGCCTCAATTTTGACGTGCAGCTTAAAGATCTTTCTTCTCTTGCCTCACTGGCCGGTGCCCAAGTGCTGCAAACCACCGGTTCAATTGAGGGAAGTTTGAGACCCCGCACCCAAGATTCGCTTGTGTTTGAGGGTACAATCGATTTGGAGAATGTTAATTATAATAATGAGTACACGGCTCAAAGCGTAAGCGGAGATGTGCTGGTTGAGCTGCAGGAAGAGCCTGAGTATAATGTTGACATCAATATTGTAGAACCGATGTTTGCGTCTGTGAATTTGAAAAATATTGCCATTAAAACGGAAGGCCGGCAAAGCCAAACGGCCACAAAAGGCTCGTATGAAATCAACTTAACAGGCACCAACGAAGGGAGTATTTCGCAATCAGGTTCGTATAATATAGGCGCTGATACCACCGCTGTGACGCTCACGGCCTTTGAATTAAGCAGCGCGCAACGTACGCTCTCCTTGCAGGACAATTTCTATGCGTCTCTGGCCAACGGTGCCATTCAAACCGATACCTTGCATATGCGTTCTAATAATGGTACTGCTTTTGTAGAGCTGGCGGTCCCTTTTGCCGACAGCCTAAATCAAACGGCCTATCTCAAGGCGAGTCAGCTGAATCTTTCGGCGCTGCAAGATGCTATTCTGGATGAATCGTATTTCCAGGCCACGCTAAGCGGCGAGGCAAATGTACAGAAAACAGACACCAGCATGACGGCCTCAGCAAATATAGCCATGACCGAGCTGGTTTATGATCAAACAAAACTGGATACGCTTCGCCTGAAAACGGATATCAAAAATGAGCGGCTTACCGGAATGCTGAAATTGCATCAAAATGGCGACCTCATTATTGAGGGCCATGCAGATATTCCGTTTAATTTGAAGAAACCGGCCGAGCTTAGCGATGAATTTCTTGCCAAACCGGTGAGCGGTCACCTAAAGCTCAACGCCGTAGAACTTCAGCGATTCAATACCTTGCTGACGCAGGCGGGTTTTGAGAACACCGAGGGCACCCTGCGTTTCAATGGACAACTGGGCGGAACGGCGGGACAACCTGAAGTGAATGCAACAGGTAGTTTGAAAGATGCTGTTATTTCGGGGGTGCCGGTTGATTCGCTGACTGCAGGCCTGGATTACAACCATAATGATAGCAGCCTAAAACTCAATGCAGCCCTTACCTCACTGAAGCAAAAAGCATTACAAATTGATGCTAAAATGCCGCTTAGTGTAGATATGCAAAATCTGGAGGTCAATTTGCCGGGCCCGCAGGATTCTGTTCTGATGGATGTTCAGACCAATAATTTTAATCTGGAGGCGCTTAATGATTTTATAAATCCCGAAATGGCCCGCAATATTACCGGCCAGATTGATGGAAATGTAAAAATTAGCGGTTCCCGGAGTGATCTCGAATCATCAGGCCAGCTGAAGTTAAAAAAGGGGTCTGTTCGGTTAGTCACTGCCGGTATAAAACTGGATGATATTCAGTCCACCATTCAGTTTGAGCCCGGAACAATGGTGCTCCAAAATCTAAGTATGAAGAGTGGAAAAGGAAAGCTTACGGCAAGGGGGGAGCTGGGGCTTGAAGAACTCATGCCGGGTGATATTGATATTAAAATAAGTGCCCAAAATTTCAAGGCGGCCAATACCGATGAATATAATGCGCTGATAAACCTCGATTTAAGCTTGGGTGGAACGGTAACGAGCCCTGATATTAGTGGTGATTTAGACGTGATTAATGGGTTTGTAAAACTGAATAATTTTGGAGAGCAGTCGGTTGAACAGGTGCAGCTGGATACCACGCTTGCCCCCGAGACTCAAAGCAGTTTATACGATTCATTAAGCTTGAATATGGATGTGGAATTTAATCGACGCTTTTTTGTGCGTAACGAGCGTTATTTAGAAATGGAAATAGAGCTGGACGGGCAGCTGGACATTTTGAAAGATGCGGGTAAAGATCTACAGCTTTTTGGCACGCTGAATACAACCCAGGGCTATGCACGACCGCTGGGCAAACGATTTGAGCTGGAAGAGGGTTCGCTCGCTTTCTCCGGTCCGCCCAATAATCCCCAGATGAATATTCGCACCTTGTATGAGCCCCCGCAAACCAATCAGGAAATTAAAATTTGGTACATTATTGAGGGTACGGTTGAAGACCCTATGTTTAAGTATGAAAGCAACCCACCCATGGATTTGGCCGGAATTCTAAGCTACACGCTTTTTGGTCAGCCCTTTTATAAGCTGAACTCAGCCGAGCAGTCGGTGGCCAGTTCAAGAAGTAATAATGCCGCGGCCGACTTTGCCATGGAAGTGTTACTCGATCGCGTAGAATCGCTGGCTACCCAACGTCTGGGCATTGATGTGGTGCGCATTGAACAAACGCGGGTGGGCGGCGAAAGCGGCACCTCTATTACAACTGGCTGGTATATTAACCCCAAGGTGTTCTTTGCTATTCAAAATGTCATCACCGGCTCTACGCCAACACCGGGGTTTTATTTAGAATATTATCTGAGTGAGAATTTAAAACTGATTCTAAGCCAGGGCAGTGATAACCGGCAGGGTGTGGATGTGCAGTGGGAATATGACTATTAGTTTTGAGTGATGATTTGTGAGTAGATGGTTTTTCTCTGTGAAACTTTGTGCCTACTCTGAGTAACTTCGTGTAATAACTAAAAATCTTTTTTAACCTGAATGTATTATTTATGTACAACGATAACGATCAACAATTGGCAAAGAAAATCCTCAATTTCAGCTGTGAGCTTCAATCCGATCAAAATGTAATGCTGCAACTGGTCGGGCTTAACGGTATTGGCTTGCTTCGAGCCCTGGTTGAGGAAACGCGGGCCATGGATGCGCATCCGTTTGTGCAAATTGAGGATACCGAGGTGCAGCGTATGCTCAAAGAAACCGGCGATGAAGCCTTCTGGGAAAACCAGTCCGAAACCGACCAGCTGCCGCTTATGAAACAAATGGACGCCTTTGTGGGCATTCGGGCGTCGCTGAATATTTATGAGAATGCTGCCACATCCAAGGAAGCTAATAAGGCCTACTCTGATAAGTTTGCAACCCCGGTTCATTTTGAGGAGCGTGTTAAAAATACCCGCTGGGTAGTGCTGCGATACCCCTCCGAAGCATTTGCGATGAACGCCAAAATGCCTACCCAAAAATTTCGGGAGTTTTACTACAAAGCCTGCTTGCTTGATTACAATGATTTGGCCAAAGCTATGAAACCACTGCATCATCGCCTCAATAAAACCGACATGATTCAGCTGAAAGGAGAGGACACCGATATCGAATTCTCGGTAAAGGACCAGAACTGGATTCCCTGCTACGGAGAAAAAAATATTCCCGATGGAGAGCTGTTTTCATCACCCATTTTAGATTCAGTAAATGGCCACATTACCTATGCGCCCTCGGTGTATCAAGGCAAGCCGTTTGAGTTCGTAAAACTTGAAGTAAAGGATGGCGTGGTAGTTGATTTTGATTCATCAAACAATGAAGCATTGCAGGAAATTCTGGATACCGATGAGGGCGCGCGCCGATTCGGGGAATTTAGTTTTGGGCTTAATCCCGTTATCAAAGAACCCATGTATGATATACTGTTTGATGAGAAGATTTACGGCTCCAATCACCTCACGCTGGGCAATGACTACGAGGAAGCCCCCAACGGCAATGAGAGCAGTATTCATTGGGATTTGGTGTGTATCGGTGCGGATGTTTATTTAGACGGAGAAAAAATACGCGAAGGACGGACGTTCATTGCGGATGATTTGAAAGGACTAAATCCGGCAAACCTGGTTTAAGTTTTTTGGGCCACAGATTTGCACGGATTATAACGGATGAAATGTAGGTCGGACTGCTTGTCTGCCGAAGCTTTAGCGTAGGTACGGCCCGTCCGACTACTGCCGATCAGTTTTATTACGCTTAAGTATTTCCCGCAGAATTATAATGTCTTGGCGATCCTGTGGCCGGTCGGCCGCTTTCTTGGATCGGATGATATCTTCAAGGCTGGCAGCATAGAGATTTGTGTCATATACCTCAAACTTTACAGCGTTTTCAATTAAATCATCATATCCTTCTGTTCCGGCTGGCTGGAATGCAATATCAAGTCGACCGGCCCGCGTGATTAAATTCCAAAGTTGGCCTTGTTTCAAATTATCCGCGGTGCAATCGAAGGGAATGCCCTTAGGGACTGATTCGGTGAAAATTTTCACATCAAGCCGAAGGAGTGTCTCGGCCAAGCTGTTTAGATTTTGGTCTGTTTTTTGAGGGGTGATATCTGCATCGGCAGTCATGCGAGGAAAGCCCTGAAGGCGGGCTGCAAGGGCGCCAATTAAAACATAGTTGACCTGATACCGGGCCAGCGTTTTAATAATGATTTCAGGATCAAATGACGTTTGTTCAGACATGTTGGGCAGCGTTTAGAAATTTGTTTGCCGCTTTTACTTCTTCAAGCCGTTCTTCCGGTGTCAATTGCAGAATACGCTCCACATCATCCAACATGTGACTATTTTCCACCGGACGAATAACTAATTCTGTATGCAGTTCAAATCCTGCGGTACTTATCAGATGATTCAGAGTTTCAACGGTGGGATTAGTGGCGCCGGATTCAATTCGCCCCACCACAGACTGAGATGTACCAGCCCGTTCAGCGAGTTCTCGCTGGGTGAGGCCAGCTTTTTGACGGGCTTCATGCAACAGATGTGATGGATTCAACTTTGACATAAATATATGATAGCAAATGAGCTATCAAAAAACAATATCGAATCGCAGAGCAAAAAGTAATGAATAGCTAAGTTAATCGTATAATCTTCACATGAAGCATTGAAATATTGAACAATATATAGTAGTATTATAGTAAACCCTACAATACTACTATATTTCTTTGTTATGAGTGTAATGAGCGTACGTGTTGATGATGAAAAGCGAAAAAAATTGAAAGTTATTGCAACCCTTGAGGGCAGAACGATGAGTGGTATTATTGAAGAATTGATAGATCGGTATGTGCAGGAGTATCGTGAAGAGAAGAAGGAACAGGATGAGTTAAGTGAATTAATGAAAGTATCTGAGCCCACCTTCAGCGAGTGGGATAATGACGAGGATGAGGTTTACAATGACTTATAAACCTTGGGATATTGTTTTAGTCCCTTTTCCATTCACCAATTTGTCCACTAATAAAAAACGCCCGGCTCTTATTGTTTCACCGGCCGAATATAACAAAGGGTACGATGTAATAATTATGTTTATAACCAGCAACCTGTCAGCTTTGGAAAGGCCGGGTGATTACAAATTAACGAAGTGGAAAGAAGCCGGTTTGCCCAAACCTTCGATGACCCGCATGAAACTGGCCACGGTTGATAAGAATATTGTCATAAAGAAAATTGCACGCCTTGAAGAAACCGATCGAAAAGCTATTCAGGAAATAACCATTGATTTTTTGGTGACTAATCTAAAGTAGGCAGGCTTGCTTTTTACTGTCCACTGCTAATGCATCCTGCCAACTGCTTCCTCCCAACTGAAACTTATGCCTCTTCCCATTCCTCCACATCTTTAAACACCTCGGCAAACTCAATGCCTTGCCCGTCTTCAGCAAGCGTAGCCTCAAACTCAACCGGACTTTCTTCATCACGTTTGATGAGTTCGGTGGCCAGGGTATTGATGATCTCTTTTTGAATGATTCGCTTTAACGGACGCGCACCGTACACCGGATCATAGCCGCGCTCGGCCAGCCAGTCTTTTACCGGTTCGGTAATATTGAGCTTTACCTCACGCTTTGCCAGCATTTGATGTACGCGCTTCAACTGGATATCCACAATGGCGCGAATGTGCTCTTTGCCCAGCGGATGAAACACAATGATATCATCCACGCGGTTCAGAAACTCAGGACGAATGGTTTTTTTGAGCTGATCTAACAGTTTATCTTGCAAATCGTTATAGACTTCATCGCTGAAGTTGCCGCCCACTTCTTCAATTTTATCCGAAATAAGATGCGAGCCAATATTGCTGGTCATAATAATAATGGTGTTAGTGAAGTCCACCGTCACGCCTTTATTGTCAGTGAGGCGGCCCT
>Ga0306869_1000396_pt1 | contig 21039 bp, 17 predicted proteins | sample AntRauTorckE6833_FD_190421 | JGI IMG/M metagenome (GOLD analysis project Ga0306869, IMG submission 190421) | Saline lake microbial communities from Rauer Islands, Antarctica - Metagenome Torckler E6 #833 (v2) (version 2) | ecosystem: Environmental > Aquatic > Non-marine Saline and Alkaline >... | reverse complement strand
TTAAATAATGAAAGTCTATTTAATTAAATAATTGATAATGCTATAATGATTTAAAGAAGTGAAATACGCTTATTACTTTTAGCTCCAAAGGGGGGGCATGTGTATCACTTTTTCGTAGCAGTGCAATTATCTATGTTAAGTATTGGATTAATTGTCTTGTTATCAATAGATTTAGTTTTGTTAACATATGGTAAATTTAGAGTTTATTGGGTTTTTATCAAGAAGACATACATAGCTTTCAAAACTAATCCACCACACGTAATCACAAAAACTGACGATACCAAAAATAAAGATAATATTAGCGCTGAAAATGAAATCGAAGAGAAGGTAAAATCTAGATTTATTACATGGCTTAAAGAAGCTGGATTGTTTGTTCTAAAGTGGATATTAGTGTTACTAATAATAGCAATTATACTAGCCTTTCTTCTTGTAATTCTTGGATTTATTACTTCAAAGATATGGGTAACAATTCTATTGGCGATGCACACAAACTTCGTTTATGCCGCAGTTTTTTTGATTGCTATTAACTTAGTTTTCTTTTCACTCGGTTATGGAGCCCACAAAGCAATAAAAATAGACAAATCAGTTACTCAAAGAGCTCTTATCATGGATACGATGCAATTTTCAATGTTAGCAATATTGCTTTATTTTGCAGCGTTTGGATATCCTATCAATGTTCTAGACAGTATTGTGATTCCATTTCAATGGGATATAGTTCTAAATAACCTTATTTCTATCGTATTGCCTATGCTATTCTTCTCCCTAATCATTATAAATATTCTAGCAGTTATTTTGAGAGTGAGAAATATGATCACAAAAGATAGAAATAAACACAAACTTATTAGATTGCATCAATTATTATTTATATTCATAGCATCATGTTTCTTTGGTATTTTATATCTTACTGACATTGATTTAAGTTTTATGAGTGATCTAGAAAGAACAATGTATCTTGAAACATTAGAGGTCGTGAAATGGATAGTTACATCTGCATTTATTCCGTTATTTATATACACCTTGAATAATTTCAAGAAATCAAAACCAATAGAAAAGCCTAAATACCGAAGAAGAGGTAGAATTTATTAAACTATTAACGGGAGGAAAAAGATGGAACTTATAATGACCTTATTAGATGAGTATTATGAAATGGTTGTAAATAGAATAAAATCCATTGAATATCGTCTGCTCGATGAAAAAAGAAGGAAGATTAAAATCGGTGATATAATTGCCTTTAGAAAAGCATCCAATCACGATGAATTTATTCTGGTTAAAGTAATAGATTTGAAAATATACAGAAATTTGTTAGAAATGTATACTGCCACCTTTGATAAAGATTTCAAGTATAGATACGAAAGCCCTCAAGCAGTTGTTGATGATACTACTTATTACTCAGAAGAGGATAGATTATCACATCCAGCGGTAGCAATTTATTTTGAAGTAATCAACCCTGATTAGTTGTTTTGGTAATAACCACAACTCATAAGTCTAAACTGAAATTAATAGAGCGCGAGGAAACAAGATGAAGGAAAATGGTGTTAATATAGTTCAGTAGACACAAAGAGTAAGAATCCTACTTAAGATAGAATATAAGCAACAAAATTGATTACATTTAGGGAGGTATTAAATTATGAAATGTCCAAAGTGTGATAAGGAAATGTTTAAAGGTTTTATACCTGTTCATAAAGGTAGAGTATATTGGTCTCCAGAGGATCAAAGAATTCCATGGAATGTTGCTAAACTCCCAAAAGGGAGTGTTGTTTTATCAGATTATACAATTATGACTCCTAAAAAAGCTGAGGCTTACTATTGCGAATCATGTAAGATAGTGATAATACCTGTTAAAGATTAAATGTAATAGTTTTGAAATAATAAATTAATTGAAAAAAGCAAAACCCTACTAGACAGAATAAAACTTCTTAGAACACGAGCAATTTTTGAATAAAACTCCTAAATGATAACACGGAATAAAAATAGTTAGTTTATTATAAGATTGAAACTAAAATATGTTTCTTTGGTTTTTTCATTGCTTGTTAGTGTAAACATAAAATGGCGATTTTTCTGTTACTTGAGTACACATAACAATTAAATTGTATAATAATGATAAATATGTAGAAAACAAAGTTTATGGAATTTGGTATTATGATATATCTAAATCACATCGACTGCACCACTGTTTCTGCTTCTAAGGAAGTAGAGGTAAGGATAGAAGAAGGAGAATTTATTGCTATGAGAGAAAAAATTTCCACTAAAAAAGAAAAGATTTCTACTCCACCATTTTGGTTATCGATAATTCCGTTAATTGTTACAACTATAGTTCTGGGGTATTCAGTTTTTATACTAGATGCACAACCTCACTTTTCACTATTTATAGGTGCAGTTACCGCTGGATTATGTGCCTATTTTTTTGGTGTTTCTTGGGAAACAATCAAAGAAGGATTTAAAAATGCAATTGCTCGTACCATGCCGTCACTTTTTATTCTTCTTATAATAGGAATGTTAATAGGAGTCTGGATAGCTAGTGGAATTGTTCCGGGTATAATGTATTTAGGCCTTCAGTTTCTAGTGGCCCGATGGTTCTTACCACTAATTTTATTATTTTGTAGTGCAATGGCTCTAATTACTGGTAGTTCCTGGTCTACTATAGGTACAATCGGTGTAGCGGGAATTGGTATAGGGGAAGCATTGGGGATACCAGTAGCTATGACAGCAGGGGCTGTAGTATCAGGCGCTTTTTTCGGAGATAAAATGTCTCCTATGTCAGATTCAACTAACTTGACACCTTCTGTACTCGGTGTTAATTTGTTTGATCATATAAAGAATATGCTATATACAACTGTGCCAAGTTTGATTGTATCCCTGGTGGCATTTACAGTCATTGGATTTGTGGTTTCGGGAAATGCTGATGTTTCAAGCGTCTCAGATGTATCTCTATATACAGAATATATTCAAGAGCACTTTAATATTTCTCCGTGGCTATTTATACCACCATTAGCTGTAATTGTCATGGTTGTAATGAAGATTCCTGCAATTCCAAGCTTAATAGTGGGGGTATTGCTAGGAGGTGCAGCTTTTCTTATATTTCAAGGTGGTAGCTTAGGTGATTTTTCTGCCACTATTCATAGTGGTGTAAAAATGGAAACGGTTAACTCAGAATTGGATATGTTGTTTTCACGAGGAGGAATTGAAAGTATGTACAGTGTCGTCATATTGGCACTAGTTTCTCTGGCATTAGGTGGTATTATGAACTATACTGGTATGCTGCATAGTATAGTTTTAAAAATGGCGTTTTTGCTTAAGTCAGTAGGAAATTTGACTGCTACAGTTATAGGAACTTCAATTTTCGTAAATGTTATTACTGCAAATCAGTATCTTGCTGTTATTATACCAGGCCAAATGTTTGAAGAGTCTTATAGGAATCATAAATTGAAACTTAAAAACCTAACTAGTTCATTGGAGGCTGGTGGAACACTTTCAGCGCCTCTTATTCCATGGAACAGTAATGGTATGTTTGTATTTTTAACCCTTGGGGTCCCAGTAATAGCGTATGCTCCTTATGCTATATTGTGTTGGTTGACACCAATAATCGTGATAGCTTTTGCATATTTCAACATTAAAATAGATAGAACGAAAACTCCTGACGAGGAGCCTGAAGATCAGCAATAATTTTATTCGCCTTTAGAAGTCGTTGGGGGTGCTAGAAGGATAAAGACAGAATTGATTCCATTTGAAGCTTTTAAAGAAGCAAATTAAAAGAAGTCTTAGTTATCAAAAATGGTAGTGGTCCATCAACGACATATAGTATTCGGTGACGTTGATTTATGGTGCGGACAATCTTGACACCAAAAAATGGGATAAGCGCATTCTTGGGAAACTTTCTATTGATGAACGGGTAAATTATTTTCTCATTGCGGCTGAGATTGCGAAGAGCATAACAAATAGGACAGATTAATCCTAAAAATAAAAAAGAGACTCTATGGGTAACTAGGTTTCAGTTATCTTAAGAGTCTCTTTTTATTACGACCTATCTTTTTGCCAATTTCAGTGAATATTTTATTGAGAACAATATGATCATGAAGGTGATCAACGCAATGAAAATTAATAGGATGATTGGATTGTCGTATAGTTTAAATTTTTCAATGATGTTTGTTCTTAAGATAAGTGCATTATTCACGATACTTGCCAATAGGAAGTTGTAAACAAGAAAAACAATTGAAGTAATGGCAAAATAGGTATACCATTGACGTTTCTTTGTGATATATTTTAAAGGTTGAATTGAAAAGAAAACCATGATTGCATATAATATACCACTAATGATACCATACATTGTTTTCCAGTCATATGCTTCACTAGAAAAGTCGTATTCAAACCCAGTCGATAACAATACTAGGTTTAGCAAAATAACGAATACTCCATAAAATGCGAACACAAGTAGGGTCAAGTATACCATCGCCAAACAAAGTTTATGGAGTTTTGTATTATGATATATCTAAATCCCATCGACTGTACCAAATTTGGGCGCGTCCCGAGATTTAAGTAGTTTCCCTTAGTGGGGCTATAATCTCGGTTTTTTGTTTACCTTGAATGTATCGCTTTTTAACACTTTTACGAACAGAAAATACACTATAAAAGCATGTTGTTTCAGGAGTCTTTTTCGAGCCGTGAAAACTGATTATCCTGGGAAAAAGTGAGTTTTGATATTTTAGTTTCTATTACAAAAAAAGAAATATACATGTTCAATATTTTTGGTGTATTTGGTGTATCATGTGTAACCACTTATTATGATCAATTATTTTGTTTGTTTAAAATATACAACAATTACTTTTATAGTTATTAGTTGTAACTAATGATATAGATAAGATAATAAAGTCATTATAATGTTTCAGATATTTTCAACTTTTAAACTACCTATTAATTACTTTTCCAAAACTATTTTACACTATCTAATTTCAAAATGTCATTTTATAAACAAATCTTTCATGTTATAATTTATGTAAAGGAATTTTTTTCGAAGCTTAATGTGGGGAAAAATCGATAAATAATGGAGGAGATAAGATATGTTAAGGAAAATTTTCAAGGGTATAATAGTACCTACAATGCTGGTTTGTTTTGTTTTAGTACTTGCAGCTTGTAGTGGTGGAAGTGAAACCATATCAACACCGACATATACGATTGCATGGGAAGTCAATGGCACTGTTGTTGAAACTGATTCTAATGTTAAAGAAGGAATAATGCCTAATTATGATGGCACTAAACCAGTTAAAACTGATATTCAATATGAATATACATTTACAGGTTGGACACCCGAATTAACTAATGTAACTCAAAATCAAAAATATACAGCTATATTTGTTCAAGGTGAGATTAAAGAATACACGATTACTTGGAAAGATACTGATGACAGTATATTGGGCACAACTACAGTTGCTTATGGAGCTATGCCGACATATAACTTACCAGAAGACACAGATCAATGGGATTATACTGGTTGGACTCCTAGTGTGGAGAGTGCTACTGGAACTGTTACATACAAGGCGTTACGTGAATTACAAAAATATACCATTACTTGGAAAAATGCAGATAATACTGTGTTAGGAACCCAAGAGGTTGATTACGGAACTTTTCCATCACGCATTCTTCCAGGCGATACAATTGAATGGGATTATACTGGCTGGACGCCTAACTTAGTTGCTGTCACAGAGAATTCTACATTTACTGCAGTACGGAAACTCCAAGAATACACGATTACTTGGAAAGATGCCGATGATAGTATTTTAGGTACAACTACAGTTACTTATGGAGCTATGCCGACATATAACTTACCAGAAGACACAGACCAATGGGATTATACTGGTTGGACACCAGTTCTAGTAGCGGCAACTGGTGTAAAAACATATACTGCAGTTAGAGACGATATAAGATTTAAAATCGATAATGAAGTAATTATTGATAATGAAGATTTAAACATCACTATAATTGAAACATACGAGGATGATATTTGGGGATATAGTTTAAAAGTATATCTTGAAAATAAGACTTCAGATAAAGAGTTGAGATTTAGATTCGATGACGTTATAGTTAACGGATATGTAATTAGTGCATATTTTTCATATTCACTGCCAGCTGGTACAAAGGCTATCAAGACAGTAAGTCTTTCTTCATCAGATTTGGAAGAATCCGGAATAACTTCAGTTGATAAAATTGAATTATATATTAGAGTCTACGACAGTAACGACTGGTCGGCTGATGATTTAGTAGACAATCGATATATTATTTATCCAACTGGACTTTTAGAAGAAGATGTTGTGTCTCCTGAAAGACAATCAAGCGATACAGAATATATCTTGATTGATAATGAAAACTTATCATTTATTATTATTGAGACATATGAGGATGGTATTTGGGGATATAGTTTAAAAGTATATCTTGAAAATAAGACTTCAGATAAAGAGTTGAGATTTAGATTCGATGACGTTATAGTTAACGGATATGTAATTAGTGCATATTTTTCATATTCAGTACCTGCTGGAGCAAAGACTATCCAGACAATTAATCTTTCTTCATCAGATATGGAAGAATCCGGAATAACTTCAGTTGATAAAATTGAATTATATATTAGAGTCTACGACAGTAACGACTGGTCGGCTGATGATTTAGTAGACAATCGATATATTATTTATCCAACTGGTCTTTCAGAGGAAGATATTGTATCGCCTGAAAGACCATCAAGCGATACAGAATATATCTTGATTGATAATGAGTTTGTAACATTCATTATTATTGAGACATATGAGGATAGTATATGGGGATATAGTTTAAAAATATATCTAGAAAATAAGACAGATTCAGAACTCATGTTTACATGGGATGATGTTTCAGTAAATGATTTTATAATTGATCCGTATTGGGCAACAACATTGATGCCTAATAGTAAATATATTAGCTCTATTAGTTTCTCTGAATCAGATTTTGAAGAAAGCAATATTGAAATTGTTGAAAAAATTGTGTTTAAACTAAAAATTTATGATTCTAATGATTGGATGGCTGATGATTTAGTTAATTCTATATATACATATAGACCATAAGTCACTCCATTTAATCTGTGTAATCAAATATTGGAGTAATATTTAATTGTTTTTAATTTTATGTGTTATAAACAGTGGTCCTTGATAATATAATCAAGCACAAAAGGCTACAACCTTTTTAGGAATGTTGTGAATTTTGATAGAACGCTAGTACGTATCAAAATTAGTAGTCTTCTACAATCGAGTTAGTGGAATTTGAACCCTAAATTACAATACAGATTTAGTGTCTTGTGGCAACAATTATGAGTCAAAATAACTAGAGGTGCGCAATTGTATCAAAATAAGTCATCCAACACACTATTTAATTAACAACCTTGTCAAGAGTAAACTCCAATTTTGTGTTGATTGTGCTAAAAGTTGTAAGCTTTTAGTGCAAAAACAGTAAACTTGGTATAACTCTAGAGTGAAACACGCTATATTTTTAGTGAAAAACATGATAAACACCGTAATGACAACACAGATAGAGAGCGTTTAGATGCGGTTAAGAAATATAGGGCGTCACAATTAGGATTAAGTGAGTTTGCAAGACAACAAAACATCAATCGGTCCACGTTTAAAGACTGGGTAGCGGCATTTGATCATCTTCAAGGGGATTTCATCAGACTTGATAACATAGAGGGTAAGCAAGGTGAACTGATCAGCGAAGAAAACATGAAGATGAATATGTTAAAAGGGGATCAAATCTGGACTGCTACGATAAAGTGGGACACATAGGTACCACCTATAAAGAAAGAAGATAGTATAATAATACAAAGGAGCTGAAAACATGTCTTAATAAAAATTCGAAAAGTAAACGATTTTGTTATATATATATTGAAGGAAGGAGGATGAAAAAATTTCAGATTCTTTTAGTCAAAATTATAGTCAGAGATTCCTCATTTAAGTTTCATTCTTTTACAATTATTCATATTAAGAATTTTGTATTTTCATTATTAATATGATAATATTGTTAAAGGATATAGTATTATGGGCGATTACCTCAAAATTGAAAGTTGGTTAAATTATGGAAAATAATCACGCTCCTATATATAAGAAAAATAGTATATCGCTTATTGGTGCTGTAGGTTTAGGTATCGGAGTAATGATAAGCGCTGGAATTTTTGCTCTTGTTGGGCAAGTTGCTGAACTTGCAGGTTCTATATTTCCCCTAATCTTTATTGTCGGTGGAATTGTTACTGCATTTAGTGCTTATTCGTATATAAAATTAAGTAATGAGTTCCCCTCTGCCGGTGGAATTGGTATGTTTTTGATGAAAGCCTATGGTAGATGCACCTTAACTGCTTCAGCCTCACTTCTAATGGCATTTTCTATGGTTATTAATCAAAGCTTGGTTGCAAAAACATTTGGAACATATACACTGCAGCTGTTTGATATTGATCAAATGAGTTTTCTTGTTCCGCTATTGGGTGTCGGTTTGCTGATAGTGGCCTTTATCATAAATATATCTGGTAATCGTTTTATTCAATCCTTTACATCTATTGCTTCTTTGTTAAAAATTGGTGGGTTATCTGTTTTTGCCATTGGAGTGTTATGGATTACTGGGTTCTCGTTTGAATCAGCAGCATCGGTGGGGAATACTGTCAATCCTACATATGTTAGTTATATTGCAGCAGTTGCTCTTACAATTCTTGCTTTCAAAGGATTTACTACCATCACAAATAGCGGTTCTGAAATTGTCCATCCTAATAAAAATGTTGGAAGGGCAATTATTATATCAATATCGATTAGCTTACTCATGTATTTAGTAGTATCCTGGGCTGTTTCAAGCAGCTTATCTATAGCTGAGATTATTAGTGCAAAAGATTACGCTCTTGCTGAAGCAGCAAAACCTGCCTTCGGAAAATTTGGACTGATATTTACCGTAGTGATTGCTATTATCGCTACTATCTCCGGAATCATAGCAAGCGTATTTGCTGTTTCTCGAATGCTTGCTATGCTAACAGATATGCAACTTATTCCACATAAACACTTTGGTATGCCGGGCAGTATTCAGAAACACACACTTGTCTACGCTGTAGTGGTTGCTATTGTTTTAACAATACTTTTTGATTTGAGCAGGATCGCATCAATAGGCGCAATCCTATACCTGATTATGGATATGATTATACATTGGGGAGTATTAAGACACCTACGAAAAAAGGTAGGAGCCAACCCAGTCATTTTGATAATGGCATTATTGTTTGACGCAATAGTACTTGGCGCTTTCCTTTGGATAAAAGTCTCTACTGATTTACTTGTTGTTCTTGTTTCAGCAATCTTTATATTACTAATATTTGTTGGTGAACACTTCTTTTTGAAATTCAAAAGCAAAAGTTAACTAATATTTTGTATCTCACTACGATATTGCAAAACAACACTCTTATGAAAGACCAGAATATGGCTTTGTTCAAAAATTCATAAGTGAGTTCCTCAAGCAAAGGGGCTGTCGGGAAATAACTTTTTCAGATAAACCCAAATAACAAACAAAAAAGCTAGACTTTCAGCATTTATTGCGAAAAAAAGTCTAGTTTTTTTTGATTTTAGCTATAAGTAAAAGGATTAGGATGTCCTAATCAGTTTAAATATGGTCATTTAATCCGTTAATGAATGATTATTCAGAAATCATTCATTAATGCGTATATTCGTTCAATGTTCCACGTTCAAAACGATGGTACTTATTGATGTTTCTTCCGAGTGCGTATAGAGCAAATTCTTTATAAACCTTGTCTTTTGAACGAAGATTTAATCTTCTAAAATCATCGTTTTCTTTCATATCACCAAAAGTGCCTTCTGTTTGAATCGATCTAATCATTCGTTTGATGACACCTTCATCACTTTGGATATTTTTATCAGATTCATTTTTTAGAGTTTCCCAGTTGTGATTCACCTGGAATTGCTTATGTTTATCTTTATGTTTATCTTCATTATAGTTATAAAGGCATTTTGGTTTAAGTGTGCAACCTTGACAAGACTCGCACCTATAAGTTTTAAAGGATTGTTTAAAACTATATTTATATTTATGGGTCGTCTCAACATACTTTAATATTTGATCATTATGACAAGTGTATTGAAACTCACCATTAACAATCGTTTGTTTCATGTTAAAATGTTTTCCGATATTATTTTTGTATTTTCTGGTTTTCTGAGTTTCATGGGTTTGAAGTTTAATGAAAGGTTTAATATTGTTTTCTTTACAGTAACTTAAATTCTTTTCGCTACAGTATCCGCTATCAGCGGTAACTGAAATTAAAGAAGTATTGGTCATTAAATCATGTTTATTTAGAACAGGAATCAGGGTATTATAATCTGTTCGGTCATTCGAAACATACACATCGACAATAAAGTAATTTTCAATGGCATATTGAAGATTATAAGCTGGTTTTAATTGTCCGTTAAGCATATGATCATCTTTCATTCTCATGAATGTCGCATCAATGTCAGTTTTAGAATAACTGTTTCTATCCTTACCCATTGTTTCAAAGTGATATTTATATTTGATAAGACGTTTTTGGATTGGCATGGTTTTTAAACAGTGTGTATAATAGTATATGCATAGAAATACATGGAAAAGACCCCGCTCATTTTAAGAGGGGTCTTCTATTATAAAAAAGCAACTCCGTATGAAAAAGAGTAAAACTCCGAATACTACAAGCCATTTTGGAGTAAAACTCCGTAATGACAAGACACGAATTTAACATCTGTTAAACAGGTGTTTTCTTTTTGGCGGCAGTATACCTTTAGACATAAGAACAATTTCAGGGCAATAATTTGGCGAATTAAAGGTGATAAATGTAGATAACATCCAGAAAAAGGACATTCAAGATTTATTACCTTATTCTCCTTCAATCATCAACTCACTCAAGAGCAGTTAAAATCCGTCATTTTCCACCAGGATGGAATTAGGCTCCCATAAGCAAAACACCACTTTCAGCGGTTCTGGAAGTGGTGTTCTAGTTATACAGTGTTAATATTTGACCTTTACAATGAGTTGACGGATCCTGATGTCTAAAATAAATTTACATATCTTGAATAACAACATAAATAAAAATGAATCAAAAACTCAATATTGATTCCGAACAATTACAATTGAAGGAATGTGTCACAAACACTTTGAAAGCAACAAAAAATTTCGTAATATACACATAAACAAAATAATAGTTGCGTAATTGTGCATAATAACGAAAAATCCAATGATTTTTTATTTGAATTTACAATTTCTTGTCTTTTTTTCTACGAGAGAGTAATTAGAAATATCCACACACTTTACCAACAAGCAACAATATATTTCTATATTATACACAATTACACAATATAAATTGTGTAATTGTACAAAGGATGGTATAACAAGTGTGGAGAGTGATATTATGAAATATTTAGTGATTCTTTCAGAAGAAAGAATATTTGATTATAATTTTGTCTTGGAAATTACTAAAACTCGTACACTTGCGGATACAATGCTGATAATGATGATTACATAGTTTATGTTAGTGACGCTTGGGAATCTAAATATGTGAGGCAAACTATTTCCCTTAGTGATTATAACGATTTCTTTGCTATAGTTCTACTTGTTCAGGAGGATCAATAATTATGAAAAGGTTGTTAATATTTGTTTTTATAGTTGCACTATTTTTATCTGTAGTGTCCTGCAACGAAGATTCTACTGGTTCCGATGCTTTTACTACATTTATAACTCAGGATAATTCCGACTTCATAACCATATTTCCTCAAATCGAGGGCGATGCAAGACCGGAAAATGGGATTGTTGAAGATTATTATGTTGATGATGCAATCGATTTAGACATCGTTGACCGTCTTTCTTTGTATGCTGAAAGCGATATAGCTTCAGATGAGTTCAAAGAATTATACAATAACGCTGAAGATATTTCCATCATACCTGTATATGGTGTATATTTGGAATACACTTCTTTAGCGATTTGCCTGTTTAGCGCTGATGATGTATTGCTTGGTACGAAGACCATTAATGTTTATGAAGATAAAGCTGAAGTGCAAATAACTGAGTTTACAATAATCATAGGTGATACAAGTGATCATAATCCGCTCAGTGACAGCCAATGTTTTTTGAAGATATCGTCTTCTCAAACTGACTATCCCACCTTTCAGTTGCTGGGAGTAGTTTATAACGCGATTGGGTTTCAGACAATATACCCTATCGGTGTGCTTAATGAAGAAAACAATATCAAATATTACTACTATGGGTTATCTTCCTTCCGGCTGGTTGAGCCTTTTTCAACCGTAGAAGAGGGGAGAGACAAATTCAACATGTTCTGGAACATCAAGACTTCAATCATTAACAGTATTCCTGCTTTTCCTTGGAAAACGGAAGTGTTATACGAAGAAGGATATATAAACAAGTACAAGCATCAAGATGTATTCACTATGGGGGAAACACCCGTAGACAACCTCTATGATTACGAAACTGTCATTGCGATACCTTTGCTAGATGAGAATGGAGAGGAAGATATCAATGTATTGCATTTGTTATATATTCAAAACTACCTGATTGGAGAGGTGATTTTGAAAGATCAAGATGGCGTCTATACTTCTGTATTGGCAGTATACGCAGAGAAAACCACGACTGGTGGATACATTCCCCTAGAAGGAATCAACTACGTGGACGCTGTCAAAGATTTGCTGGTTGGTGTTGACGAAACTCAAGTTGTTGGGATAGGATTTGATGGAAGTGAGTATTGCTTGATATTGGTCGATACAGGTTCATAAACATCTCCTTTAGAACACACAGAGATTCATTAGTCCCATTAGCATATTTTTTAGATAAAATTCAAATTCTATCACTATTATTAGTTATTATTTTGAGATTTTTATGGAATCTTGCTCTTTTTTCACTAAAAAACAAACTCCGTCCGAAAATGAGTAAAACTCCGTTGGAAATAGAGTAAAACTCCGTCGAACACGAGTGATTTTAGAGTAAAACTCCATAATGACAAGACATATAACAAGCATAGGTTTGATACAAAGGTATCAGACCTTTTTTTCAAGCAGAAAGGGAGATTTTTTCCTATATTCCAAATTCTATGTGTTCTCTATAGGTTCGATTTAGAACTTTTACTGAGCATATTCGATTTCTGCATTCAACCTTTTAACGATTACTTAACTATTTACACGATTACTCAACAATTTAACGATTACAGAAATAAATATAATTAATATTGCAAAAATATCGATAAAGTGATAAAATATAGTTAGAAAGTAAGAAAATAGGAAAAAAGAAAAAAAGGAAAAAGGTGGATTAGATGATTATAAAACTGAGAAAAAAATCTCAAATTACGATACCCAAAGAAATCATTAATGAGTTAAATCTTCAAGAAAAAGACCAACTTGAGATTTCTATAAAAAAAGGAGTCATTGTGATTGAACCAGTCGCAATATATTCAAAATCATACATCCAAAAATTAGAAGAAACTGTGATGAGAATAAATGAAGACCATTCAAAGTACAATGTTGGACCTTTTAAATCTGTAGAGGAAGCTATAAATTACTTAGAAGATTCAGATGAAGATGATGAGAAAAACAAAGAATCAAAAAAATGACATATGAAATATTATTTTCGACCAGGTTTAAGAGGTCTTTTTCTAAGTTGCAAAATCAAGAAAAGAAATTATTCTACAATAAGTTATCTTTTTTTATAGAGAATCATAGACACCCAAGTCTTAGAACAAAAAAGATCAAAGGTAGTGAGATACTATTTGAGTCTAGCATCAATATGTCAATCAGAGTAATTTGGACATATCAAAATGAGAATTTGATATTGATGGTAGACATTGGTCACCATGACATTTTAAACAAACTATAGTATCTATTTTCATATATAATTAAAAACTATTTAAGTTGATTTGAACAGTCGTTTTCACAGGATCATTTTTAAAAAGAACCATCTTTACACATGTCAATAATGCTGCACGTGCCAATTTGTATTAAAATAGGTAGCATCATATACTAATTTAGATAGCACAAATATGTAATTTAGTAAAAGTAACAACTAAAAATAGAAAGTAACAACAAAATATTGTTTTATTGGACTATAATGTTGTCAAAAGAGGGGATTACATAGTGGAATTTAAAGACAAAATAAAGGAAATTAGGGAAGAAAAAGGTCTCTCTCAACAAGCAGTAGCAGATAGTATATATGTTAGTCGTAGTGCTGTTGCTAAATGGGAAAATGGATTAGGTCTTCCTAGTAAAGAGTCATTGAGACTTTTATCTGAATTTTATAATGTTGAAGAAAAAGATCTTCTCAAAGAACAAATTTATGAAAAAGAATTAGTTTCAAAAAATATTAAAATCAATAGAATGAAATTATCGATATTCTTAAGTTGTGGAATAATTGGAGCATTAGTCTTATCGATGGTTATATTAGGTTTTACCAATAAAGGAGCAGGAAATAATCATTTACTTTATAACAGTATTCCAGATGGTCGGAGTTAAGTATGAAAAAATTACTAATAATATTTATATTTTTTGTGTCCTCTATACTAATAGGTTGTGTCCCAGATAATCGTGGCAGTGCAAGACAAGGAACATATGCTTTATACGAAAGAAATTATCCAAAATGGTACGAAGTGTGGATACCTTATGGAGAAGTCGTAAAAAAATAGAGAAAGGTGAGTCAAATGAAAAAATTAGTGACTTTTCTACTTGTTCTATTTCAAGTATTTATTCTTGTTTCTTGTACAAGCAAATTAGAAAATAGTGCGTTTAAATTTGTCAAACAATTTAACATTTCAAATTTGACGAGTGAGTTTTTGAGCGGGAATGCGATATATGGAATATTTTTATCAGATAGTAGTGAAACAGTATATCAATACAAGATTGAGGGTTCTAATTATTATATAAATCTGGTAGAAGAACGTTCTTTTTCTCAATATGACTCGGAAACAGAAGACAATCTTTACAATGAAGCCAAGAGCATTAAAAATATGTTTTATGTAAATGCTAATAACTTGCAATTATATGAATATAATTTTGATTTATCCACATACACTTATGTAAGCGAACTTAGTGATGATGACATTGAGTCTATAATTATGGTAATTAATCAATATTTGGATAAAGCGGGAACCATTATATCTTTTAGCGGATTATATCCAATTATTGATGAAGTTTTAAGAATTGGTGAAAATTATGGAAGCATAAGTTTTTTTGGTGATTCCAATATTAAATTTATGACATTCACTTTGTCTAAAGATGTGTTTTTACAAAATGCATTCATATTTAAAAACCACTTACGCATGATTTATGGTGAAGAGAAATATAATGATGTTATTGGATCCATAAGCGATTCAAGTTATGATGATATATATCTTAAATTTGAGTGGGATTCAGAAAATGAAATTCTTATGCCTTATTTTTTGATTTCATTCAGAAATGTAGAGTATTACAAAATTACAGTAATTGAAGAAGATTTTATACAATATGTAGATTTTAATTAACAAATATATTAAAGACTGTTTCTAATTAATAACGAAGTAGTTTTATTTGAAAAACACTAAGAGGACTTGAATTAATGCGAGTTCTTTTTTGTTTAATGTTTTAGTAGAGTGAATTATATGCAAGTAATAACTAGTGAATCAGTATTTAGTGGACATCCGGATAAAGTGTGTGACCAAATCACTTTCTTTAATAATTAAGTGTAAAGAGTAGCTTTGATTATAATGATGATTGTGCTAAGAGTTGTAAGCTTATAGTGCACAAAAAGTAAACTTGGTATAACTCCAGAGTGAAACACGCTATATTTTTAGTAAAAAACATGATAAACACCGTAATGACAACACAATTTTTAATTATTTGACAGCTCCAACCGATAGAAGAAATTATCCGGGAAGACTATTAGTTATAATGAAAAAAGAGGGTAAAAGACAAGAGGATTATATTATTCGTCTTAAGTATAAAGACTACAAAAAATTGCCCAAAAAATATGTAGATTTTATTGGAATAATTATATAAATAAAATGGGTTTATTAAATTATGGTTTTGCTTTTGTAATGTGGACATGATGAGTGAGGATTTCAAAATGTAGTAAGTAAAGTTTAATGAGAGTTGGGATTAAAAATATCTAAATCTCATGAACTGTACCACTAGGTTAGTTAGGCTTGATGTGATGTATCAATTATCTCAGATTTATAATATGACTATTGATGACCTGATACAGTGTAGATTATAAATTTACTGATTGACAGGCATAACGACTTGTGATACAATTAAATTGAAATTGAAACAATTTTTTATAAGTTGAATTTATAGCACCATACTAAAATAAATTTATCAAGTCAAACACCATTCAAGAAAGAACTATTAAAAACATCATAAAAGCCTATACGCATGAAGTAGGTGAAATATAAAATGTAAATACTGCTTTATATTATATATACCTGATGTGAACATAACAACCGATGAAGCCAAGCGTTTCATCGGTTTTTCATTTCAGAATTTCCTTAAGTTGAAAAGTTCATAGTTTATTCTTTGAAATCTCGAGAAACCTATTGAGAATAGAATTCGGCTATTGCTGATTGAAGAGAAATGAGACTTGTTAAGAAATACTTCCTATGTTAGTAACTAACGAAGGTAGCCTACAGGTTAGGGTGTGAATAAGACTTTAATCTTAGATATATAATAAAAATATTATTAAGGAGGGAACGAAATGAAAGGCAAAACATTTATTAGTATGATTCTATTACTTTTGACAATTACTATTTTAAGTTTTTCATTCAGCGCTGTTTTTGCCCAAACAAGTAATGATCTATTGCTCAAGGCTGGAAGAGAGTTATATCAGAAAATTGTAAGTCTTGATGACAATGAAAAGATTGACATTTATATTTGGAAAACCTCAATAAGTCAAGAGGAATATAAGGAAGAATTATTGAGGTTAGGGTTTGATGAAGCTATCTACGGAAATGAAGATCTGTTTCAGTCAGAGATCGTATCCAAGTTACAGGAATATGATAACAATGACAGAATCAAGGAAATACGTAAAGAATATAAAATCTCTAGACTTCAGGCAATTAAAAATGTGACTGTTGCTACCAATACAAAACTTTTTGATGACTATGGAATTGATATGGAAGATGTGATTTACTTTAGCAGCTATACTTCAACAGTAATTGTATCTATTTCAAAAAATGATATTTTCGATCTTATTAACGATGAAACAGTAATCGGCATCTCATTATATGAAGATGTTAAGATTGAAAATCAACTTCTTATTTCGGTGGATCAAGTTAATGCGGGATATGGTACTATTCAAAATCCAGGGTTGAAGAACGTTTCTCAAGGCGGATATGATGGTACAGATGTAACAATTGGAATAATCGAAGCAGAAAGTGGCAGATTTGATCCTGATGCTCCGCAACTCAGTGACATGGTTTCAAGTGGACAACTTGAGTTTATAGAAGTTGAAGGAGTAGACGAATCAATATTTTTTCACGCCACTCAGGTTACTAATATTATTGCTGGACAAAGTTATTCATTTTCAGGACATACATACGAAGGCATTGCAACTGGGGCTCAGATTTACCAATCTGCGATTGTGTCTATCGCAGATGTGTATACCGCTTTCACACAATTTGTCGACTTGAATGTGGATGTAATTAATTTTAGTGCAGGTACATCGTACTATGGCGGAGATTATTCATCTTTTGACCAAGAAATTGATAATTTGATTTATTCTACGAAAATCATTTTTGTTGTTGCGGCTGGCAATAATGATATAGATATTTTTAGCCCTGCCAAAGCATATAACGCTATAACGGTTGGAAGCGTAGACACAAAATCCACCAATACATCGCCAGAAACGCCTCCTTATGATGTTAGCTCGTTTTCAAATTACTCGGTAAATACTTATATGTCAAACAAGCCTGAAATTGTAGCACCGGGGGAATTAATCGGGTCGATATTTACTTCAACATATGCATATTACGGCAATGGTACAAGTTATTCAGCTCCTCACGTTGCGGGAGTAGTCGCACAATTGATTGAAAAGTATGGTTCTTCTATTAACTCGAATAATTATGTAACCTATTTCAAAGGGCGTTTGATGTTAGGAGCTCAGGCAGCACTTGTGGATGATAGTTCACATAGAACTGGAGATAGTGCGATATTTTATAATCAACAAGGAGCTGGATTTCTCGATGCAACAAATAGCGCAAAATCAATTGCTGGCTGGAATAAATATGTTAGACTGAGTACTCTCAGTTCGAATTACTATGTATATATATTTACTCCTCCAATGGATTTTTCGCTTAGAGCAGTGTTGATATTCGAGAAACCTGAGAATTCGCAGATAACAAGTAATTATGGCAATAATTTAAATCTGTATCTTCAGAGTCCGGGAGGAACAGTGTTTAGCTCATCAACGTCTTCTACTAATATTCATGAAATGCTGGAATATACAATTCCAGCGAATCAAGATATTTTGCTTAGAGTGAATAGAACAGCATATATTAGTTCGTCACTATATATCTCAATAAGTTGTTTCTGGATGGGGGTATAATTCATGAAAAGAGTAATTATTATTGTACTTATCTTAATTGGTATATCAATGTCAGCATGTGTTTCGACTACAGAAGAGCCAACAACAGAAATTCCAACGACTACTGAAGAACCAACAACTGAAGAACCAACAACTGAAGAACCAACAACTGAAGAACCAACAACTGAAGAACCAATAAACACGTCATTTGTGTCAGCTGATAGTGCTAATGTCGAATCTGATCTGGTAACCTTTATTGTGCAAATAAATACTACCACAATTGATGGTTCTAATCCTGTGGTTACTGTTGTTGTTGAAATTACTGCCAAGCAAGTCATTGATCTAGATTTAGGTACCTCATCATATGAAGATGAAGGGGTTATTGGAATAAGAGTAATATCCGTCGATGATGATGAAATATCGTTGTACAGTGAGTATTATGATATCCCTGTTACAGATGATATTTACAATGTTCATCTTGATATAGATGATTCATTAACTAGAACAATACAATTTGCACGTATGCCATTTCATGGCGGGGCGGGAGGAGAATTAATATGTCCGCCAGGAACATATAAGGTCCAAGTTGCATTATTTGCGCCAGAAATGGTATGGATAGATACCGATTTGATTATCACCGTTGCATAATTGGATTGTATTGGATATTTTCCACAATTATTTTTTAGACACTCACCCTTTAGTCAAATATTAGTAAAATCAAGATATCAAAATATAGGGGTGTGTAAAAATAGGGTAGGAGTGCGTAAATTTCCTAAAGGGTGCGTAATTGTATCAAAATGTGCAAGACTCGACACAAACTAAAACTAATCATATAACATTAAATTATCTTCAAAATATATTTCTTTACTTTTTCTAGTGCTTGTGAGTGTAAACATAAAACGTTCATTTTGATGTTACTTGAGTACACACAACACCCTATTTTCGAGCAATCTTGTTCACTCAACGCATAATAAAACTAGTCATATAACATTAAATTATCATCAAAATATGTTTCTTTACTTTTTCTAGTGCTTGTATGTATAAACATAAAACAGTCATTTTGATGTTACTTGAGTACACACAACACCCTATTTTCGAGCAATCTGGTGCACTCAACGCAGCATGTGTGAGAAAACATATTTAATAAAATACAAGAAGAAGTTCTAATTTGGAGCTTCTTTTTCTATAAATAAATTTGTATTTATCTATAATGTAGACATTAAAATGTGGAATTTCCAAAATTCCATTAAGTAAGTTTATAAGTTTATACATTTTCTAAGTATTCTAAAGACAGTTTATCTAGGAAGTGTGGCAATAAATTAAAACTTAATATATAATGGAAATAATAATAAAAATCATCAAAAACAGTAAACACGGTATAACTCCAGAGTGAAACACGCTATATTTTTAGCAAAAAACATGATAAACACCGTAATGACAACACACCCCAATTATACCAAGTTTATTTCTACGTTAAAAAGCGATTAAACCGCCATATTTAGCGGTTATTAGAGATAAACTTTTTTTATTTGATTTGATAAATGTGCTCTGCTATGAAAAAACAGGACACACTCCCCCCCTTTATAGATAATAATGTATAATATAAATAAGACAAGGAGAAAAAGTATGACAAATCACTATACAACGGACTTTAAGCTTAAGATTGTTAAAATGATATTAGAGGAACACATATCAAAACATGAGTTAGAAAGACAATATAAAGTAGCCAGAAAAACTCAAAGAGACTGGGTACGTAAATATGAACAAGAGGGTATAACAGGCTTAATTAATAAGAAGAAACAAAGAGATAAAATACCAACAGATAAAACAAAAGATACAATAGATGATTTGAAGCATCAAATCTTTTTATTGAAAATTGAAATAGAGCGTCTTAAAAAAGGTTATTCTAAAGAAGATGTAAAATATATAAAAAAAAACTCATAAAACAATATGAGTTTGAACTGATAGATAAATTCAAGGCTAGATTCTATATAATGGATTTATGTAAGGATTTAGGTCTTCATAGGTCAAGCTATTACAGGTATCTTAAGAGGAAGACTTATTTAACTCATCAGGAAGAGACTAAAAATTATTTGAAGATGTTAATCAAGAACTATCATGAAATGTACCCAACAAAAGGATATAGATCAATTAGGAAAGATATTAGAGATGAAACTGGATGGGTTGTAAGTTATTACTTAATGTATCGCTGCTTTAAAGAAATGGGGGTTTTCTCAAAAGCAAGAAGGAAAGCCTTTAGAAGGCCAAAACATCAATCTGATAAGTTCCCTAATTTAATAAATAACAATTGGTTAACCTCAAGACCATTCGAGATTGTGTGTTCGGATACAACCATGTTGGTTATCAATGGTAAGAAATATGATTGGAACTATCATATAGACGTCTTTAATAATGAAATGGTTGGTTGGAATCTAGCCAACTACAAACATGGTATGGGCGTTATGAATCATCTTA
>Ga0306869_1000390_pt1 | contig 21256 bp, 25 predicted proteins | sample AntRauTorckE6833_FD_190421 | JGI IMG/M metagenome (GOLD analysis project Ga0306869, IMG submission 190421) | Saline lake microbial communities from Rauer Islands, Antarctica - Metagenome Torckler E6 #833 (v2) (version 2) | ecosystem: Environmental > Aquatic > Non-marine Saline and Alkaline >... | reverse complement strand
TTTTTATGTGCTTAATAAAAAAAAGAGTATTTATTATCGAAGTAAAAAACAAAAAATATTATTATTAACCTAAATTGTAATTTGTAGTATTATACATTTATAACATACAGTAGGTGATATGCGACGGTGTTGTTTAAAAACAGTCGAACAAAGAAAATACTGTCAAATGAGCGCTTGTTAGAAAACATCATGGATCATGCGCAAGAGGTTTAATGAACAAATTGTTAGATTTAGAGTCAATTCTAATTGGTCATTAATTTCTCATGAACCACCGCCAAGTAAACATAGATTGAAGGTCCTATCAAGAAATTTGAGGGTTGTTGGGCGGTGGATGTATCCAAAAATCACAAACTCATTTTTACTTCTTGTGTAGAGCAGGAGGGAACAAGGAAAGAACAATTAACTGCATTGTTATATTAAAAATAGTTTATTACCATTAGGAGGGAGTAATAACATGTCGTTTGATTTTGTAGTTGCGCCAGGAACCATATTGAAGGAATACGTGGAGAATAGGAACATCGGTCAAAAGGAGTTGGCCAAACAGACTAATAGTAGTGAGCGACATATATCCAACATCATTAATTCGAAAGTGAAATTGAGTGAAGAGTTTGCATTAAAGTTAGAAGATGTCTTTCCTGACGTTAAAGCAGAATTTTGGAAAGATCTTGAGAGTTATTATCAAATAAAACAAGCTTCGTCAAAACAAGAATGATGAAAGCAATGATTTAGATAGACTGACCAAAGATGTTCAGTTTGATTATTAGTTTAAGGGGTTGGGTACTCCATACAAAAAAAGGAACAAAGAAGCTTGAGCTTTTAAATGTAAAAAGTTTCTCAGAGGTGGATAAAGAAATACGATATCTTATATTAAGACGAAGAACTGTTATTTAACAGTTATGCCAAAAATTTTTTCATATCTGAGAATGATTATCGTTCAATTGACGATCAATATGGCAATACTAATTTAACAGAAAGTAAATATTAAAATTTTCAAGTAAACATAAAGTCATTCCATCCGTTTTGATGGTTACTATATAGACGTTTGTATTTCTGATTGCCACTTATTATATTCAGAGTACCATATACAATTCTCTCTCTTTGTTTCAGTAAGTTTACATCTACTTTTATGTTAATACTCACGAAAAACGCTATATTCGCCCACACCAAAGATTAATGGATTGTATGCCCTATTTGTCTAAAGATGAGAAGTGTTGAGAAAAAGTTTAGTTAAAGTTCTACAAAAGAACATTTAAGTTGCAATTATAGAACTTTATGATATCATATGTTCAGAAGGAGTTGAGTCCTATGAACAGAAGTGAAAGACTTAAGAAACTAAGAGAGGCATTGCATCTCTCTCAGATGTATGTAGCCAAGCATTTGGGGATTAACCGCTCTTCATTCAACAAACTTGAAAATTCCAAACGCAAGCTAGATTCCGATGAACTTGCCGCTCTTTGCGATCTTTATGGTGTGACCGCGGATTATATATTAAATGGTGAATCTCATCCTGACAAAAGTTCATACTTCGCGCGTACATTCGAGACGCTCTCTGAAAATGATCAAGAGGAGATCATGAATGCCATACGATTCAAGAAACGGTTGAAAGACAAGTTAAATGACAAATAGTGATATTGAAAAAGCGGTTAAGGATCCAGTTCTTCTTGCTACGGTTATCGGTGCCTTAATTGATGAAGAAAACACTGTAATTAATGTCTATGAGATTGCCAAGACATTAAAAATATTCATTAAGTATACAGTGTTTGAATCAAATCAAGGTGGATTCTACATCCCTCCTGAAGACGAGGGTGATATCCACCTTGTTTTAATAAATGCGGAAGACATCATCACGCGTCAAAGATTCTCGCTTGCTCATGAAATTGCTCATATGCTTAGATTCCAATACAACGACGTTACAACAAACACCGCAAAAAACAGAAAAAAAGAAGAATACTTCTGCAATAAATTCGCCGAACACTTACTCGTTCCCAAACATAAACTCAAAACAGCTTTAGAAGCTTTTGAGAACGCCCCATTCATTGATTTTTCGGATATTCACGGTTTTGCGAGAAGGTTTGGTGTCAGCTTTTCGATGATGACCCGGGTTCTTGCCTACAGAGAAAACAAAATAGAGGGCGAAACAGATGACCGGGACCTAACAAGAAGAATCGATTTGTATTTTCAATCGCCAAAGGATGATTTAAAGCAATACTGGAACCATATTTTGAATCTTTACAGAATGGCAATTGATGCCTAGCCTTTTGATTATTTCGATTATGACAAAAGAAGAGAACTCAAACGAATCAATAACTACATCTACAATGAACTCAAAAACGAAGGCAAAGACATTCCAATTGATCAATTATCTGAAATTATTACTGACGATAGACTGAATAGCTTGAAAGGTTTTGATGCCTATCAAGTGGACGATGCTCAAAAAGTTATAGAAGCCGTAGGACAGTATCGTCTATATCAAAATTTACAAAAAACAGAGGATTGTAAAGACGTATCTTTTTATGATGTCAAAACCTATCACAAAATACTTTACGCACTTGCACCTTACCAGGAAGCTTCCGGAAAATTCAGGCAAAGCAATAACATAGTAACGAAAGGAACTCTAAAGACCACCGATTATACCAAGCTTGATCAGGAATTTATGGTATTAAGTAAGGATTTTGACATAAACATTTTATGCATGGAGGCCATGAGCCATTCAGGGGTGATAGAACATGCAGTCAAAGCACATTATCAGCTCGTAATACTGCATGCGTTTCCGGACGGAAACGGACGTGTTTCCAGGGCTTTCATGAACAGACTTCTTACATGCAGAAATATCCCTGCTATCTATTTTTATAACGAAGAAAAATTACAGTACATTAAAAATTTAAAGTATATTGATGAATATAAGAATTACACAGGGTTATTCGTGCAGGTTTATAAAGCTATCATATTCTTCGGATAAGCTCCTATAGCTATGGTTACCTTGATTGTAGATCTTTACTAGCTGTTTCTTAAAGTCTTCATCGAAACGCTTTTTGGCCATTTAAATCTCCTCCTGATTTAATTGTACCATGTTAAGTAAAGAACTGTCCTATTAAGTGTAACCTATCCAATCTCTATTTAATTCAATCACTATATAAATATCTAATTATTCATTATTTAATCTATTTTAATTCAGCTTTTAGCAGTATTGAATTATATAACTAAACATTTCATATAAATCTAGGATAATAAATTTATGGTTCACCATTAAAAGGTCCAACTTTATCAGAGGAAATAGATAACGGCTATAATACAAGAGAAGCATACTTCATATATTTGATAAACCTAAAACTGATTATCAAATTATCTGGTGTAAGTTCTCCTCTATTGCAAAGCTAACAATAGATCAAAATATAAAAACTGGTATACTCTGCGAAATTTGTGAAGTGTTAGAATATGACTATAAAGAAATGTAAGCGTCAAACCAACGGTACCTCCAATTTATTATAAATAGATAGTATAATACCTTCAAGCAAATAAATTGGAGGTACCGTTGGTTTGACGCTTACCCCTGTCTCTATCCTAGCTAAATTTTCTCAAGAGCTCTATGATCTCTTTCATACTTATCATCCTTCGATAAACTTACAGTGTAATTATATCACTAATGAAAGCCTTTTACAAAAGACGTTAAACATTGTCAATTAATTGACAATTTGTCAACAAAATAAAAATGTCTGGCACCTCAAAAAGAGGAGTCAGACATTTATTATTTATCTATTTTCTTTAGACAGTATTACTCAATAATATTTTCTTGCATAGTCTCACACAATGTGTTGACACTATGTTCAATGGATTTAATAGCCTCTTCATTTGGGCTTCCTTCGAATTCGACTGATTCAAGAAAGTCCCACTTCATCTTGACGTTCTCAATGATCTTATTAAAATCTTTTTCTGCGCCGCCACTCCAGCCGTAAGAGCCAGTTCTAAATGCTTTTTTACCGCTTATTTTCTTTCTCCCGAGTTCATCGATCGCGTGGGCAACTGGTGGGAACATTTTATATTCATAAGTAGGCGCAGCAACAATGACTCCTGCAGATTTGAACACATTGGTCACCATCTCACTAGAAGTGGTTTGTGGCATACGTACATCATTAACGGTAATACCTTTGGCTTCTATCATGGTTTTGATTTTTTCAACAGCTTTGCCGGTCATTCCATACATGGAGCCCCAAAGAATGGTAACTTCGTTTTTCCCTTTTCCACTTGCATATTCCGCGTAGCGTGCATACGCATCGATGATGGTACTAGGGTTCTCTCTATAGACAGGGCCATGACCTGGTGCGATGACAAAAGGATTGAGTTCCCTGGTTTTCTCAATAGCCTTTTTGGTCATTTTTGAGAACGTCGCCATAACGTTTGAATAATAACGAATGCTTTCTTTTTCATAAAAAACTCTATCTTCTTTTGTGAATTGATCATCAAACATGGTGTCTTTTATAGTCCCAAATGCCCCATACATATCACACGGAAATAACATTTTTGAATCTTCTTCAAACGTCATCATGGTTTCAGGCCAGTGAATGTTTGGAATCGGGTGGAAGGTAAGCTTTTTACCTTTACCAAGATCGAGGCTATCCCCCTCTTTTACAATCATGGTATCCATAGGGGTCTCCCCATAAAAAGAATAAAGCATGGCTTCAGCTTTTTTAGTCATGACGACTGTGAAGTCATTGGTGATCTTTTTAAAGTTTTCAATCCATCCTGAATGATCAGGTTCAATATGGTTAATAACAAGATAGTCGATAGATTCAGGGGTGATATCGAATTCCTTAAGATGTGCATACAAGGATTCAGGCAATCCATCCCACCCGATAATGCCGTCGATGATGGCGGTTTTTTCACCTTTTACGATATAAGAATTCAGTGATACACCATGTGGGACATCCCACATGCTTTCAAAGAGCATATGATCAATATTCGCACTCAACATGAAAATATTGTCGGTTAATTTAGTTTTGTTCATAAGGGTTCCTCCTGCGTTTGTCGGTTAATAACACTACTGAATTATTATATCGCATACAAGTATTTATTCAAGGATTTAAACCTTTTTAATCCATAAAAAAAGCACTCCCCTAAAGTGTAGGAAAGTGCTTGTATAATTGAGTGTATTAAACCTGAGAAGCAAGTAATTTCATTGTACGAACCATTTGTGATACATAACTCATTTCGTTGTCGTACCAAGAAAGTACTTTAACCATTTGCTTGCCATCAACTTCAACGATGCTTGTTCCGTTTGCATCGAATAGTGAACCATAGCTAATTCCGATGGTATCACTTGAGACGATTGGGTCACTAGTATACCCAAGTGTTTCGTTCGCAGCGTTTTCCATGGCTTTGTTGATGTCTTCCACAGTCACGTTTTTACCAAGTTCAACCGTAAGGTCTACGATAGATCCAGTAGGCGTAGGTACGCGAAGTGCGATGCCATCAAGGGCGCCGTTGAGATGCGGCATTACTTTGCCGACTGCGGCGGCTGCCCCTGTAGATGTAGGAATAATGTTTTGAGCTGCAGCGCGTCCGCGGCGAGCCATGATGCCTTTAGCGTGCGGTGCATCAAGTGTGTTTTGATCGTTGGTGTATGAGTGAGCAGTTGTCATGAAGCCTTTAACTAAACCGAAATTGTCATCAAGCACTTTGACAACAGGGGCTAAGCAGTTCGTTGTACAAGACGCACCACTTACTACTTGTTCACTACCGTCAAGAACGTCATGATTGACGTTGTAAACGACGGTTTTGACGTTGCCTTTAGCAGGGGCTGAGATCATAACTTTTTTAGCACCGGCTTTGATGTGTTTCATCGCGCCGTCTTCACTTGTAAAGAACCCAGTTGATTCTAGGACTACGTCCACACCAAGTTTTTTCCAAGGAAGGTTTTCCGGGTCTTTTTCTGCATAGACACGAATTTCATTTCCATCGACAATGATTGAATTGTCTGTGTTGCTGATTGCATCATTTTTGTAACGACCCTGCGCGGTATCGTATTTGAGAAGATGCGCAAGCGTTTCTGCGTCTGTAAGGTCATTAAGTGCTACGACTTCGAAGTCTGGGTTTTCGTTCATCAAACGAAAAGCAAGACGACCGATTCTTCCGAATCCATTAATTGCTACTTTTACTGACATATAAATGTCCTCCTAAGTATATTTTCTTTCATACTAATTATATCAACTCATGGGACAAATACAAACAATATGGTATTATTAAAAACGTTTTCAACTTAGTATGGTCCATAAAAAAGCCCAGCTTCTAGGCTGGGCTTTGGTTTAATACGTCTCTTTAAGATCTGCTTCTTTAAGTTCTTCGAAGTAGGTTTCAAGCGCATTGAGATAATCACAGTCTTCCCCTTGCTTCTCACAGCTAGTACACATGATAATTTCGCGCAGTCGCTTTGGGATGAAGGTTCTGATTTCATCTTCGTTGTACCCCACCTGCATCTTTTTGTCCTCTATGATGATAGGCCGTCTTAAGACACTAGGGTTTTCGATAATGAAATTGGTCAATTCGTTAAGAGTCATTTCTTCTAAGTCGAGATCATTATCTTGAAACACTTTTGAGCGCGTAGAAATAATATCTTCAAATCCGCCTTCGGTGTTTTTAAGCATATTCATGATGTCATCACGGGTAAGACGAACGTTAAAAATATTTTTCTCTCTAAACTCGATGCGGTGTTCCTTGAACCATTTTTTAGCTTTCCGGCATGAAGAACAGCTCGGAGTTGTATACATTTGAATCATAATGATGACCTCCTTGTAAAGCGGTCGGTTTTTTACCAAATATTTTAATAAATCATCGATATTAGTAATACAACTTAACTATAACACAGATTATAATAAATATGAATTAGTTTTAAAAACTTTTTAATGTAAATGCTTGCAGTTTCACTCATGCAATTGACACCTGGATATGCTATAATGATTGAGACATTATTATATCAAATGGAGGGTCATTTATGAAGTGGAATTTACAACATTTATACCAATCTTTGGATGCGTGGAAGAAAGATTACGAACGCGTCAAAGAACTCATTGCAGAGCTCCCTGAATTTCAAGGGAAGCTAGGCGAATTCGAAATCTTTAAAAAGTACTACGAACTTCAACGTGAGCTTAGTATAAAACTCAACAAACTTTATCAGTATGCCCATCTCAAAAGCGACTTGAACAAGAAAAACGTCGAGAACAGCGGACGGGTACAAACCATGGTCAGTCTCGTCACACAGTATTCGCAGGCTACAGCCTTCGAATCCCCTGAAATTCTATCACTTGGTGAAGTGAAGGTCAACCGTTTCCTAGACCGGGACCCTGCGCTTGAAGAGTACCGTTTCCCACTTAAAAAACTGTTTCACCAAAGCAAGCATATTCTTGATGCCAAAAGAGAAGGCTTGCTTGCGAATTTCGGTGAAGTCTCAGGACAAGGCAGCAATCTTCACGGCGCATTGAGCGTCGCCGACAACAAAGCGGTGGATGTTACCCTTGAGGGTGGAAACACTGTTTCGGTGTCCAACGGGAACTTTAGAAGTTTGATAGCGGACGCAAAAACTGCCAAAGACCGAGAAACCATATTCAAAGCGGTATTTGCTTTCTACGAAGAACACAAGCATTCTTTCGCTGAAATCTACAGCACCGTGCTTAAGACGAATGTGGCCACTATGCGTTCGAGAAACTACGAATCTACCTTAGAGAGCAAACTCTTTTCCAATAACATAGACCCGAAAGTTTATCACACCCTTGTAGAAACCGCCAAGGAAAACACGGATCTCTTAAAACGCTACTATAAAATAAGAAAAGAAGCGTTAGGCCTAAAAACCCATCATACCTACGACCGCTTCATCCCACTTGCTGAAAGCAACTCGAAGTTCGAGTATGAAGAAGGCAAGAAACTCTTCTTTGAAGCGATTGACCACCTTGATTCAGACTTCAAGAAAAAAGCCAAAGACGCGCTTAAAGAAGGCTTCGTCGATGTGTATGAACAAGACGGTAAGCAGACTGGGGCGTATTCATCAAGTTCGCTCAATGAACATCCCTACATACTGCTCAACTTCGATAACACCCTAGGGGATGTCTTCACTGTAGCCCATGAAGCGGGACACTCCATGCATTCGCTTTTCTCAGCAGAACACCAACCCATGGCTACCCAAAACTACACCATCTTCGTCGCGGAAATCGCTTCAACATTCAACGAGCATTTACTCCTTGATTACTTCATCAGTAACAACAAGGGCTCTAAAGAAGACAAGATTCAACTTCTGCAACAATCCATCGACGATATCGCGGCAACGTTCTTCCGCCAGACCCTGTTTGCGGCCTATGAACTTGAAGCCCATAAACTCGCAGAAAGTGGTCAACCAATCACTTATGAATCACTTTCCAATATCATGGTCGATCTTTACAAACATTTTTACGATATCGATATTACTAAGGAAGGACCCAAACCTTACGTTTGGGCTTACATCCCTCACTTCTTCTTCGCACCGTATTATGTCTATCAGTACGCCACAAGCTTCGCGGCCAGCCTTAAACTCTACGACATGGTCAAAGAAGACCCGAGCAACATCGAAAACCACATGAAACTCCTTAAAAGCGGCGGCAACGACTTCCCTATGGAACAAGTCAAGCGCGCCGGACTCGACCTCACCGACAAGTCAACCTTCGAAGCGGTCACAAACCGCATGAAGACCTTGCTTGATGAACTAGAGGTTGCACTTAAGGAATAATTTGATACACTATAAGTAACACCGTGAGAAGGACGGCCACATGAGTCAAGCGAGGCAGGGTCGGTGCAAGCCTGTCAAAACATGTGTCCTGGCCCTTTGAGTGACGTTAATAGCGTCCGTAAGCTTGCGTTAAAAGCGAAAGTGTCAACGCAAGTTGAAACCAAGGTGGTACCGCGGAATATTCGCCCTTGACCCTTATTTGGTCAAGGGCTTTTTTTATTAGAAAGGACTGATTTTATGCCCAAACACATCGTCTCAGGCATCCAGCCTACAGGTACGCTCAATATTGGAACGTATTTAGGCAGCATCAAAAACTTTGTGAAACTCCAAGAGGAATATAGTAGTCATCACTTCTTTTTGTTTATCGCGGATTTGCATGCAATCACCATTCCAAGAGACCGGGTGAAACTGAGAAAAACCATCAAAGAACTCGCAGCGCTTTATATTGCCTGTGGCCTCAAAGAAGACAACCTATCCTTGTTTATTCAGTCAGAAGTCAGGGCCCATTTACACATGAGCTATCTCCTTCAGACATTCACCTATATGGGAGAACTTGAACGCATGACTCAGTTCAAGGAAAAAGCAGAGAAGCAAGAAAAAGGCGTCACTTCCGCCCTCTTCACCTATCCCACCTTAATGGCGGGTGATATTCTTCTTTATGACGCAGAGTACGTTCCCGTGGGTGAAGACCAGAAACAACACTTGGAGCTCACCCGTGATATCGCTACTCGCATCAACAACCGTTTTGGCGAATTCTTCGCCGTCCCAAAACCGCTTATCCCGAAAGTCGGTGCGCGCATCATGAGTCTCAGCGAACCTACACGCAAGATGAGCAAGTCCGATGAAAACGTGAAATCAAGTATTCTTCTGCTCGATGATGAAAACATCATCCGCAAAAGGATAAGGAGCGCTGTCACTGACAGCGAAGGCACCATTCGCTTTGATAAGGAAGAAAAACCAGGCATTTCAAACCTCATGACCATTATGGAAGCGATTACTGGTAAACCCGTCAAGGAAATCGAAGATGAATACAAGGACAGCACTTATCATGTATTCAAGGAAGACCTTGCTGAGATTGTCGTAAACGAACTGAAGCCAATACAAGAAAAATACGAATCGCTTTTGAAATCGGTCACGCTTGATCAAATCCTCGACAAAGGCCGTGATGAAGCTAGTAAAATCGCAGAGAAAAAGGTACGCAAACTCAATCACAAATTGGGCCTTGGGCGCAAGAGACGCTAGTGCAACTCTAAAGCGAAATCCATTATTTTAAAAAGCGGTAACTTCAACCAAATCCCCGCTGCATGCACGGATCATCTACTGTGATTGTGGAGTAATTGTGACAACGCCGGCCCTTTTGAAAAAACCCTGTATAAAATCCGGCATTTTTACCATATCCGGCTTCGATATAATCCACAAGCCCGTTCGATTTTGAAATTCGTCTTGCGGCGATTGAAAATGTGTAGGCACTAACTACCATGATTGCCCCACCGATAAGCCAGGCAAGTATGGTAAGCCCAAGTCTTCCTCCGGTTGCGATTAAGACGTCATCGGCTTTGAAGAAAACACCACTACCAATCACAATGCCTACACCCATGGAAGTGGCGACAAAAAATCCGTACTTTTCTTTTAACGTCTTCATGGAACCACTCCTTTTTAGTTTTAACAAAATATACGAACCCTTGCATACTATGTCAACGCTTTTAAGTGATAGAGTGTTTTCATAAAGCATCATAAAAAAATCGGCCCCTTTCAGGCCGACTCACTATTTAAGAGTAAGGTGTTGAAAATGGTCTGTGATGGCTTTGATCGCGGCCGTTTCATCACTGCCTTTGGCTTCCACAACCACAAGCGATCCGCGCTCTGCACCTAGAGACAAAACTCCCATGATGCTTTTAAAATCAACGGTGGTCTCTTCGTAGGTAATGGTGATATCGCTTTTGAATTGATTGGCTTTGCTTACAAGGGTTGTGGCCGGTCTCGCATGCAGCCCTTCGTCGTTTGATAATACGTATTCTTTTCTCATGAGCGCGTGCCCTCCATTGTTTTGAGAAGTGCGTAATACACTTCTTCATTGTTATCCTCAAAGTAAAATTTGAGTTTTTTTCCGATGACGTTGACCCCGATAGCCCCAACTTCTTGCAGGGTTTCAAGGCTGATGTCCCTAGGTCTTTTCACAGTCACATTGATTTTGTTTCTGACAAAATCTATTTTCTCGATGGAACCCGCATTCAGTGTTTCATAAATGGTTTTCACATCGATATGTTTTGATTCAGGCGTCTTCTTTTTGAGCACTGTGAGGATAATGAGCAGAATGAATAATACTACACCTGCTAAAACCAAATAATGCCAGAGCTCTAAAGATTCAAGGCTCATACTATCACTCCCAAGTCTATGTAGCGTATTTATTTTACCACACTTCGTTTATTTTTAAAACGATTTAAGGTATAATACGTAAGTATGAAAGAAGAAAGCCCGGTGACTCTATGCAAGCATTTATCGATTTACTCAAATACATATTCTTAGGGGCACTTCAGGGATTCACTGAACCCTTACCAGTCTCCTCAAGCGGTCATTTAGTGATTGCTCAGGCACTCCTTGACATACCGAACATGGATTACTTGCTTGAGGTTTGGCTCAATTTTGCGAGTCTACTTGCAGTCATTCTTTTGTTTAGAAAGAAAATCTTATTGTTGATTGTAGGCAACATTAATTTCATCTTCAAAAAAGACAAAGCCTACAAAAATGAATTCAATTACGCCGTTGCAATCCTTATCGGGATTATTCCTGCCGGATTTGTAGGATTCTTCCTTAAGGATTTTCTTTCAGAATTTTTCCTGAATCTCTTGTCTGTTGGCATTGCGCTCTTAGTAACTGGAGCACTGCTTCTATTCGTTCAAAAGAGCAGTGTGGAAAACGAAAAGCAGGAAGTGAGTTTCCTAGACGCTCTTACCATCGGACTCTTTCAAGTGTTTGCACTGGTTCCTGGCATCTCAAGAAGTGGAACGACTGTTGTAGGGGGACTTCTTAGAAAACTCGACAGTAAAACGGTCATCGAGTTTTCCTTTATGCTTTATATTCCCATAAGCATTGCCTCTATGGGACTTGAAGTCTTCAATATAAGCACCATGGATCATCCTACTGTCCCTTTTATCGCAAGTTTTTTGTTCAGTGGCGTCTTGACTTATTTTGCCCTTAAATGGTTTGTTCACATGGTTCAAAAAGGCAACCTCAAGTACTTCGCTTTTTACTGTTTCCTAATCGGTCTTGCGTCAATTATTATGTTCACACTGGGAGTGTAGGCTATGGTAAACGTCATTATTGCAGAAAACAAAAAAGAAATACTTGATCACATGTTCATCCGCGGAGAAGTCTTCATGATTGAACAGGCCATTGACTGGGACGAGGAATTCGATGGTGCTGATTATGACGCGACTTTGTTTGTACTTTATAAAGATCATTCTCCCATAGGCGCCGCAAGGCTTAAAGGCAACAGTGTAGGCAGAGTGGCAGTTCTTAAAAGCGAGAGAAAAAACAAAGGCGGTGCGCGTCTCATGGACGCTGTAGAAAAAGAAGCCAAAAGACAAGGGATAAAGACACTCAAGCTCGGAGCACAGAAACACGTTATCCCATTTTATGAATCAATCGGATACAGTTCGTATGGCGATATTTTCCTTGATGCACTAATCGAGCATAAAATGATGAAAAAAGATATAATATAAGAGGAGTGAAACAATGGATACAGTCATCGAAGCTATCATCGAAATCCCCATGGGCACCAAAAACAAGTACGAAATCGACAAGGTGCGGGACCGCATCAAATTAGACAGAGTACTCTACTCGCAAATGACCTACCCTGCAGAATACGGCTATATCGAGAAGACGCTCGCTGAAGACAACGACCCACTCGATATTTTAATCATGGCGAGTACGAAGACGTTCCCAGGCTGCATCGTTGATGCACGCGTCATCGGGTCACTCGACATGATTGACAATGATGAAAAAGATCACAAAATTATTGCAGTCATGGACAAGGATCCACGATTTTCACACATTCACGAACTAAGCGACATTCAAGATCACACGCTTCGCGAAATCAAACACTTCTTTGCGACTTACAAGGATCTGCAACAAAACAAAAAAGTACAAGTCGATGATTTCCATGACAGGGCTTTCGCCAAAAAATTGATCAAAGAAAGTAGAGAACGCTACATTAAACCATTCAAGGAGGAAAAATAATGGCAATCAATGTAAAAATGGTTTTTGACAACCAGAACAACGGTATTTTGAATGGATCGCACGGATCCGTACGTGTAGGTGGCGAAGACGGCTCCCTCATGGCTTATGAAATGGTACTTGGCGGGCTTGGAACTTGCGTAAACCACACCCTTCAAAGCATTCTCGACAAGAAAAAAATCGAGATTCACGGTCTCAACTATGAAATTGCAGGCGTAAAAAGAGACGACGTCCCTGCGACGCTTGAAACCGTCGAGGTAAACATCTCCATCTCAGGCGTCGATGAAAGCGACCAAAAAAAGGTCTTAAAATCCGCAGATCTAGCCACCAAGTATTGCAGCATGTACGCCACTTTATCCAAAGTCGCTAACATGACAACCAACGTAAACTTCAAATAACGTTTGATTGCCCGCTTAAAGCGGGCTTTTTTATTTCAATTTTAAATAGCCTCATAAAGAAAGATTTGATCGAAAACATCTTTATGGGTATACTAAACTGCATCGAGAACATTTTATTTAGCTACCGTATCTATTAACTGTAAAATTATAATATTGTTCAAATTAAAAGTAATGCATTTTAAAGATAATAAGACCCTCATATTTTATAAAATCTAACCTTTGTTTCAAGCGGATACTTTCATGCAGCATCTTCCACTTTTTTTTCAAGCAAATGTAAATCTTCAAGATATTTTAAAATTCTATCTCCCGCATTTTTTAAACAAATCTCACTATAATTTTCAAAGTATTACAAAGACTTAGTACTTGCAACACCTTATAATTTTCATTTATGATTTCAACTCTAGGCGAGTTAACAATTACCAATTGTTTTTAAGTTTGATAACTCTCTTTTTTCTTGATACATTATTTGAACATAGGTTATTGACATTAACAGTTTGAGTCGTTAATCCTAAAGTAATACCCTGCAATGGTTTCATTGGTGTCTCTTATATATTTGTGTTCAACCAAATGCCACGGTTTTTCTTATACGTTAAGAAATTTTGTTGCATTTTTATTATACACCTATTTGACATACTAGTGTTTATAATAAAGGACTGGTTAGTATGCTTTATGATTAAGCAACAAGGATAAAAAAGAAATTTATGTTATCTAGTAATTCCGTTTGTCTTTGAATGGCTTAGAATATAAAAAAACACCTCTTAGAGAAGTGTTTGAATTTTAAATGGAGCGGGTGATCGGGATCGAACCGACACTATCAGCTTGGAAGGCTGAGGTTCTACCATTAAACTACACCCGCGGTAGAAACAAAAATTAAAATGGAGCGGGTGAAGGGAATTGAACCCTCGATTCCACCTTGGCAAGGTGGTGTTATACCACTTAACTACACCCGCTTTTAAGAACATTCATCTTAATTCAGCGTAATAATAATACCATGAAATACGTAAGACTGTCAAGAGGTCTCCATTATTCTTTTACTTTTTCAATGGCACGCAACTTGGCGCTGTGGGCGCGGTTGTTGATGGCAAGTTCCTCTTCTGTAGGCCAGATGACCTTTTTATGAAGCACCTTGAAATCAGGAGTTTCTGTGGGCATGGTTGGAAGTTCGATTGGATGATCGACCGTCGAGGCTCTTTTGAAGGTTTTTTTCACGATTCTGTCTTCAAGTGAATGAAAGGAGATAACTACAAGTCTTCCCCCGGGCTTGAGCATCTCAAGAGCATCTTTCAATGACATCTTAAGGACGTCGAGTTCATGGTTGACCGCAATTCTCAAAGCCTGGAAGGTTTTTTTGGCGGGATGGCCTTTTTTTGAGAGAATTTTGTTTGGAAGCGCACTTTTTATGATGTCGACGAGTTGCCCTGTGGTTTTAATTGGCGCTTCTTCTCTTCTTTTGACGACGATGTCCGCAATTTTTGGCGCAAAACGTTCCTCGCCATACTGAAAAAGAATATCACGGATTTCATTTTTAGAATACGTATTGAGAATGATGGATGCCGTCAATTCCTTGCGGATATCCATACGCATGTCAAGTGGCGCATCATCAACTTTATAAGTGAAGCCGCGCGTGGCTTCATCAAAATGGTGTGAAGATACACCAAGGTCGTAGAAGATGCCGTCCACTGCCTCAATCCCTTCATCATTTAAGGACACTTTTAGGTTGACGAAATTTGTTTCAAATACCGTATAGTTATCGCTAATAGCACTCAGTTTTCTTTTAGCCACAGGAAGCGTCAAAGTGTCTTGATCAAACGCAAAAAGATGACCATCTTCACTTAGACGCGCCAGTATTTCACTCGAATGTCCAGCAAACCCTAGCGTACAATCCACATAGATGCCGTCTTCTTTAACATTCAAATATTTAAGTGATTGTTTAAGCATGACTGGTATGTGACTCATGACCATTCCTCCTTTGGATAAAAGAAAAACGCTCTTTTAAGCGCTTCTTTTTTGATGCTTATTCCTCTGTTGATTCAGTCGCCTTGTTAAGTACTTGGCGGCCATTGTAATATCCGCAAGATTTGCATACGCGGTGTGCAAGTTTGGTTTCCCCACAGTTTTCGCATACGACCATACCAGGAACACTGAGCCCTAAATGGCTGCGGCGTTTTCTTTTGCGAGCTTTAGACGTACGTCTTTTTGGTACTGCCATCGTGGTGCCTCCTAACGTTTGTAATCCTTGAGTTTTTGAAAAGCCGGATGCCCGTCTTTGACGCCTTTTTCCTTGTTTTTAGGATCAAAGCGATGATCATCGGTGTAATCGGGATGGATGACACGCATCGGTTTTTCCAAGTATATATTAGACCATATTACGGGCAATAAGTCAATAGTTAACCCATCAACTTGACGATATTCATCCTCTTCATCCTCCGTAAAGGTTTCGAGCACAGTAAAATCCAGTGGAAGTTTTACCGGTTTAAGGCTTCTAGCGCCTAAAACCGTCAAAGTGGTCTTAATACTCATATCAAAATAGTAAAGCTCATCGATGATGTCGATTTCTCCATCGACTTCAGTTTCGGAGATATGCAAAATATCACTATCTTCAGAAATATACGTACTCAAGTCTATGACTTCCTTAAAATAAGGGTGTTGATGAATCCTCTTTTTAAGCTGCGCTGTAGTCCATTTAAGTGCCATACTATACGCTCCTTTAGACACTAAGAATTATACGGTCTATTTCCTTTAAAGTCAAATATAAGGTATAATGATTTTGCATACGAAGGAGCTGTTTATATGAAAACCGCAGGCATTGTCGTCGAATACAATCCCATGCATTTCGGCCATATCCATCATATTGAAAAAGCTAGGGAATTAAGTGGCTGTGATACCTTGATAGCAGTAATGAGTGGAAACGTAGTTCAACGGGGAGAGTTTTCCATTATTGACAAATTTACTAAAACCAAGTGGGCGCTTGAAGCCGGGATTGATCTCGTAATAGAGCTTCCTGCCTTTTTTTCTTTGCAAAGTGCCGATATGTTCGCAAAAACAAGCGTCGCCATCCTCGACAAACTCGGGGTTGATACACTCGTTTTCGGAAGCGAGAGCGGCTCCATCACAAAGCTCAAGATGCAAAGCGAACTGATGCGTACAGATGTGTATAACGACTCCTTAAAAAAATACATGACTGAAGGGTATTCCTACCCTTCAGCTTCAAAATACGCTTTGGAATTACTTTCCGATTCTATGCTCATCAAAGCACCGAATGATATCCTTGGTATTCAGTATTTAAACGCCATTCATACCCTCAAGAGTCCAATGGTCGCAAAAGCCATCAAACGATTAGACAGCGGGTATTATGGTGCGTTTAACGAAGAATTTAAGATACAAAGTGCAACCGCCTTGAGAAAACGCTTGGCTTCAAAAAAATCCGTTCAATCTTTCGTACCGAATTTTGTGCAGACATCCCTTGAGACATACAATCATTTTCAAACACTGTCTAATTATGACGATATTCTTTCCTACCTACTCAACGTTCATTCAAAAGAAAGTCTTTGTTCCATATTCTCCTTTGAAGAAGGATTCGAAAACTTAGTGCTTAAACACCGCCATTTAAAAACCTTCGGTCCTTTGGTGAACGCTCTTTCTTCAAGACGCTATACTAATGCACGTATTAAACGTGCACTTATGCACATGATCCTTGATAACAGAAAAAAAGACGACTTATCGTTCGACATCCCCTATATACGCGTACTTGGAATGAATGATTCTGGCAGAGCTTATCTCAACACAATCAAAAAAACGTTGTCGGTTCCCCTTATTACCAAAATCACGAGGGACCGTCATCCTTTGCTTGAAATGGAGCTCAAAGTTTCAAGAATCTATAGTCTCAAAATTTCACAAGACCTCTTTGAGAAAGAGTTTGAACCTGTGCTAATCTATTAGCATTTCATTTGCCCAGCCAAGAGGAATGCACTATAATTAATTTTGGGTGATAAAATGAACAACAAAGATACGATTAAAAAAGCATTAGGGGCAATCGAAGATCCCTCAAACAATCAGACTTTCGAACAAAACAGTGCGGTTCGTTATGTGTCAATTGAAGACGATGAAAACAAGGTCAATCTCGTCATCGGCCTTGCCAAGGACGACGACGAGACAAAGAAACAGATCAAAAGACGCATCGCCAAAGTCATCAAAATAGACCTTGGATACAAAGGCCTCAAAATCGATTTTGAACTTCTCAAGAAAAAAGACAGCATCATCGATGAAACACGCAAGATCAAATACATCGGTGTGGCGAGTGGTAAAGGCGGCGTAGGGAAATCAACTGTTGCAGCGAACCTTGCGATTGCACTAAAACGCATTGGTAAACACGTCGGTATCATAGATGCAGATATTTACGGCAGTTCCATTCCTACCCTTTTCAATATGGAAATTGTTGCGCCACGTGCGGATGAAAACGAAAAAATCATTCCTTTTGAAACCCACGGAATTGAACTGATTTCCACAGAATTCTTCATTAAGGACGACAAACCAATCCTGTGGCGTGGACCGATGCTTGGTAAAATGCTCAACAATTTTTTCTACGATGTTGCATGGAAAGACGACATTGAATACATCATTGTAGACTTACCTCCAGGAACCGGGGACGTTGCTTTGGACATCCAAAAACTGATCCCCGAAAGCGACATGATCATTGTGACGACACCGCATCCAAGCGCTTCTCATATCGCGAGACGCGCGGGCTATGCCGCTAGACAACTCAAACACGAAATCCTTGGTGTCGTTGAGAACATGTCTTGGCTCAACCACAACGGCGAAACACTTAAAATATTTGGTGAAGGTGGCGGCAAGGAAGTCGCAGACAAACTTGAAACCGATCTTCTACAACAAATTCCAATCGGACAACCCGAAGACGGGCATCCAGGTATCTACAGCATGGGTGAAGACATCGGTGTTGCCTACATCGGCCTTGCCAATAAGCTCGTAAAAACCATTGAAGAGAATTGATTCATTTATATTTTTGACACAATAAAAGTCTCCTTGATTCTATATCAGATCAAAGGAACTTTTTTTGTGTCTATTGTATGAGGTCGTATGAAAAATTAAATCAATAAACCAAAAAAGAGTTTGTTATTTCATAGTTACAGATAGTGTATAATACAATTTGAAGCTTACATAGAGAAAGCAATTGATGACTATATGGATTACTATAATAATCACAGATATCAGTGAGATATAAAACGAAAGGCTCCAAAAGCATTTCGTGGTATGCTTAAAAACAAAAACCATAAAAAAGATGGAAGTTCTTTTACAGAACAACCATCTAACATTAATGATTTAAGTAATAAGGTCTTTTTTTAAATAGTCCTTGATATAGGGTACACATTATTTTTTTAGATCATTGAGGTTTTATTTTTATTCATAAAATTCTTTTAAAAGAATTAAGCTGTGTTTTGACTCGTTATTTTTGTAAGGGCTTTGGTTTGTTTGGTATATATAGCAAGCGCTTCTTTGTATCTTGCATTCTCACAAGAAAGAGCAATAAGTTCTTCCGAAAAGAAATTGATATAAGACACTTCTTGTTTTTCAATGGCAAGAGGCAAACATATATCTCTCAAGTATCTTTTATATTCCAAGGCGTCATGATAAATCAAACTTTGAAAGCGGACTTTCTCCAAAAGCGAGTCTTCATTGGTATGCTTAAAGTAATGTTTTACATCGTCGATATTTCTTGGAGCCACAAGCAACAAGGCTTTATAGAACCAATGATCTTTCAATGTATCATCCAGCATTTGTATCGAATCAATCGTCAATGTCTCTTTAGGTAACAAGCACATTTTTAGGTAGTGATACATATTGTAAAGCTCTTTTGCAATTCTTTTCAATGACAATTCCTCGAATTCCTTCAGCGCCTCTTTCGGGGATTCACTGATCAGAAAGTCTATGTGATAGAGCCTAAGCATACTCAAATAATCGGTTTGATGGTAGTGGTTAAGACTTGATAGCGCCTCACTGTAATGCCGAATGCTGTCTGTTTTTCTTTGAAGCTTTTGTTTAATTAAGAAGGCATACGTATGATTGAGTGCTGTGGCATACGCGTCAAAACTGTTTTTGTTACCTATTGCATCGAGAAGCGTTAAAGCTTCAACATACGCACTGGTTTGAAATGCGTGAATGACGCATAAAGTACTAAACACCTCAAGCATATCCTGATCGAACGTGCTTAATTTTTGTTCTAATTCTCTAATGATGTCTCTTGATTCCTTGTGATTCTTAAGAGACACATTATAACAAAGCGAACAGAGAAAACAGGTTCTAGTCAGTTCAAGTTCATGCGCTTCATTTATGAGAGATTCCAAAATGATTAAATCATTTTGATAAAATGCCTTGAACGCTCTTTTAAGAACCCTGGAATCCTCAAATTCATTTGAGCATAGTTCCAAGTTGATGCCACACTTCTTTGACATTTCCTCTACAAAATATTTATTTGGAGACATACGATTGTTTTCAACTTTAGAGAGGTAACTAATACTGCAAATCCCAGTAGAGAAAGATTCTTGGGTTAAACTCATCTCTTCGCGTTTCTTTTTGATGATTTCTCCGATGCCTGAGTAAGCATCTAAAATGCCTTTTTGTTTATATCCTCTTGTTTCCCTTATCAAACGGTTCATACGGTCGTAATTCATTGCTGCACCTCTTCCATCTAGTCATTACGCCAAGTCAATCTTAAGAGACCTTATATTGAAATTAAAGGTCTCTTTATTGAAAAAAGAGCTGTAAAAGCAAACTAATGGTATCATATTACAAATAAGATTGAAATAATATAATAAAAAACCTTTAAAAGTCTTCACGATAGTGTAAAGCGTTCAAAGGTTTATTTATAATTACAACTTATTCGTACTCCAAAATATCTCCGGGTTGACATTCAAGACACTTGCAGATGACTTCAAGTGTCGAGAAGCGAACGGCTTTTACTTTCCCGGTTTTGAGTTTGGAAAGATTGACCGTACTGATGCCCGTACATTCAGACAATGTGTTGAGTTGCATCTTCCGATCTGCCATGACTCTATCAAGCCTTACAATAATTTCCATGCTTACACCGTCTCTTCGTATTCAGTTTCCAAAAAAGCGCCGTATTGAAAGATTCCTACAAGAATAAGAATGATGAACCCAACGAATATGCGTCCCATATCAAGGCCGTAATTCGCATCGAAATGAGGTGCGGGAATCTGACTGGCCAAGCTGCTCGTTAAAATGAAATCAAAGATCGGTAAAACGAACCCTGCGCCAATGAACAAGAATGAAATGATGTAAAGAGATTTTATGGTGATTTGTGAGAATGGCTTTTCTTTGTCCACTTCATTGAAGACACGTTTCAACATGAATAGCAGTAACCAGACAAACGCAACATTCGCAGCCATTGCAAGCCCTCCTGAAATGAATAGGCTCTTCAAAGTAATTTCAGCGTTCATGACCTCTTCAGAGAGATACATACCGAGTTGCATGTCGAACATATTCGTGATGGTCATTTCCGACAAGGTGAATGTCACCAGGTCTGCTGGAATGAATAATCCGACCAGGAACACGACCAGTGATCCGACAAAGGCGATGCTTAGAAAAATGAGACCGACGTAGGTGATGATTTGTGCAATACGCATGAGTGTTTTGAACCGTTTTTGATTAAAAGTGTGTGTCATATTTATTACCTCCTTACTTAAAGTATACATCATAATTTTATGATGTCAATATATTTTTTAATGTCTATCGTTAATTATTTAAATCGAGTAGAGATTAAATAATTAATTTATTTAACCCCTCTCACACCACCGTACGTACGGTTCGCGTATACGGCGGTTCAATCTATATTACAGTATGA
>Ga0306869_1000386_pt1 | contig 21480 bp, 17 predicted proteins | sample AntRauTorckE6833_FD_190421 | JGI IMG/M metagenome (GOLD analysis project Ga0306869, IMG submission 190421) | Saline lake microbial communities from Rauer Islands, Antarctica - Metagenome Torckler E6 #833 (v2) (version 2) | ecosystem: Environmental > Aquatic > Non-marine Saline and Alkaline >... | reverse complement strand
AAGAAATAAACCAGTACAAGCTGAAGATAGAGAACACTTAAGACAATTACTAAATGGTAGAACATCAGGCGGAATTATCTTTACAACTATTCATAAGTTTTATCCTGAGAATGGTAACTCATTAGAAGCTTTAACTGATAGAACCAATGTTATTGTTATAGCTGATGAAGCCCATAGAACACAATATGGTTTTGATGCGAAAATTGTAGAGAACAAAAAAGACAATGAGGCCTATGAAACCTTTGGTTATGCTAAATATATGCGAGATTCATTACCAAATGCTTCTTATATTGGTTTTACTGGAACACCAGTAGAATTGGTGGATAGAAATACCAAAGCAGTCTTTGGTGATTATATTGATACCTATGATATGACCAATTCTATTAAAGATAAAAATACTGTTGAAATCTATTATGAAAGTCGTATTGCAAAAATTGACTTTTATGATCAATATAGAGATTTATTAGATGATGAATTCGAAGAGATTACTGAATATCAAGAAGAAGTAGAAAAAACCAAACAAAAAAGAAAATGGGCACAATTAGAAGCTGTTGTTGGATCTAAAGAAAGGGTTAAACAAATATCAAAAGATATAGTTAAACACTTTGAAGAAAGACAATATGCCAATGAAGCGCCTGCTGGTAAAGCAATGATTGTATCTATGTCTAGAAGAATCGCAGTAGAGTTCTATAAAGAGATTACTGCACTAAGACCATCATGGCATCATAAAGATTTAAATAAAGGTAAAATAAAAGTTGTGATGACTTCATCATCTTCTGATCCAGAAGATTGGCAAATACATAAAACAACAAAAGCTGATAGAGATAAACTATCAGCTAGAATGAAAGACAATAAAGATGAATTAGAAATTGTCATTGTTTGTGATATGTGGTTAACAGGATTTGATGTGCCTTCTTTACATACCATGTATATTGATAAACCAATGAAAGGTCATAACTTAATGCAAGCCATTGCTAGAGTGAATAGAGTCTTTAAGGAAAAAGAAGGTGGACTTGTTGTTGATTATATTGGTATAGCAGATAGTTTGAAAAAAGCTTTATCAGAATATACTGAATCAGATAGAGAAACTACAGGTATTGATACAGACTTAGCAGTTGATCTAATGATGGAGAAGTTAGATATTATTCATGATTTATTACATAATCATGATTATTCTAAATTCTTTGGTGAATCTAAAGGACAAAAAGTAAAAGCTATTGTAGAGACAGCTGATTATATTATAGGGTTAGGTGAAAAAGATAAAAAAACATACATACAATTAGTAACAGAATTAACCAAAGCTTATTCATTATGTGCAACGACTGATAAAGCCATGGAAATTAATGTTGAAATTGGCTTTCATAAGGCTGTCAAAGCAGCACTAGTTAAAACCATCGCTCATGGTTCTAAGAAAAAAACAACATCTGAATTAGATACTGAAATGAATCAATTAATATCTAAATCATTAAGATCAGATAAAGTAATTGATATATTAGCTGAAGCGGGGTTAAAGAAACCAAATATTGCAGTCTTATCAGATGAGTTCTTAGAAGAGTTTAAAGATATGGAACATAAGAACTTAGCTGTAGAATTATTGAGAAGATTATTAAAAGGTAAGATTAGAGCAATTGCAACCAAATCAGTCATTCAATCAAGAAAGTTTTCTGAAATGTTAGAATCAACCATTATTAAATATCAAAATAGATCCATTGCAACTGCTTTAATTATTCAAGAATTAATTATACTAGCAAAAGATTTAATGGAAGCTGAAGATATATCAAAGGGATCAGGATTAAATGAAGATGAATTTGCTTTCTATGAAGCATTAGCATCAAACATGACAGCTAAAGAAGTGATGGGGACTGATGTTCTAAAAGAAATAGCTAAAGAGCTCACTGTTAAGATTAAAAATAACACAACAGTTGATTGGAATATTAGAGAATCTGTTCAAGCTAAAATTAGAATGGAAGTTAGAAGGTTACTTAAGAAATATGATTATCCACCAGATGATCCAAGTGATCCTAATAATTATGATAAATCAATACAGTTAATTATGGAGCAAACTGAATTAGTTTGTGAAAAAACTAATTAATAACTAGAAAGTGTTATAAAAATGACCATACATTTAATTATCACAAGTTTATTCTGTTTAAGTAACTTAAATAAAGTTTATGAAATCAATATCAAGTTTGATTCTAAGAGTATAACAGTACATTATAATGGATGTCATCTTACACAGAAATCTATTATATTAAACAATCGAGCAGTCATTCCTGATTTAATTCGATCTGATTTAATTTTCTTAATTGAAGGATATAAAGAGTATGAATTTTATTTTTGTAAGAAATGTATAGGGTAAATTTTCTTAATTAATTACCTTAAATTTCATTATTGTTTTATCAAGCGATGATAAGTGATTTATTAAATAAAGTATCCTACATATGGACGAAGATAATGGTTTTAGCATAACTTATAAATATATAGCTATTATAGTTATTGTTGTAGACGTTAAAAAAACTTAGGGTTTATATCCAAAAAAATTATAGTGATGTGATTTATAAATTGATTTAGAAGAGGTAATTTAGATAAATGAATAAAACCAAAACTTTGTATGAATTATCATCCGAATTAGCTTTAGAGGTAAGTAATGTATTTCATTTTACAAATTTTGATGTTTTAAATATAATTTTAAAAACAAAAAAATTAAGATTAAGCAATATGCAAAATTTAAATGACAAAAATGAAATAAAATACTTGGATAGAATTTGGATGAATAAAGTATTTATAATTTCTTTTACTAATAAAATCGATAGTCATTTTTGGAATAATTATACTTCTGGAAATGATGGAATTTGTATTGAATTTGAATATTTATTTAAACAAAAATACAATGTATGTAATTCAAAAAATATAAACTATATGTTTTGTGACAAAACTAATTTTAATTATACTTCTTTTATTCTTGATGAAGATTGGGGTATAAGATCACTTGACTATCTAAAGGTATTTTATGTAAATGATCCGGAACAATACAGAGAATATGATCATTCCTTTATTAACTTTTTTTCGAGCTTGCTTGATAAAGAAAAATTAAATAAAGCAGGTAGTTATATTATTGGGCAAGGATTTATTAAAGAAAAAACTTGGGAAATAGAAGAAGAATATAGAATAAGAGTTGCAATGAGACCAAAAGGTATTGAAACTAAACTGAGCAATAATAGTGTAGAACCAATTTACTATGACCCTCCTTTTGATTATGTTTTCATTGATATTCATGAATACGATATAAGTAATATGACTATATGGATTAAAAAAGATTTTGAAAAAAAAGAAGAATTGATGAAACTAAAAACTATTTATAAATTTAAATTAAAAGAATCTTATTAAAGTAAAAAATAGATTTCTTGAAACTATTGAGAGTATACAATGTTTTGTTAAATATAATTAATATCATTGTTTTCTTATATAACTTTATTATTATAAGTATCTTAGACGATATAAGAAAAAACTATCGATAGTTTGAACGAATTGGAGGTAAGAGGTGAATTTTTATACACAATCAGGTTGGATAAACTGGAGTCGGTGTGAGTATCCAGCTATATTTCTACAAATTGATAATTGGGACGATTTCACATATAAAATAAGTTATAATATGTATGTAAAATTAAGTCTGGAAAGAGAAGACGTTCAAATTGGGCATGTAAGAATATTAAATTCAATAGATAGCAACATTAAGACTCCTAAATATTTCAAGAAATTAAGTGTTCAGTTCTGTTCCTTAGGTGGAAACCTAGATTATTATGAAAAACTAAGACAATTAGGCAAGAAACATCAAGAAGAGATTTTAGCAGCGTTGAATGATTTAGCATTTAATCCTGAACTGAAAATATATTTTGAAGATATTGATGGGTATGAAACTGCTATATTAAGAGAAGGCAATTCAACTTTAATTAACGCAAAAAAATATTTCTTTGAAACAAATATAAATAATGAAGAAATAAACACCAATAATTCAAATGTTTCAATTAATAATTTTTCGTATGAGATTAAACTTCCATACGCAAATGATAAACATTTAGTTCATTTTGATTTAAGTGGTATGAGAGACCTTAATAATAGAATTCACGTAATAATCGGGAAAAATGGCACAGGTAAAACACAATATTTAAAATTTCTTGCTAAAGACCTAGAAAAAAAGCATATACAAGGAAATTTTAGTGAAAAACCAAGTTTCAATCGCATATTAACCTTTTCTTATAGTGCTTTGAATAAATTTGATTATGTAGAGGGTGAAAGTTTAAACGATTCGAGATCATACCATTTCAATGGTTATGAAGCAATAGAAATTCATGATGTGAAAGAGGCGTTGAAAAAGTCATTTAATAGGATTAATGAACTGGGTAGAGATGATTTTTGGATAAAATCAATTAACAGTCTTTTAAACAAAAAAATATATATTGGTAAAGACGCAACAAAAGTTTTTGATGAAATAAATAAATATAGTTCTGGACAAAGAATAATATTAGAAATTATAACAAATTTAGTTGCCAATATCAGATTTAACACTGTAATTTTGTATGATGAACCAGAAATTCATCTCCATCCAAATGCAATGGCAAAACTTATTAGAGTATTAAACGAAGTATTAAATGCCTTTGACTCTTATTGTCTTATTGCTACGCATTCTCCGTTTCTAGTTCGGCAACTTCCGAAGAATAACATTACAATATTCGACAGGATTGATGATACACCATATATTAGAAAACCCCACTTTGAGACTCTAAGTGCATCATTAGATGTAATAAACTCAGATATTTTTAATACTAGAGATGAAGTTGATAACTATAAAATGATATTGAAATTCTTAAGTGACAAGTATACTTATAATGAAATTCTAGAAAAATTAAATGATGATTTACCTATAGAAGGTAAAATATATTTAAAAACTATTATTGAAGGTAATTATAATGATTAGATTGAAACCTCTAGAAGATGAACCTGATCAAGTACTTAAAAAGATTCTGGAAAATAAAACTGCTTCAATAAAGTCTAAGGGGAGAACAATAAAGGTTCGTGATGAGGTAAATTATAATATCATCAAAATATTGGACCGATATGATGAATATAATGCAAGTAAAACCAAACTACAATATGTTAATAAAAGTTCAATAAGCGATGAATTAAAATATTCAATGCTACATTGTTATAACGGAAAGACAATTCCACTATCAAATTTGAAAAAAAATATTTTAGAAAATCAACCGCAAAACTTGGGTAAAACCTGTCAGATGTGTGGAATAAATAGCGCTGACTCTTTTGATCATTATATCCCCAAAGATGACATGGCAGAATTTTCTGTGTATCCACAGAACCTTATACCTATTTGTTCTGAATGTAATAGAAAAAAAGGTGATTTTTGGTTTTTTGATAGAAAATTCATTAATCTATATTATGATTTGATACCAAATACTCAAATAATAAAATGCGAGATTAAAGTTGATGAAGTTCCAATACCCAATTATTTCTTTAAAAAAGGCTGGGAAATAGAAATAGATGATGAGATTGATGAATACAATATTAGATTAATCAAAAATCACTATATAAGCTTAGATCTATTTAATAGATATAGTATTGCATGTATATCAAAATTATCAGAGTTAATTGATGATTATAGTCTTTTTGATAAAGATATTAAAGAATATATAAAATATTTGAAAGTTAAACACGAAAATTACTCAAAACAGTATGGTATTAATAACTTTATAACTATTCTTATTAATGGATTGTTAAGTTCAGATACCTTTTTTGAATATCTAAAAAAAAATTTCTAGATTCTTTATAATTTTGATTATATCTTGCAAAGGTGGAGAACTATGAATAGCAATGGCTATGAAATGATTAAATCTATATATCAAGGTAAATGGATTGATGTTGAGTATCGAAATAGTAAGGATGAACTTACACATTTCTATACTTTTATTTTAGATATAAATTTATCAAGAAAATCATTTAAAGTTAGTTCTTTTAATCCTAATAAAAAACTTGATACTATTGATATTATTTTAAAATATGACAATATTATTTCTGCTAAATGTATAGAGTCCACTTATCATAAAAAGAATAATAAACTTATTAATAAGATTGAATCAAATATAGAAAGTTATGCTTTTTTATTCAACGATACAGCCAATATAAAAGTTTTAGATTATTTATATGAGTGTCATATTAATAATGTGACACCTGTAAAATCTAATTATATTTTAACAAGATATATGGATGAAGATGTAATAAGAAATAAGAATGAATATAATTTATCAAGAGAACAGTTTGAAATCATATCAAAAGGATTTCAACATCAAATTGAAAATGATAATAGGTATGGAAACCATACTGAGTTGGGTATGAATATTTTAAGTATAAAAGAACCTGAGGGTGTCTATGTTCTAGCTTATAGAAGGTTGTTTTTAGATATAGAAAATAAAAAATTAGTTCCAGATGATATAATTACGGTTAATAGAGAATTTATAGATGGTGAATACAAATTTAGCCTATCAAAATATCTACCTGAAGAAGATTTTAATTTATTGGAAGATTATGATAAGAATAGCAAAAAGATATTTAAGAGTTTAGAAAAATATTATAAAAATAGGGGAAAAATATCAGACACACCATACATAATTGAAGTTGGAAGAAAAACTATTCTTGATTTAAAATCTCAATATCAAGGTATTATTGATATGTATAATGATGCTAATGTCACGAATCCTATAAAAGGATTTTTTGGAGAAATTACTTCTAAGTTTATTAGAAGAAAGAATTATCCTATCACCTTGATTAATGATAAGATAAATATCGATCAATTGTTAACGATTCATAAAGCGATGAAATATCCTTTAACTTACGTTCAAGGACCACCAGGAACTGGTAAAACAAATACCATTATTAATTTGATTGTCACAGCTTTTTTTAATGAAAAAACTATCCTAGTGAGTTCTTATAACAATCACCCAATGAATAGTGTATATGAAACAATGAGAAGTATTAAGTATGAAAAGTATGATGTTTTATTTCCAATTATTCGATTAGGTAACAATGAAAAAGTTAAGGATTCGTTGAAAGAAATAAAAGAAATGTTTTTAAAAAGTCGTAATATGACTGTATACGAGACGACATTAGAAAAGAATAAAGAGAGTACTGAAGATAATTTAACTGAATTGAGTGATATCTTAGGCAAGTACGAAGAGAAATTAGATTTGTTAGAAAGAAAGTCAACAATTGAAGATTTACTTAAAGAAAATACACAATTTGAATTCAATATAGATATGCAGACAAAACAATTACCAGAAATAGAAAAAAGATTGAATGAACTAGGGTATATTAAAGACGAAGAAGCTTTATCAAAAATTGATATGGATTATCAAAGTTTGATTAAATATTTGAATTTTACATCCATAAAATATATTCAAAGATTAAAAGAACCAAAAAACAAGGAACTATTAGACATTCTTTTTATAGAAGATGAAGACGAAAAACTATTACAGTTCAATCAGTATTTAAGGGACGAGGATAATTTTAAATTATTCTTAAGGATATTTCCTATTATAATTACAACCAATGCCTCAGCGACTAAATTAGGACCACCTAAAGCATTATTTGATTTATGTGTCATGGATGAAGCGAGTCAATGTGATCAAGCGACTGCATTGGTACCAATTATTAGAGGTCATAATCTAATTTTAGTAGGAGATCCTCAACAGTTGAATCCCGTTGTAATCTTGGATAAGAAAAACAATAAAAAATTAATGAAAAAATATGGTATTGGTAAAGAATATAATTATATTACTAATTCTATTTATAAAACCTTTATCTCAACTGACTATATAAGTGATGAAATATTGTTGAAATATCATTACAGATGCAATAAGAAGATTATAGACTTTAATAATAAGAAGTATTATAACAATAAGTTAGTCATTAAAAGTTCTTTAGATGATTCTGCTGGTTTGGTCTACGTTGATAATAATCAAGAAAATATAGTCGGTAGAAACACCTCTGTAGCAGAAGCAGATGCTATTGTGAGTTATGTTAAAGAACATCCAGATGAAAATATCGGTATTATTACACCGTTTGCCAAACAAAAAGATATGATTTATCAATATATGGTTCAAGAAGATTTTGATAATGTCTCTTATGGGACAGTTCATACTTTTCAAGGTGATCAAAAAGATACAATATTATTTTCTTCGGCAATAACCAATCAAACATATACTAAAACTTATGATTGGTTAAAGAATAATAAAGAATTAATTAATGTAGCGACTTCTAGAGCGATTAAGAAGTTTGTAATGTTTGGAAACTCAAAAGAAATAGAAAGACTGAATAAGAAAGAAAGTAACAACGACTTTTATGAGTTATACAATTATATTAAAAGTAATGGTTCTAGTCATATATCTTCTAATACGACTGAATCAAGAGCTCTAGGGATTAAACCTTATTCCTCTGAAACTGAACAAGACTTTATGGAAAACTTAAAGCACGCGCTTGAGATAACGAGTAAAAATCATTTTTTAAGAAAAGAAGTCGGAATTAAATCTGTGTTCAGAGATAACTTTGGCATTAATGACTTATTCTATACAGGCGTTTTTGATTTTGTTGTTTTTAAGAAAATAAATAACACAGAAATCCCAGTTTTTGCAATTGAGTTAGATGGTCCTGAACATAAGAATGACCCTTCTAAAGTTGCTAATGATAAGAAAAAGGATGCAATATGTAAAAAACGTAATTTTGAACTGATTAGAGTAGAAAATGTTTATGCTAGACGATACTATAATATTAAACAAATCCTAAGTGATCATTTTAAATAATGTTTTTTAAATTGATGAATATATAATGATTGCTGAAAGTTTAATGATAAATCTTTAAAGAATTATAAATGACTATATATTAATGTTGAATAATTATAAGATAAATTTAGTTATCATATTTTGGAACAAATATCAGAAAAAGAGGTGCTGAGTGAAAGACTTAAATATTAAATTAAAGTATAGAACATTTGATGATGATATTGTAAAAGATTTTTATGTTCCGGTATTATCAAAGTCGAAGTATTATTATAGGGCTGTAGGATATTTTTCGTCTAATATCCTAATGGATTACGTTAGAGGCTTAATTCCATTCATAAAAAATAATGGCAAAATTAAGTTAATTATATCGCCTTACATTACTGAAAAGGATTTAATAGAATTGAAAGAAACATATAACTCTAAAAATGGATATTCAAAAATAGATGAAATTTTTGAAACATTTTTACTTGGTGAACCTCCAATTTTTGCCGCTAGTAAATTGTTTGTTATGCTTATACAAAAAAATATACTAGAAGTAAAAGTTGCTGAACCATTAAATCTTCATGGAACTTTTCATGAAAAAGTCGGTATATTTATAGGCGAAAATAATTATTCTATTGCAATAAACGGTTCAAATAATGAAACGGGGAATGCAATTAAATTCAATCAAGAATCTTTTAACACTTTTTGTTCTTGGAAGAGTGGTCAAAAAGAATATGTAGAGGGACACTTAAAAGATTTTAATAACTGTTGGGAGGGTAAAGATAAAAACATTTCCTTAAAGAGCATTGAAGAGGCCGTTAAAAATAATATATTAGAGAAATTTTATACAGAGGAATCATTTGAAGAACTTATTTCTATAATTAAAGAAAAAGAAGAAAAAGTTTATAATTTAAATTTCAAACCCTATAAACATCAATTAGAAGCCACTGAAAAATGGTTAGATAGAAAAAACGGAATATTAAAATTTGCAACTGGTTCTGGAAAAACCAAGACAGCAATAATGATTATTGAAAGACTTAAAGAAAAATTTAAAAAAATGTTTTTTGTTATAGCAGTTCCGGATAAAACTTTAGTAAACCAATGGAGTGAAGAAATTGAAACTTATGAAGATAATAAACTTATAAGATGTTCGTCGAGTTATGCTTGGGAAAGTGATTTAAGGAATATAATTGATATTTATGATTTGTATGATGAAAGATACCAATTTTTAATAGTTACAAAAGATACTTATTTCGGTAATAAGTTTCAAAAATACATAAAAAAAATTGGAATTAAATATTTATTAATTGTGGATGAATGTCACACATGGGGGACAGACAGAATTCTAAATAATCTTCCAAACCCTGAGATGTTACTTGGTTTATCAGCTACACCAGAAGTGTTTTACTCAGAAGAAAAAACAAATAGACTCTTAAGTTTTTTTGGAGGAATTCTTCACGAATATTCATTAAAGGATGCGATTAATGATAACAGATTAGTTAATTATTATTACTATCCAATAATAGTCTATTTGTCAGATGATGAAAAAGATCTCTACGATGAGTTAACCTTGAAAATTGTAAAAATGATTGGAGGAGATGTTGAGGATGTTTCTGCTGAATATGGTAAAGCTGCAGAAATGTTGTTGTTCAAACGCGCAAGAATTATTTATGGAGCAAGAAACAAATTAACAAAGTTATCAGAAATGCTTAATAACTTAGAAGATAAGGCACGATTACTTATATATTGTGGATCAACAAGTTATACTCATGATTATGACGGTGAAGTTTTGGAAGATTCATTATCCCAACTGCAAGAGGTTAATCTGTTATTAGAAAAAAGAAATATGAAATTTGCACAGTACACAAGTAAAGAAAATGAATATGAAAGAAAGTTTGCGGTTGAGCAATTTAAAAACGATACGTTTTCAACTCTTGTCGCAATTAAGTGCTTAGACGAAGGTGTAAATATCCCGCAAATAGAAAGAGCAGTTATTTTGGCTTCTTCAACAAATCCTAGAGAGTTTATACAAAGACGAGGGAGAATTTTACGAAAATATCCTGGAAAAGAATATGCTGAAATATATGATTTTATAGTATATGATGAAGATTATCCTTCGTTGATTAAAAAAGAAATTGAAAGATTATATGAGTTTGCTTCAATAGCAATAAATTGTGATAAAGTAATCGATAAGTTTAAAGAACAGATAGATAAATATGTTTTGAAAGGTGATGAGTAACATGAGCGAAGAACAATTAATTGAAAATTTTTTAGAAGAGGTAGAAGCGATATTATATTTAGATCAAGATTACAATGATAAAAATATAGCAGAAATAATTTTAAGAATTTTGGAGAATGAATATGATATTTAAGAGTATTAGATTGTATAATTTTAGACAGTATAAAGATGATATTTCCTTTTCGTTTTCTGAACCACTTGATAATAAAAATAATATTACTTTATTGATTGCAGCAAATGGTGTTGGAAAAACAACGATGTTGCAAGCTTTTAGATATTGTTTTTATGGAAAAAGTTCAAATTACTTAAATCTTCCTAAAGCAGATGAGTTAGTAAATAATACTTTAGTTGAGGATTTGAGAGATTTGGATGAAGCAAAAATGTTTGTTGAAGTTTCTTTTTCGCATGAAGGTGAAACATACTTAGCGAGAAGAGAGACAAACTTTATGAAAAGCAAGAGTTTGTTAAAAGAAACTAATGAGGAAAAATTTTCTTTATCAGTGTTGTCTGAAAATGAGGGGTATAAACCATTTAAAGAATCTGAAGCAAATGAAAAAATAAGATCAATACTGCCAGAAGGTTTATCTCAAGTATTTATGTTCGATGGAGAAAGAATGGAAAGAAATATAAGTGATAGAGCTTTTTCTAAAGAACTAAAAGAATCCATTTTAGGTATATTAGATATTAAAAAGTATGATAAGTTAATTGATATATTAGGATCAGCGGGAAAAGTTACTTCAGTTATTGGAATGCTTTCAAATAAGAAAAGAACCAATACCATGGAAGAAACCAAGGCTAAAAACCACCACGTTCGGTTTCTAACTGAAAAAAATGAGCTTAAAGAGGATATTGAAGAAATTAATCAAGAAATCGAAGAAATAAATCAAAAAATTGATATTAATACCGAACAACAAAAATTATTAGAAACAAATAGAGAAAGAGTTATTAAAATAAACAGATTAAAAGATGAAATAGAGAGTGAAGAAATTAATCTTAATCAACTTGCTAGTGAATATATAAAAACTTCTAAGTATGCATTGTTATATAAAATGATGTTGATAAACAAAAGTAAGTATGATAATTTTGTAAACTTAGGAAGGAATAAAAATAACTTTTACGCGTTTTTACATATTGATACAATACATGATATTCAGGAAAAAGGCGTCTGTGTTTGTGGACGACCAGTTTCAGAAAATAGCGATGAGTACAAAAATCTTGATAAACTAAAAAAGGTTGCTTTACCAATAGAATCAGCCCAGAATCTAAATTTAATTGATCAAAAATTTAAGCAAAGTGCTGATTATAATGAGATAATGAAGAAGTTAACAGAATTAAAGAACACTATGAGAAATAAGAAAAAACTAATTAATGATATGGTTGAAGAATCAAATTTAATTGCTCAAGATATTCTAAAGGTTGAAAGACACCTAGGATTAACAAATCAAATAGTAATCGAAGAGTTAACCGAGAAAAAGATGAGTCTGATAGAAGAAAAAGGTAGAAAAGAGTATAAAAAATCTCTATGTGAAGAAGGATTGAGAAAAATACACAAGAAAATTGAGTCCATCGATAAAAATAGTGAATATAATCAAAATATTAATCGTGTAATAGATATTGTTCAATCAATCAAAGATAAACTTGATAAAACTAAAAATAGTAAAGACTTAATCGCAAGAGAAACTTTATCTGAAAATTTCAACTCATCTTTATCAAGTACTTTAAATGGTATTTATAATGTAACTTTGGATTCAAAATATCAAATTAAAATTACTGATGAAGGGAATAGCAAAGATGTAACTGCTGCATTATCTACTGGTCAAAATGTAGTTGTTTCTTTAGCCTTTATTAATGCGCTAATTGAAACTGCTAAGTCTTTATCAAAAAAAATCAACAAAAAAGAAAAATATGGTGTAATTATGGATGCGGCATTATCGAACCTTGATGAAGTTCATATTGAAAGACTTTGTCGCAATACTATAAATAATATGGATCAACTAATTTTCTTATCATTTAAACGGCAGTTAAGAAATGAAATGTATCTAGGTATTGAAGATAATATCGGGAAGGCTTATGTATTAGATAAGCATAATTCTGGATACATAATAAAAAATGATGTCGATTTAGCGACACTTAAAGAATATATACATGAAGTGGAGGAGGATTAATAATGCTATATAAAAATAAACCCTCAGATTTAAAAATCAACTATAAAGTCAATACATACGAAAAAATAGAAGAAATTTTTGACTTACGTGATGGAGAACAACCATTACTCCATTTAATGTTAGCTTTAATGGGATATAAGAATGAAAAACGAATTGAACTTGATACAAAAGATTCACAAAGTGATAAAAGCCATGAATTTTCTTTAAGGACTGTATATAATAGAAATAGTAGTGACTTAGATGCATCATATGGTTTGGTTAGCATTTTAGATAATCTAGATTTGACTTATGAAGAGGTAATTAATAATATCGCTTTTGAAAGAACTTCTATAAATAACACACCATTTCTAAAGATGAAAAATGTAAAAACCTTTTATGAATATATGTTGTCGGGTATTGAATACTTTGAAAAAATGTTTTTCTTGGACGGTAAAAATCTTGAAAAGATAGCTTTTAATATTCATGATTTTTTGATAGGTGATCAAAGTGATATTAACGATATCCTAATTGATTTGATAACTGAAGAGGAGAATGTTTTAGATGATTAAACCAGCATTAAAATGGGCTGGTGGAAAAACAGCTATATTAAATGAAATTGACAAAAGAATAAGTCGGATTAATATAAAAAAATGTAAATTTTTTGATGTTTTTGCTGGAGCGGGATCAGTTTCAATTAGGTTCCATGATAAATTTAAATCAACAATTATAAATGATACTAACAAGGAACTGTACAATGTTTACGTGGCAATTAAACATGAACCAAAACGTTTAATTGATTTATTGATAGACCACGAAACCCAACATAATCATGATTATTATTATGAAACTAGGATGATGGATCGTTTGGATGATTATAATTCTCTTGATAACGTTGTTAAAGCTGCTAGAACAATTTATTTGAATAAAACTTGTTTTAATGGCTTGTATAGAGTCAATAGCAAAGGATATTTTAATGTTCCTATTGGAAGACAGAAGCGTATAAAAATCTATGATAAAGAGAATATATTAGGACTAAGTAAGATATTAAAATTTTTTGATATTAAAAATAAAGATTTTAGTGTCGTTATTAATGAATGCAAACCAGGAGATTTAGTATATATAGATCCACCCTATGATAAAATTAATGCAAACTCTTTTGTTGAATATAATGCTTCTAGGTTTGATGAATTTGATCAAGAAAGGTTAAAGAATGAAATAGATGAATTAACCAGACGTGGGGTTTATGTTATTGCGAGTAATTCTTATACGGATAGAATTGCTGAACTTTACAAAGATTATATAAAAGAAAATGATATTATACTTGTAAGAAGAAGTATTGCATCGAAATCGAAGTCTAGAAAACCTATAGAAGAAATATTAATTGATAATATAGATAAGGTGAATAACCATGCTAATAACAGTTAAACCAGAACCTGAAAATAAAACTTTCCCTCAAGCGAATGATATACATAAATTAATTAAATATGTTGATGAAAAAACATTTAATTACCATTATCAAAATCTTAGAAGAGTGAGTTTAGAGTATGTTGAACGACAAAAATCATATTACAAGAGTGCAGCTAACTACTTAGGTCTTTTGAAGGGAAGTTCTTCCACAGAATTAGCATTGCATATCTTTAAAAAAGATAAGAATGAGGTCTTGATTGATATTGTTCAACTAATATTAAAAAATCAAATTTTTTTTAATTATTATAAATATAAAAACATAGATGAGACCAAAAATATGTTAATGCAATTATATGGATTAAGTTATTCAACTGCGGATAGAAGAACAAGTACTGTTAAAGCTTGGATTGATTGGTGTGAACACATTATAAAAGAAAACAATATATCAATTGAAATCAAAAATAAAGAACACAAATAAGCTATCACTTTTATAAGTTGTTGGTGGTTTTTTATAGAGGAGAATTGAATTATGATTGAAGAAAAATATAATATAAAACATATACAAAATATCCGTTGTTATAAAATAGATTTAACCGAGAGGAATTATTTTTTAGAATTTTCATCCCCACATCTTCTTATCATTGATGGAAAGAATATATTTGAGAATAGCTGGACAGGGTTAATGGGAAGACTCTTTAATTATTTAACTAATAAATATAATTTAAGTGTCGAACAGTTAATTTCATTTGAGGTAGATTGGAGTAGGAAGCCGATATTCTCTTTAGAGGAAAAAACTTCATTTGATTGCGGTCCATTAGAAAACGGTGTATATTATAATGTAAACCAAAATTCTACTCACTTGCAATGGATAATACAAGATTTTTTAAATTACATGAATGAAACTTTAGAAAGTATAAGTCTCTATATAAAAATTCCAGCTAATAAGGAAAAGCCAGAAGTCATATCTCACTATATGCATTTGAATAAGAAAAAACTTAAGAATTTTCTATGCAAACGACTCGGCTATGATGAAAAAAAAGTAGAAAAGTATTTTAGACTATTTTTAAAAATCGATAAAGTATTTAATAAATATTTTGAAAATCAACAATCATTATTATTATTAGATACAAAAGGAACTTATGCTTTATACAAGTCAAGATTTATTAATAAAATTAAAGAAGAAAAAAAATTAGATGAGTTCATAAAAAAAATCCAATATATTTTAGATCAGTTAACATTGTTTTATGCTTATCAAGAAGAGAATTTAGTATTAGAAAATTAATATAAAATAAAAAAATGAGTGATGTAATAAAGATTATCCTTATTAATGCTCAGTCATTTATTATAAAATGAGTTTAAAAATCAGACTAAAAGGATAGTCTGTTTTTTAATTGGGTTATTTTATCTTTTGAAAAGTTATTTAATTTTTATCATCCGATTTAGTTGAGTAGTTATTGGCCCAAAAAATAGATGGACTCTAAAACCATTTTTTTAATGCATATATTTACAAGTTTGAGTTTTTAATTTGTTGCTGCCATCTATTCATTATAAAATTTTGAAATGGCTAATTTTTTTCTATTCTTGATTATCTTGTTTGTAATTAACTTTTAGCACACTTATATTAATAAAGTCTTATTTAAAGCTACTACAATTCTCAAATATATTGAATATATTGTAAAAATAAATATTTTTAGTCTCATTTAAAGTTATTGATAAACTTTTGATTGAATGCTATATTATAGTTGGGGGTGAAACAATGAACAAGCAACTTATTAAAAATAATATAAAAGAACTTCGAAATATGAGAGGCATAACTCAGCAAGAATTAGCAGATGAGATTTTTAGTACGAAACAGAATGTATCTAAGTATGAAAGGGGAGAGGTTATTCCCCCTATTGATGTTTTAATCGATATAGCAATGTATTTCGATGTTAGTATTGATTACTTGTTAAATGATTATTTAACAACTGGTAAGTTAGAATTGATATTAAACAAAGATTCATTTGATAAATATTTTAATTTGAATTTAAAAACAGAAAATTTATCTAATTTGCAATTAAAGAATGACATATACATATCAAATATTAAGAAAGAACTTGCTGTTATAGATCATTTTGATGAGAATCCACAAATCGAATATATTGAAAGCAATTCAAGATTTGATTCATATGAATTTACAGATGTAGTTTTGGGGCGATATAAGAAGAATCTTAAAAATTCAACAATACATCATTCTGACAGTATATTAACGGTTCCAGAATTACTAAAAATCATTAATTCTTTGGGTTCAAATTATGATTATCTTGAAAAACCAGGAAGTATTAGGATGACTATAGAAAACGAATTTATTGCAATGGTAAAAATGACAACGATGCAAGAAAGTGTTGATGGAAGATATATTCTAAAACTAAATTACTCAGAATTATTATTGTCCCAGTTCTATGAGTATCAAGACATCACTTTTACCGAACAAGGGTATCAGAAGAATCGAGATAGAGTGTCAGAAATAATAAACGAAAAATATAGGCAAGTATTTAAAGCAGATAGAATTGATGCTCCAATGGATGAGGCTCACTTTCTCCAATATATTATTGAGAATATTGATCAATTACCGAAGAATTTAGAGGATTTACATAAAGAGTTCAATTCAAAGTCACAAAATATATATAGTCAAATTGGTAAATCTATGGTTAAGATTTTTATAGAAAGCGCCTTAAAAAAAGTTTTGCCTGATGTATTTGATATTCAAATTATATACGATTTTGGAAAGCCTGGATTATCCATTAATGGAATCATTAGTAGTTTTGAAAAGTCTTCTGAGGCGTGTGATGTAACTTCACTTGTAAACTATCTAATTACAGAAAAATATGAAGGGATACAAATAACCAACTTATGGAAAGATAGCTTCTATGAATATGCTAATAAACTGGGACTTGATTATAATGAGAATGACATATCAATAAACTTTAGAGATAAATATGTATGGAGAGAAAGCATTGATTCATATATGAATAAATATAATGATTTTATAAAAACAAAATGGGTCCATAACAACATGAATTTGCTTAATCTTAAAATATTAAAAATTATCAAATCAATTATATTTAAACTAATTTCCGGATAAAGGAAGGTATTGTTTATGGATTTGAAATCATTCGAAAAAAATATAGAAGAAAATCAAAATGATTATATATCAAGGTTAAAAAATGAATTTTTTAAAAAAATGGAAAATATAATTTTTAAGGGTAAAAATGTTTCTATTTCTGAAGAGAGAAACGAAGGAGAGTACAATACATTTAGCCATATTATTTCTACAAGAAATGGAAAAGACAGAAAATATAGTTATGATAGAGCAAAGTATGTATTGAATATTCCCATGATTTTCAATAATATAGATCTTTGTAATGAAATAATAACATTTAAAGATGGAAATAGAGATATAATTTATAATATTGAAAATGGTAATGATTTTATGATTGTTCTTGAAGATGTGGGTTATTACTATTTACTTATAACAGCTTATAAAGTAAATTGGGAAAATTCACGCGACTACTATTATAAAGAGAAAATAATTGAACTTAATGAACTGGAATATTCACACAATTATAATTTCACAAAAATTTATAGACTTAAAACTCAAACCAAAGAGATTTATATTGATGAAGTAATTAAGACTTGGATAGAGGATTATTATACTCAAGATATTATCTTTAGAATTATTGCGACAGCTATTAATGATAAAAGAAATAAAATCATATATATAGTTTACAAAAACCACTATCATATACCAAAAGAAGAAAAAAATTATATTTACATAATTTCGAAATATGCTAATTCACTGAATAATGATAAGTTACTTCAAATTATGGGTAGAATCGAAAAAACGCTTAAGATACTTCGTGAAATTTATAACAGTGATGCGAATAATAATTTAAAACTAATACGATTAATTTTACAATCAGAAACTGCGATTGAAAAAATAGCAAAAAAATTTGGAAAATGTAAGAAAATTAAAAAATGTATGAACTTAATAGAAAAAGAAGTCGGATATTTTGCAACTAGTAATTCTAAATTTAAGTTTAAAAAGCAGTTTCCAGAAATCATAAAAACTCTTCTATCAAGAGATGAAAATCAAATACAAAAAGTATATGATAAATATAAAGTCGAATACGATGAAAATATAATTATAAAAGATCAAAATATAAAAAAATATTATTTAAGTTATTTTAGAAAATTCTTTACTGATTTTTCTAATACAATTTATGGGACTGATTATGAATGCTAAATTATCTGTCTTATTCAATATTTGGTGTAATTATTTTCTCTTATTTTCTATATCGTGTTGATAAGGGATAATACTAGTTATATAATATATTGAGATAATTAAAAAATTTAAATAGCAAATAGAAAACTATATAATCGTTTCGCTACTTAGTGATTTTGTTAAGATTACTATACAATGCTTATAATTAAACATAAAAGAAGGAGAGTAAAAAATGAAAAAAAAAGTAGTAATTGTTGGAATATTGTTTATGATGGTGTTTGTTCTTTGGGGGTGTAATAATGTTGACGACTCAAAAACTGTTACAGTTGTTGATATGGTTGGTGATACTGTAGAAGTTCCCAAAAGCCCTCAAAAAGTTGCTGTTATCGCTAGAGCTGCGGCTGATATGATGATTGGATTTGGTTTAGCAGATTCAGTGGATGGAATTTATTACAGTGTTTTAGATAATCCTTGGGTAGAGTTCATATATCCTAATATAGACGACTTTTATAGTTATGATTATAATGAAAGTGCTGAACTATTTTTAAGTAGAGAGGTTGATTTGATTTTGGCACCTGAACAATATATAGCTGAAGGTTTGAGAGATTCAGGTTTAAATGCTATTACGGTTAGTTTGTATGGTAATCCTAATTATGATGATTATATGTTTTATTTAGCGGATTTAATTAATCAAATATGGCCCGAAACAGATAATATAGTTAACCAATGGAAAACTGAGTTAAATTTTACTCTTGATGAGATCACTAATGGTTTAGATTCAGAAGAGATTGATACTCGAAGCATTTATTATGTTAGAGGCGATAAGGATAGAGGTATAGGTTACACTGATACTGGTGGTTCATTGCTTCAAACTGTATATGAAACGTATTTTAAAATGGAATATATAGGCAGTTCCTTTGAATCGAATAAACCATCTGCAGAAGAAATTATGTTGCGAAATCCAGATGTAATTGTTATAGGTGGAAAGTTCCAAAATAAGTTAATTGATGATATCAACACATTAGAACCTTATAGATTATTAAGTGCTGTAACTCAAAATCAGGTTCATAATATTCCTATTGGTTTTGTGATGTGGGAACAGAATAGCGTTGTATTGCCAATATTTATAAGTGATCAAGCGAATAAGCTGTATCCAGACTTATTTGATTATGATATAAGTGATTTAACTAAGACTAGTTTTGAAACTTATTTTAATATTACACTAACTGATGAACAAATTAGTTATATGTTGAATGGACTATCTCCTAATGGAAGTCAGATGTATAATTAAGTATGAAAAAGAGTACAATACTTACCTATAATTTTGTTTTAGTTTTTATTTTATTAGTTGTCTTTGTTTCTGCCCTGATTATCGGAAGATATCAAATATCATTAAGTGCATTTTTTCAAATATTAAAAGGCAGTGACGATCTTTATCCGGTTGAAACTAGTATTATTATTAATTTAAGACTGCCAAGAACAATTATTGCTTTATTAGCCGGTAGTGCTTTAAGTGTATCGGGATTGGTGTATCAAGAAACTTTTCAAAATAAACTTGTTTCTCCTAATTTTTTAGGAGTATCTAATGGTGCGTCGGTTGGGGCAGCTATTGCGATTATTTTAGGTCTATCTACTTTCTTCTTAAGTGTTTCGGCGTTCGTTTTTGGAATTGGTGCAATGTTCATCACTATATTTATAGCAAATATTATGAGAAATAACTCACCAACAATCTTAATATTATCTGGAATCATCGTGTCTTCTTTTATGGCTGCAACATTAAGTTTATTGAAATATATGGCTGAAAATGAAACCCAATTGGCAACTATAACATATTGGTTAATGGGGTCATTTGAATATTCAAAAATTTCGGATGTGTTTATATTAGCGCCAATAGTTATAATTAGTTCGAGTATTTTATTTTTAATTAGATGGAGAATTAATATTGTTGCTCAAGGCCCTAGTGAAGCTCAGACACAAGGGTTAAATTACAATTTTTATAGATTAGTTATCATAATTTTAGCAACTTTAATGACAGCTAGTAGCGTTGCTTTTGCAGGTGTGATTGGTTGGGTGGGGCTTGTTGTACCTCATATAATTAGATTATTTGTAGGAAAGAATACAAAACACACCATACCATTAGTTATATTATTTGGAGCTATTTTTATGATAATAACAGATATATTATCTCGAAGTTTTACTGGTGCAGAAATACCTTTATCTGCAATAACTGGGTTTTTAGGCACACCAATCTTTATATTTATTTTGCTTCGAAAAAGGAGTATCATTAATGAATAAGTTTAATGTAGAAAATATTTCGTATAAATACACTATTGAAGATGTTATTAATGATATTTCACTTGATTTTGAGCCTAATACAATTAATGTGTTATTGGGATTAAATGGATCAGGAAAAACCACCTTAATTAAATTACTCTCCGGAATTTTTAAACCAAAAAAGGGCAAGATATTTATCAATTGATGCTAGAATAAATAACGGACATATTAAACATAGAGAGTTCATGATAAAATAATATTGAGAAAGGAGCTCTCTATGGCAAAACATTATGATAAGGAATTTAAACTAGATGCAATGAAGTATCG
>Ga0306869_1000383_pt1 | contig 21686 bp, 22 predicted proteins | sample AntRauTorckE6833_FD_190421 | JGI IMG/M metagenome (GOLD analysis project Ga0306869, IMG submission 190421) | Saline lake microbial communities from Rauer Islands, Antarctica - Metagenome Torckler E6 #833 (v2) (version 2) | ecosystem: Environmental > Aquatic > Non-marine Saline and Alkaline >... | reverse complement strand
AAAATTACTAAGAGAAGTTGTTGTTGACCCATAATAAGTCACCTGTATTTATTTATTTGTGTTTGTGTGTGTAAAAAGGTGGGAAGGTTGCGATACCCCGCGAACCGGCCCCGTTATAATGTTTTATAAAGCGTGTTAAGCTCCGCATTCAACTATTGGGTATATTATAGTATTGTGGTTTTCATTGCAAATTAAAATTTTAAAACTTCTTTTCTGCTGCACATGAATACTATCAGGTTGATGATTAAGATGCAAGCCTAATATTAAAATTTTTTAATGTTTGGTAAATAACCGTGCCTTTGTGGGTTTAGGGCCCTTTAATTTCAAGATTTTTAAGGTTTTTAACATTGTTAAGCTTTGGCTTCAAAGCTTCGGGAGTACCTCTGAACAGTATGATTGTTCTTGCGGGGCAGCGAGGCGGTGGAAGAATGAACTTTTTCTTACTTTTTGCCCACTTAATTTTTATGTAGATCGGGCATCCTGCCCGATCATGTTAGATGGTTCTATAATGGGCACAAGCGTCTTTATCCTGGTCCAAGTTGCAAACTTGAACCAGTTAGGGCTTTGGAATACTACCTGTCATTGCGAACGAAGCGAATGAAATGAGCGAAGTGTGGCAATCTCCTACCGTTGGGAGATCACCGCGCCCCCAAGTACGCGGGGCTCGTGATGACAGGTTCCTAAAATGTTGTGAGGAGGTTGTGCTTGCATTCCTTGGGAGCACCTCCGAGCTGTATAATTGAGCTCTCTCCGTACAGTAGCAATATTTTTATATGTTATCTTCTTTCGCTGCTCCGCGGCGAAAGGTTCAAATAGGACGCTCTGCGTCCTGAACATACCATTAATTCTTCGTTGCGGTTTTGCCGTGTTTGTTATTCCTTTTTCCACAACCCTTTGAGGCTCTCATCCTGCACCGAGCGCAATCACCTTCATCGGGCCCAACACCGATATAGTGGCTTAAAAATTACCCTTTCATGCTTTCAGGGTCTTGACCGGTATCAAAAACATCGGTTATAAATATTTTCTTTGCTTGCCCCGGTAAATGATCTTATAATTTGTAACTAAAATTCTGCGGTGATGAAGTCCAAGATGAGTTAAATAAGGTTCTTTTTGGCCCATTTCAGGATTATCTGTGAGCTCGTCAGCTTTAGAAAGGATAGCATTTTTTACCTCAGATGCTTTTTTATCGCCCGCCTGCAAAGCCAAAAATTCTAATGCTTCTCTTAGGCTATGCATAGCCTGTACAGTATATACTACGGTCATGCCCCCGAATGTTTCTCTACGAGGCCTTTGAATTACTGACGCTCATTTCGACTACGCTCTGCTGCGCTCAATATGACGTCAGTTTGAGCGCAATGAGGAGCCACGACGAATGAAGTCGAAAACAAAGTCATGGTTCTGCAAAGCCCCCTCTACCTGATTAAGAACTTCTTCGCGCGTTAATATCCGGTCATTTTTGATGTCATTTTCAGATGCCACAGCTCTTTGCGTAAGTTTTTCCTTTAAAACAGGATCTTGATGAGTTTTCTTTAAAATAGTCTTCACTGTTTCAAGTATAGAAATATCCGTTTCCTCTTCAATCAAAAGCTTTATTTCAGATTTAATTGTAGGCATATTTACATGGTTTTTATTCACGTAATTTAATTATTTTTATTGAAGGACAATAACCCATCACTAAATTAATGATTATAGCAATGTTATGAAGTGGTTGTGCTTGCATTCCTTGGGAGCACCTCCGAACAGTATGTTGTTCTTGCGGGGCAGCGAGGCGGTGGAGGAATGAACTTCTTCTTACTTTTTGCCCACTCGGTCAAGCCGTGCCTACGCTAAGGCTTTGGCAGACAGGCTGACCGAGCTACTTAATTTTTATGTAGATCGGGCAGCCTGCCCGATTGTTCTGTAACGGACACAAGCGTCCGCTATCCTGGTCTAAGTTGCAAAATTGAACCAGTTAGGGAATCAGCGGTGCCGTCCACTTTTCAAGTGGGCTGCACCTTGTAGCTATATGTTTTGAGCAGGTTGTGCTTGCATTCCTTGGGAGTACCTCCGAACAGTATGTGCAATTGCTTCGGGCGTGCAAAGCCATGCCCCACAGGTGTAGCTGAATACCGAAACCATTGATCCTTCAGCACAATGACAAACATAAGTTGTCAAATATTAATTATTTTTAATAAATTGGTATCTGTAAGTAATTAAATAACACAACTCTTTTTAGGCTAATACTTTAATATTAACAGGGGCTCGACATGAAAATTTCGTTACACCATTCTATTGCTTTCCTTATTGTTACACTGCTTACAGTTGGATGCGGCGAAGCATTTGAGGCCAACAGCGGAGAAGAAACGGTCACCATTTCAGGTCAGGTTATCAATCAAGCCAACAGCCAGCCCGTAGCCAATGCGTTTGTAGAAATATCCAGTCCGGCCGAGTTTCAACAGTCAACCACAACCAATGAGGGGGGTGAGTATACGTTTACAGTGCAAACCGGCGAATCGGTACAATTGACGATTGAAGTTTCTGCGCCCGATTTCGAACCGCTATTGCGGACTGTTAATGTATCTCCCGGGGCCGATTTTCCCGGAACCGATCTTGAAATTACAGCTGTTGAGGATGGTGGCGGTGATGACGGCAACGGAGATGGCGATGACGGCGTGGGCGGAGAACCTGCCGGCGCCGCAGCTATCGTGCTAACAAACAATCCGCTGTCTTCCATCAATATTGCTGAAACCGGAAGCGTAGTAAGCAGTCCGTTCACCTTTCAGGTGCAAGATTCGGCGGGCCGCGCGCTTGACACCCAAAATTCAGTTGAAGTTGATTTCATTCTTGTCAATAGTCCCGGCGGCGGCGAAGATGTGGTTCCCTCCTCGGTCACTACTGATGCCAGCGGTAGTGCAACAACCACGCTGTTTAGTGGAAATATTGCGGGTGCGGTTAAATTGCAGGCGGTGGTAGAACGACCTGATATTGGCCTTACCATTCGTTCCAGTCCCGTTCTTATAGCCATCCACGGCGGGTTCCCCGATCCCGAGCATTTCAGCATTGCCGTTAATCAATTAAATTTTGAAGGATTTAGCATCAACAACGCACGCAATACAATATCAGTGATTGTAGGTGATCAATTTAGCAATCCGGTGAGTCCCGGCACCATTGTTTACTTTGAAACCACCGGCGGGGTGATTCAGGGATCAGGCGCAACCGATGAGGATGGGCTTGTTGAGGTAGATTTGATTTCCGGCGACCCCCGCCCCACTGATAGCATCACCGGAAGCGGCGGGCGGCCCGGTTATGCCACTGTTACCGCGCGTACCGTTGACAAAGATGACAACGATCTCTTCAAAGAAGTAAATGTACTGTTTTCAACGTCTGCCGCTATAATTGAGGCAACACCCACCACATTCGATTTAGCGCCCAATGGCGGAGCAAGCTTTGATTATACCGTTACTGATCTGAATGGCAACCCTATGGCCCCCGGCACCGAAATTGCCATTGAAGCCGGAGAGGGCATTGAAGTTTCGGGTGATGCCAATTTTACCCTGGGCGATAATTTATTTCCCGGTCTCGGTGCTACGCAGTTCAGCTTTTCAATTCGCGATACGGATGATGAAAACAATGATCCCGCTGATCTGACTATCCAAATTTCGGTCACCTCCCCCTCCGGTAATACCACCACCTATAGCCAAATTCAGGGAACGAGGCGATAACTGTTATATCATCCCTGGTGCTCGGGAGTGCCCCAAAGGGATGCCTTCGGCACAACTCCCTCGCAACATTGACAACATTGGTCTCATATAAATTACTAAAACGAGGGCTTTCGATGAGAGCCTCTCCTATCAACGTGAACCGACCGAACTACAAACGTTTTATGTAGATCGGGCAGCCTGCCCGATCATGTTGGATCGTTCTATAATGGGCACAAGCGTCCCATTATGTTCCAAGTTGCAAACTTGAAACAGTTAGGGATCAGCGGTGCAGTCCACTTTGTAAGTGGGCTGCACCTTCTTTACGCACAAAATGATTGTGGGCCCATTAGCTTAATCGGCCGGGGTGATTTATTCCCCGACTGCACAAAAAATGGGTCATAGTTGCAGACCAGGAGCGATTAAGCAAATCGCTCTACATATCTTCATCTGCCTGTCCACTCGGTCAAGCCGTGCCTACGCTAAGGCTTTGGCAGACAGGCTGACCGAGCTACTTAATTTTTATGTAGATCGGGCAGCCTGCCCGATCATGTTGGATCGTTCTATAATGGGCACAAGCGTCCCATTATGTTCCAAGTTGCAAACTTGAAACAGTCAGGCTCTTTACTCACAAAACGACTGTAGGCCGATTTGCCTAATCGGCCAGAGTGATTTATCACTCATAAGCTCGCTCCCAATTGCAAAGCATTGCTCAACTTTAAAGAAACGTTTTTAGGTTAATTTTTCTTCTATGTAATCACACAAACTTGAATTAAATTTGGAACAATTTATGGATATCTCTTTATCGCAAGCAGAAAAGGCTATTAAAGCCTCAAAACAAAAAGCAAAAGAACTTGATCTCAACATGAATATTGCCATTGTTGATGGCGGTGCAAACCTTAAGGCATTTGTTCGCAACGACGGGGCATGGCTCGGATCGGTAGATATTGCTATCAAGAAAGCAAAAACAGCGCGCTATTTTGATATGAATACCGGAGAAATTGGCAAGCTTTCTCAGCCCGGGAAATCACTTTTTAATATTGAACACTCGAATGATGGGCTTATCTCCTTCCCCGGTGGAATCCCGCTTAAAAATAGCGACGGTACCATTATTGGCGCCATCGGCGTATCCGGTAGCACCGTTGACAATGATCATGAGGTAGCACAAGCAGGTGCAGAAGCTATTTAACACCCTCTTTATAAAACACGCCGGAAATGCCGCAAAGCATTTCCGGTTTTTTTATTGATGGAATAATTTTTAAACCCCAGTTTCAGCGTTTTATGGGAACGCATAGAGTGGTTAAATACACCCCTTGTGTCATTCCTGAACCATACTACGCCAAGGCTTCGTCAAACATGCTTGTTTCAGAATCTCGTAATGCTTGAAATCGCAGAAATAGGCGCATGTAGCTTCTTACCGGGAGTCCAACCGCTCCACGCTTTATTGGAATATAGCACAAGCGGACGCTTGCGCTATTGTAGTTTTATCTCCTTTCGCTGCTCCGCAGTGAAAGTCATCACGGGACGCTCCGCGTCCCTCAGCCAGCACGTTCCAACGCAGAGCAGTAGAACGAGATATGAAGGCCATGCTATAATAAATAACGCCGAGGCAGAGCCATCGGGGTATCAAAGGAAATAAGATACACTAAAATAATTTTCTTTCATTATAACCCACCCCTGCACCCCTCCAGAGGGGATTTTCCCAAAGGGATGCCTTCGGCAAAGGATATTTTAGCGTATCTTATTCTGTAATCTATCCGACCCAAAGGGTCGGGGTATTAAACCACTTATCAAATAAGTTCATACAAGTGCTTTGGGCTTTTTTATATCACCGCAGAGGGCTTTGCAGAACCATGACTTTGTTTTCGACTTCATTCGTCGTGGGCATCCCTGCGGGAGGCACGCTCAAACTGACGTCATATTGTCCGAGGGACTCCTACGGAGAGCGCAGCAGAGCGTAGTCTCCCGAAGGGATCCCTTTGGGAGAAATGGGCGTCAGTAATACAAAGGCCTCACCGCAATAAATAAATGTTATACATGAATTAAGGCTGTGGCTGCTCTCATCATTTTGTATATTTCGTTACCTAAAAGAATAATAAAACCGTTGCCAATGGATATTGCCTCCGCCGAAAAGAAATTTCAAGATGTTACATACAAGGATGATCAGTATGAAGATCTATTAAAGCAACTTACCAATCCATTGGAGCAGCAGGGTTATCATTTATGTTTACTGCTGGGCCGATATGCCAAACGAAAAGACGAGGCGTTGGAAGATATTTCTGATTCCAGCGGACGCGACATTCATTCTGTGGATGCCAACGAAATAATCAAACGAGAAGAAGCGGCCTCGTATGAAAATATTGATTATTTATTCTCTACCCTTGACACAGAAAACGCTCTTTTACATTTGCAAAATGGAAGCAGGCTCTGTGGTGTTTATACCGGCTATACGCAATCACGCGTTAAATATGCCACGCCCCAAGAGCGATATTTCTTAAAAGAAATTCAGGAATTCGGCGGATTATATGTCATTGACATACATGACCCGAATGATGCCGATAATTCCATCCGCAGAGCTGCCCAATCTATTGTTTGGTTTAATAAACCGGAATCCCGGCTCAAGAAGCTTTTCAAAAAGGTCCGAAATCAGTTAACAGTACACGGCTTTGAATTGCCCAACGACCGGCCTGCTGGATACGGAAATTCTCCAAGTAATTTTTAATAATAAATGCCCGGCACTTTTGAAGTAATGGCATTTTAGTAAAACTATATTCTATGGCTATACAAGTAAAAATTGATCGAAGCGGACGACGCGGAAAAACCGTTACCATGATTACCAATATTCAGCATAACCCCCAGGTTATTGAAAAGCTTGAGAAAAAGCTCAAACAAAAATGTGGGGCCGGCGGTACCAGCTATGCCAAAACCATAGAAATCCAGGGCGAACATGTTGATAAAGTGAAATCGGTGCTCGAAAAGGAAGGCTTCGATGTGAAGTAAAGCACTCCTGTAATGCCTGCCAATCTGAGTGAAACGATGAGGGTCTCTTTTTTGAACTGTCATTGTCATCCCGAGCGGAGCCGAGGGATCTCCCTCTAACGGCTCAGCTTGTTTTATGGAGATTCTTCGACTGCGCTCAGGGTGACTGTCAAAACCTTACAACGATACTTTGCTTTCCTTACGCGGGTCTAAATCATAGAGTGATGAAGCCGTTGCCTGCACCGTTTTGTACCAATCGCTGCCATATTTATCATTTATTTCGTAGTAATCTTTAAAATCCGGCTTGCGGATTCTCATGGTCCATTCCTCTTTTTTGGCCTTAAACACGGGCTCAACATGCAAAAGCTGATGAAATAAAACCATTTCTTTGGTCTTACTATCAAGCATGTCCCAGAGTTCTCCGGACACTTCAATAAGAAAATCATTGCCGGAAAAAAACTTCACTTCCCGGGATGCTTTTTTACATTTGGCCGCCCGATATTTAGAAAGATTCGGATACACCAAAAAATAGCCGATTTGAGCGGGGCCAAATTCCAAGTTTTCTCGATCAATAATGCGCTCGGCAATTTTTTCAATTTCGGGTGATTCCATGAGTTGCTTCTGGGTTTGAACAACCGGCTCTGACGTTTTGGGGATTTTATTTTGATTCATAAAACTATTTTTAAACAAAAATTTTAGTGCGGCTCAAAGGTATAAGAATAAGGACTTTATTCCAGCCCGAAATAGCGGTTTTTTTAAGCTTTTAATTATTGGGTTTGAATATTTCAAAATGGGTATTTTGTTGGGAACAATAATTAAATCTTTGTCCTACGCTGTGTCTTTTTCTTTAATCATTCGTCGAAGATAATTGAATTGCCCCAAATGATAGCTTAAATGCCCGTATAGGTGCATCAGCCCTTCATTAATTGAATCTTGATATGGAAAATTTTCCACGTCTTGCATGCCGTCTTTTTCATCAAGGTTAGAAAGTACCGTTCCGATGGTTGCTTTCAGCTTTTCAATTTGTTGCTTTAACTCTTCTTTAGAAAGTCCGGTATTACTGAATTCACGTTCTCGGTTTCGCTCAAATCCCGAATCACCAAGCTGTGTTCCAATAAAGTGATTTAAATTACCCAGCAAATGCTGCGTAAGAATGCCACAGCTGTTGGTTATTCCCGGTTGGCTTTGCCACAACTGTTCTTCGGGAATGGCTTCAATTTCTGCGGCTAACCGTTCTAAATCACGCTGATAAAGTTTTATGAATGATTGCATATTGTTCTGCATGATTTTTTAATTTTTATTATCAGGACTTTATGAATCTAAAGAATGTATCATTCTGAACTTTAAAACTTTTGGACATCTATTACACAAGATCCTGAAACAAGTTCAGGATGACAAGTTGGGTTTTGTGCCGAAGTCATATCTGTGGTGCATTGAATTCTTGGCTGGTTCAAGTTTGTAACTTGGACCAGTCAGTATTTAGTAGTTCGTCTGGCACAAGTTACAAACTTGCGCCAGATTTTGGGAATTCGCGGTCGCATCTAAGCCTTTATCAGCGCTTTCAATTATCCGATGCGTTAAGTTGCTGGCACTGCGGACAAAAATAAACTTTCCTCCCTCCTGTTTTGTCTTCTTCAATTTGTGTGCCGCATTTATGGCAATAGCGCCCGGTGCGGCCGTAGGCAAAGTGCCTGTAATTGCTGCGTTTGGCTTTCTCACGTTTTAAGGCTTCCACAATATCCGGGTCGTTGGTGATGCCGCCCGTCTCGTATGAGCGACGCGATAAAAATTTAGATGTTTTGGCTAACTTTTCTTTTTGATCAGTACTGCATTCGCGCAGTTTTACCGAAGGATGAACCTGGGCATAAAACAAAATTTCGCTTCTCAAATAATTACCCACTCCGCTTAAAAACGACTGATCAAGCAGTAGGGTAGCTAATTTACGGTTCTGAAATTTCTCATCCTCATATTGCGCCAATATTTTTTCCACGGTCGTCTCCGGGTGCACAACATCGGGCCCTAATTTTTGCAAATAGGAATGAGTTTTCAGCTCATTTTTGGGGAGTACCTGTATTTCTGAGGCGGAATATAAAAATGCAGCGGGTTTCTGCGTATGCAAGGCCACCCGAAGGCTGCGAGTTGTTTTGGGCTCTTTCCCGCGGGCCCGGGTGTACCATTTGCCATATAGTTGATTGTGGGTGTAAAGGCATAAATAATTGCTAAAAAAAGTAAGCAGCGCCTTGGCCCGTGGTTCTACATATTCTACTTTTAAGCCGGTCAGGGTATTTTCGTAGGGTTTCAACTCATCGTGATAAAAGTAGCAATCGGTGATTTCTTGTTTTGCCAACACATCATTTAGTTTGTCGGCGGTACGCCAAATTTCAGGTCCTTCGGGCATGGTTAAATTTGGTTTAAAAATTTACAGGTGTTACACTTAAGATAATTAATGTACGGTACAGCCTTGCACTTACCGGGCAAACATTTCTTGTAATAAATTTAGCGTTTTATCTTGGGCAGACGAACTGATCGTCCCCAATTTTTTTATTAGCCGCCGTTTGTCCACTGTTCTAATTTGATCTAAGACAATCTGGCCGCGCTTCTTTTGAAAAATTGTTGTAACTCTGGATGGATAATTTTTAATTGTTGATGTCATCGGAGCAATGATAACTGTACGAATGTGTCGGTTCATTTCATTGGGAGAGATAACCAGGCAAGGCCGAGTTTTCTTAATTTCGGAGCCCTTTGTTGGATCAAGAGAAATTAGATAGACCTCAAATCGTTCAATCTTATTTTTAGCTACCATGTCCACTTTATTTCATCCCATTTACTTGGGTATTCTACTTCTTCTTGATCAAGCAGCTCATCATCATTTTTCTGTGCCATTTTTTCAAAAGCGTGGCCCCAGTCCTTGCGCGTTTCTTCGGAAGACCGCAGGATAATTTGATTATCTTTAAGAATCATTTCAATTTCTCCAGAAAGCCCGATCTCTTTAATAACAGGCTTTGGAATGCGAACTCCCTGAGAATTGCCAATACGAATAAGTTTTGTTTTCATGGCATAAAATTAAATAAAAATTCTGTTATATTGTAATTACAATATAAGTACCATACAACAATTAAGAAAAAGATTTAAATAAGAACTCAACAAAACATCATCATGATCCGATCTCTTGGAGCGGTCATTGCTGGCTATGCTTCCATCCTTTTCTTTAATGCCTTCATCCGGTTTATCATTTCAATATATGCAAAACAGGGCTTTTCGCTTTCCGGTACAGCACATCTGTCATCCACAGGATTGATACTTTTAATTCTGGTCGCCGGGCTTGTATTTGGCCTCATCGGCGGCTTAATAACCTGCAGTATTATTGATGATCATGCTGCTATTGAAATTCTCGTGCTCATTCTCCTGGTGTTAGCCGCCGCTCTGTTCAAATATTATTTCACGGGACCAACCGAAGCACTCTGGTACATGGTTTCTGAGCCACTTTTGAAAATGGCCGGCATTTACGGTGCCTATTACTTGAAAACATCTAAAGGGGTGAACAAATGATTTATCGCTCGTGCATTTTTTTAACCTTTTTAGTGCTTACTTGCTGCGGTACACCAACCCAAAAACGCGGCTTAACAGAGATACCCACACCGACAGGCCCGGGAAGCCACCTTCCCTATTTAACCTCCGATTCCACCGGCAACATATTTTTATCATGGGTTGAACCGCTGGCAGATTCGGAAAACCATGCGCTTCATTTTTCAAAATTAAACGAACGCAAATTTTTAAAACCAACGTCCATAGCCCAAAGCGGAAAATGGTTCGTTAACTGGGCAGATTATCCCACCATCATCAGCAACGGCGGAGACGTTATTGCCGCTCACGTCCTCAACAAAACGCCCGGCAACACCTATTCTTACAACGTAAATATGTACCTGCGGGATGGGGCAGACGCCTGGTCCGGACCGGTTGTACCCCATGCCGACAGCACCGCTACCGAACATGGCTTTGCCTCCATGATTCCCTGGAATGAGGATGTTTTAGCCATCTGGCTTGATGGCCGGCGAACCGCCAATCGCAGCGAAAAAGAATATTTTAATATTGATAAAGCCATGACGCTTCGCAGTGCCGTTATCAGCCGTGATGGAACCGTGAATCACCCTAAAAAAATTGACCAAACAGTATGCGATTGCTGCAATACCGCACTGGCCCAAACATCAAACGGTGCCGTGGCGGCTTATCGAAATCGAACGGATGATGAGATTCGTGATATTTATGTGAGCCGGTATGTAAATAATGAGTGGACAGCGCCGGTGCCCGTGCATAACGATAACTGGAAAATTGCTGCCTGCCCTGTTAATGGCCCCGCTATAGCAGCTTCGGATTCGCTGGTAACGGTAGCTTGGTACACGGCCGCAAACGGTAAGCGTATGATTAAAGCCACTTCTTCAAGCGATTACGGCACAACATTTTCAGACCCCAAAATAATCAGCGATGAATCACCGCTGGGGCGGGTTGATTTGGCGATGGACCTATCCGGAAAGGCGTACATAAGCTGGATGGAAAAATCGAATACAGAAACCACTTTAAGGGTGAAAACCGTTGACCGCATGGGAAATATTTCTGAAGCTCAAACCATCACTAACTTGAATGCATCACGCAAGAGTGGGTTTCCGCAAATGGAGCTATCAGGTGGTACATTGGTATTTGCGTGGACGTCCGTTGGCGACACCTTTTCTGTACAAACGGCTACCATGCCACTGGATGATATTGACTGAGCAAGAAGAATGGCCTTGCAATTAATTGCCCGCCACTTACGATTTGATGTAGCCGTCAACCTGACTGACCGGCTTGTTACGCCATTTAGCTATTTGGGAAAGAATGCGCAACCGAACTTCATCGGTGAGCTCATTAAGGTCATCTGTGGTGAGGTTTTCGGTAGGAATGGGTTCAAGAATTTTTAGTTTGATGTGCGGAGCGACCCCAAACTTCCAGCTTTTGGCAGGCAAACAATTCTGGGTGCCGTCGATAGCCATGGGCAAAATAGGAACCCCTTCGGTGATAGCAAGCTCGAATGCCCCGTGAGAAAATCGCTTGAGTTTCCCGGTACGCGAGCGGGTGCCTTCGGGGAAAAACATAACGGAACAATTATTCTTTAATCGATTCCGTGCCTCCAAAAAGGTTGTAGCTTTTCGGTCGGCCGCGGCTCTATCCACCGGAATATCGTCTGACATTTTCATCATCCAACCTAACATTGGGACATCGAAAAGTTCTTTTTTAGCCACCCATTTCATTTCCCAGGGTACGTTGCAGATGAGCGGAATATCAGCCTGCGAAAGATGATTGCAAACCATAACGTAAGGCCGGCGGTCGTCAATTTCGGTATCACCGGAAATAGTGAGATTCCACTTCGGATTCACCCGCGATATGGCTTTGCCGAGCCTGCGAAAAAGGCGGCCGGTTTTGTATCGCGACGGATCGCCTTCAAACAGGCGGCATACAGCCATTAGCGGCAGCCAGATTATAATGAGTAGAAGCACGCTGGCCCAAACCAGTACCGATTTTAAAGCGTCCATCACTCTATGCTTTTATCTTTGGAATCATGCTTTTTATGATACCCCACATCCCTTTTGAGGGCTGCCGAGCACGTTTGTTGCGTTCCACGGCTTTCTCAATAATATCAGGCTGAAAAATATCAATCTCTTTCAGCTCGCGAGCCGGAGCATAGGTACGCGGCGGGGTGGCATTAATTTTTTTAGTAGCCGAATCGGATGACTTCTTTTGAGGCGCTGATTTTTTTTGCTCCCCTTCTGAGGATTCTTTCCGGGACGAAGATTGTGTTTCTTTAGATTCTTTCTTTGCTGATTGCTTATTATTTGAACCCGGTCTTGTCTTGCGTGTACGTGATTTGGAAGATTCAGTCTGCTTGGTGGATTTTTTCGCTGGCTTTTTTTCGGTTTTTTTCTTTTGAGCCGGCCCTTCTTTTTCGGTGATTTGATGGCCCACCACGTCTTTGATGGCCCCGTAATATTTTTTGGCTTTGGGGTTCACCAGCGTAATAGCCGTGCCCGATTTATCATACCGCCCGGTGCGCCCAATGCGGTGAATGTAATCTTCGGGGTTATTGGGAACATCATAATTAATGATCACCGAAATATTATCGATGTCAATACCCCGCGAAAGTACATCCGTGGCTACCATTACGGGATACTGCTTATTTTTGAACGCCCGCAGCGCTTCATTGCGCTCTTCCTGGCTGCGGTCGCCATGCATGCTAACGGCCTTTACTCCTCTTTTTTTAAGGGTTCGTTCAAGCTGATCGGTTCCGCGTTTGGTGCGTGTAAAAATGAGGGCTGTTTCCCATTCAAGCTCATCAAAAAGCCGTTCTACAAGCTTAATTTTATCATTTTGCTTCACAAAATACACTTGCTGGTCCACGCCTTCGGCCGGTTTCGATGCCTTGATGGCTACCGTTATCGGGTCGGTCATCACTTTGTCTACCATGCGTTTCAGCTCGTCGGGCAGCGTGGCAGAATACAGCAGCGTCTGCCGTTCGGTGGGCGTTGCATCAATAATTTTTGTGACATCCGGCAGAAAGCCCATGTCCAGCATGCGGTCGGCTTCATCAAGCACCAAAAAGTTAAGATGACTGAAATCAATGCTTAGAATATTCATTTGATCGAGCAACCGACCCGGTGTGGCTACGATAATATCAACCCCGGCGCGGATAGCTTTTGCTTGTTCAGAAAAATCACTGCCGCCAATAACAATGGCGGAGGTGATTCCGGTATGGTAGCCGATGGCAAATATCTGTTCGTCAATTTGCTGGGCAAGCTCGCGCGTGGGCGTAAGGATAAGCGCTTGGGTGTGGTCGTTTTTATTTTCCAGGATTTTTTGAATCAGCGGTATTACAAAGGCACCTGTTTTTCCGGTACCGGTTTGGGCTGAACCCAACACATCTTTTCCTTCCAAAATGAGGGGAATACTTTGTTCTTGTATAGGTGTGGGATCGGTGTAGCGCAAATCGCGCAATCCGGAATTAATGCCGTCTTCTAAATTAAATTGGGTAAAACTCAACGTATCTGCTTTATTGGTTCACGCTTTTAGCGGTTGCGTTTAAATAATTTTGAGCATGGTTTTGGGCTTATTCTTACCCACCCCTGCACCCCTCCCGAGGAGGGGACTATCTGCCTCCCCTATTATGAGGGGATTCCCCGAAGGGATGCCTTTGGGGAAGGGGTGTGTTATTTTCCGAATGTGAATCAATTGCTCTATTTCTTTTTTAACCACTCAAAGCGTTTGGTTCAGGTTTTTTTTATGAGTTCAAATATAGGGTAGTTTTCACTAAGAAACGATTTTTAAAGAAATTTTAAGCGACCATTTCGATTTCGACATCGGCCGATTGAATTCGGTGCTTTCCCTACCTTTTAGATATTTTGGGCAAAATATTTTTTAAATTTTTGGATGATTTTATGCGAGAGATTTATAAGCAAATTCAAACTGTTTTAATTAATAAGTGGTCTAATTCCCCGACCCTGTGGGTCGGAATGAATCATAAAAGAAGGGCTGCAAAAATTTCTTCGATTCCCCTCTTGGGAGGGGTTTTGGGGTGGGTAATCAAAAAGAAAACCATTTTTACAGCCCTTCCGTCTTATTGATACCGCGACGGCTCTGCCTCGGAGTAGTTCATTGAAGGAAATTTTTTATCACCTCAAAAAATGGATACCTTTGATGCTCAATTAAATTTAACAAGCAAAAATAACATCATACAATGATATACAAGAAATTAACATCTGGAATTACTGTTTTTGCCTTCATTTTTGCGTTGGCAATTACCGGTTGCGATTCCGAATCGTTCTCCGACGGCGATGCCGATCTCGAGACTAATATTGACAGTGTAAGCTATGCATTTGGATACTTAAACGGCCAGCAAATGGTGCAACGCGAAATGAGTGATCTTGACCCTGAAATCTTTGCCGAAGCCATGGAACAGGCTTTTGAGGAAGATTCCTCGATCATACCAGAACGCGAACTTTCTACTATTTTGCAGAGCTATCAGCGCCGTGCACAGCAAAAAACGCAGCAAATGAAACAGCAAGAGGCCAAAGAAAATGAAGAAAAAGGCCAAGCGTTTTTAGAAGAAAATAAAACCAAGGAAGGTGTTCAAACCACCGAAAGCGGCCTGCAGTATAAAATCGTTGAAGAAGGTTCCGGAGCAAGTCCCGGCGCCGAAGATACGGTTGTGGTAAATTATGAAGGTTCACTGCTTGACGGGGAAGTTTTTGACAGCTCCTACGATCGCGGTCAACCGGCCGAAATACCGCTTAATCGTGTAATTCCCGGATGGACCGAAGGCATACAGCTTATGGAAAAAGGTGCTGAGTACACATTCTGGATTCCGGGCAACTTGGCTTATGGGTTAAACCCGCGCGCCAACGGCCCTATAGGCCCTAATGAAACACTGGTTTTTGATGTAGAACTTGTTGAAGTAAAATAAGTTTACATTCTCTCTTATAGATCCCGCGTAGTTTTCTGCGTGGGATTTTTTATTTCAACCCCTGCCGGATTAAATTAAATAGTTCCATTTTCCCCTCTTCAAATTTTTCCTTGTAATCCTGCTGGCTTCGTGTGATCACTTCTACGGCCTCTTCCCTTCCGTACACATCGGTAATCTCACATTTTCGTCCCCCCTCTTGATTGGGCATCTCTTTGTAGGTCAAAAAATAATGGTTGAGCCGTTCCACTAAATCATCAGGTAAATCATCTATTTCGTCCATCTCCCCATACAAAGCGTCCCCTTTCATCACCGCAATTATTTTATCGTCCGCCTCATCAAGATCAATCATGCGCAGCCCGCCAATGGGTTTGGCATCTAATGTGATATTGCCATGCGGAATATTGCGTTCGGTAATCACGCAAATATCAAGCGGGTCGTGGTCGCCGGCAATATTAGAACGCCCGGTCTTTTGCATGCAATAGTCGCCCACCGACTCACCGCAATAGGTCTGCGGAACGTAGCCATAGGGAAATGGGCAAATATTGGAGAAGCGCTGGGGTCGGTCAACTTTTAGGTAACCCGTTTCCTTATCCAGCTCATATTTCATGGTGTCGCCGGGTACAATTTCAATAAAAACGCGAACCACATCCGGTGCTTCATCACCAACAGAAATTCCATGCCACGGATGCGGTTTTGAAAAGAGTTTAGAAAGTTCTAAAAAGCGGGTGATGTCTTTTTTGTCCATATCTTGGTTTCGTTGATGAATTCAATTCAACACAATATAGGCAAAATTGGAGAGGTGAAGGACTTAAAACAGAAAAGGCCGGCTATCAACCGGCCCATTCTTATACGTTGGCTTTTTCGGGGTACAACTTCTTCAATAACAAAAAATCTATCTACATTGTCTTCATTATTATTAACGAGGTCGACTTACATTTGTTCCAATTAAAATTGTAGTTCAATATTTTTTCTAAACCTTTAAATTTCAGTTATTTACACCAAGTTTCTTTAAAAAAAGGAATGGATAAACTGCTTTTTTTCAAACTATATGTTTTCGTCTTGTGCACGCGCGAATGCGGATATATATTATTCATTCCATAAAAGATTAGCCAGGCCGGAATTTCGTGCCAATTTTCGATTTACGGCTTGCGTTACCATTTCCGGGCGACCTACAATTTTTACTGATTTTTTTGCCCGTGTAACAGCCGTGTACAGCAACTCACGGCTTAAAATTTTTGATGCTTCTTCAGGTAACACAATAGAAACATTCTCAAATTCTGATCCCTGACTTTTATGAATGGTGAGGGCGTAGGCCGGGCTAAAATCAGGCAGCCGTGAAGGCTCAATACCCCTCGTCATTTGCTCCTGTTCAAAATAAACCACCAGTTCCCCCTCATCATCTGCCAAGCATATGCCCAAATCTCCGTTATTCAAATCCAATGCATAATCATTGCGGTTGATAATGATTGGTTTTCCGGGGTACCACTGCTCAAATGGCGGGATGAACTTCTGCTTTCGCAACGTTGCTTCAATACTGCTGTTAATAACGTTTACGCCCCACGGACCTCGGCGATGCGCAGCTAAAATTTGGTTGGTATTAAACGCCCGAAATGCTTCTTCAATCGATTTGTGCTCGGGTACTACTTTAATATATGGGGTGATGATCTGTGCCATCATGCCACGGAATTGGGTATGCGAATCTACGGTCACCCTTTCTGCATCATCAAATTTTTCATCCTGCAAAATAGCATTGGTTTCTTCTGCGCGACCCGCATTAATAGATCGTGCCAACCGCCCAATGCTGCTATCCTTATCAAACCGGTAGCTTTTTTTCAATAAAACTACATTATCAGTCAGCGGTGCGGGCTGATCAGTTATATGATCATCGGGAATAGGCGTGTTTAATGCCTTAAATGCTTCCGCACGCTCTCGGCTTATATAGTTTTGGGGCTGATTTCCGCAAATATCTCCCAGCACAGCCCCCGCTTCTACCGAGGCAAGCTGATCTTTATCACCCAAAAGTATCAATTTCGTTTTTTCCAGCAGGGCCCCCACCAACTTGCTCATCAATACCTGATCTATCATTGAAGCCTCGTCAATAATCACCACATCATACGGCAATGGGTTTTCGCTGTTGTATCTAAACGTGGATGAATGCCGCCGTGCTCCCAGCAACTGGTGAATGGTAACCGCCTCGTCCGGTATAGCCTCTTTAATAGAATCCCTAATATCTAATGATGAACGAGCGTCCAAAATAGATTTTTCCATGCGAGCGGCTGCTTTGCCGGTGGGAGCCGCCATTGCAATAGCCGGTGATGTGCCGAAGGCGTGCCCCTGTTCGATCATCAATACCAATAATCGGATGATGATGGTTGTTTTACCTGTTCCCGGTCCGCCGGAAATGACTGTAAAATTATTATGCAGCGCCTGAACGGCCGCCAGCTGCTGCAAATCCAGAGTTTCGGTGCTGTGCTTAAACAGCCGATGTAAACCTTCGCTTAATACCTTTTGGTTGATTTGTGGATTTGCTCGAGTGCTTTTATCCAATAACTGTTTAGCCAGATTTTGCTCATACTGCCAAAGTTTATTCAGGTACAGTCGGTTTTGGTCAAGAGTAAGCGGGGTAAAATCACCGGCTTGGCCAACGGGCGGGCTTTCTCGCAGCATGGTTAACCAATCGTCGAGTGACGGTATTTTTGGGGTAAATCGAAGCTCGTTAAATATATCCTGTCCGGCCACATCACCCAGTTGCAGGCATACATTTCCCTCGCGGTACGTTCGGCTTGTGAATGCAGCGGCAAGCAAAACGGCTTCTTCTAAATTGGGATGCTGTTGCAGCAAAAAGCGACAAAATTCTGCATCGATGGCCTCAAATGATTCTGCCTTATGGAGCGCTGAAAGAAATTTCTTTGTGTTCATTGCGGGCTCCGGGCTAAATAGCTATTCAGTTTCTGTATCAGCGCTTCATCAGGACGATCGAAATAGATGCCTTCCGGCCCCTTTTCATTTATCCCGCGAACAAACAAATAAAACGCGCCGCCAAAATGCGTTTCATAGCTGTAGTTGGGCATCCGCTGCCTTAGAAAACGGTGCAGCGCTGCGCAATACACATGAGACTGTACATCGTAATAGGCCTGCTGCATTTCTTCCTCAAGCCGTTCTGTGCGGTAATCTTGTATGGTATGACCCAGGTGATTGGTTTTGTAATCGAGAATATAAAACCGGTTGCCGCACTTAAAAGTGAGGTCGATATAGCCTTTTAAAAACCCCTTGGGGACAAATCCTTTAGCGGCGGCATTGGTTGAAAATCCAGGCCGTATGATATTCAAGAGCTCATTCAGCTCCAGATTATCGGATGGAAAATAAAATTCCATTTCAGCTCTTTGATGCTCCGTGGAGATAGCATTCAGGCGCAGATTGGGCTTATCCAAAAGTAACGGTTTCTGAATGGTCCGTCGCAGCATATTCCGGGCCACCGGCACCCACCGCTCAGGTATGGATTGCCTGCCAAGTTGCTCTTTGATGACATCGTTCCACGCAGACGAGTCATTAAAATCTACATTTTCAAAGCAATGATGCACCGCTGTACCCGCATGCGGCCCCTTGGGAAAACTAAATATGGTTTGCCCGCCATTTTGCGGCTCCGGTTCATCGCCCTTTAGGGGTTCATCATAATAAAGCTCAAATTCACTTTCTGCATCTTCGTGTTCTTGACGGCTAAGTGATGAAAAACTGCCAACCCCATAACCGGCTTCCAAAGCAGTGTGGCGCTTGTACCTTTGCGCTTTGAGTGAGCCTTTATATCCATCATTGAGAGTTAGTTTTTCATCACTATATTTTTTTTGGATGCTTACCTCAATTAATTGTGATGCATGATCTTGTAGGTTTTTTATGGCTTCATCAAATTCCGCTGTTTGGACTTTTTCGTTATAGCCTTCACCCGTAATCTTTTGTTTTAATAATGCCTTGCATCGTTGATAACCCAACAGTAAATATCCGAAAGCGGAAAATTCTGTTTTTTTAGAATGAACCCAGCTTATATGGCACTGATATTGGGCCCGGGTTAACGCCACGTAGGCCAGCCGGATGCTTTCTGCCAACTCTTCCCCGGCCACGTTCAGGTACTTTTGGCTGCGTTTGGGGTCTTTTTTACCGTTAAAATCAAGTCGCGTGGTTGTTATATCACCATTCTTGGGGTGATAAACCAAGGGGTTTCCTTTGTCAACAAGCTCCGGGCCTCTCCATAAAAACGGACAAAATACAACCGGGTACTCAAGCCCCTTGCTTCGATGCATCGTTACAATTTTGACCAGGCTTTCATCACTTTCCAGTTTTAACTGCTCTTCTTCTTTATTCTTATCAAAATTTTCTCGTTTATTAGCCAGCCACTTCCTCAGGCTCCGACTACCGGTTTTTCCTTCCTTTTCCTGCTGCTGCAGCAGCTCGGTGAGATGAATATAATTGGTTAGCTTGCGTTCCCCATTGGGTAATTTTATAACCTGCTGCTGAATTTTCTCCTGATGCATGATCATCCACAGCGCTGCGGCTACACCATTTTGTTGCCACTCGCGGTTCGCTTCTTCAAAACGGTTTAACTTTTGGACCCACTGTTGTTGATCTTCTTCAAAAGTAATTAAATCCCGGGAGGTGTATCCAATAAACTGTGTGATCAGTGCCGCCCGTACCAGTCCTTCATTTGCCGGTTCCGCCAATGCCTTGAGTACCTGTTGCAGTTCGCGTGCTTCTGCACTTTGGAAAACATTTTCGCGGCTGTACTGTACACTTTTGATGCCTCTTTTCTGAAGAGCATCGCGTATTAAATCAGCCTGCTTGTGTTTGCGCACCAATACCGCTATATCGCTGGCTTCCAGTTTTTTAGCTTCAATAGTAGCCTTTCCGTCTTCTGCTTTTTTTAACAGCCCGAGGATGCGTGTTGCCGTATCGGCGGCACTGCGTTTATCCGCTTCTCCTTTATTGATTGGGAAATCATCATCGGAGTGCCCCAACCGATTAATTTGGATAGGTAATGCGGAATGTTCATCAATCTTTAGGGCCCCATATTTTTCTCGTCCGGGAACAACATCATTGAATGGTATTTTATTAAGCATGAAGGGATTCTCACGAAAACTGAACAGCTTATTAACCGCTTTAATGAGCGGCGGAACCGACCTGAAATTCTTTTCCAGCCCGTACATATGCTCTTCAGAAACATTGTTTTTAGCCTGCAGATAGGTAAATATATCAGCCCCTCGGAAACTGTATACTGACTGTTTGGGATCACCGATCATAAATAACACGCTTTCGGTATCATCGGAATTATAAATTGCGCTAAAAATTTGATACTGAATGGGATCGGTATCCTGGAATTCATCCACCAAAGCCACCGGATAATTGTTACGCAATACGTTGCTAAGCGACGGACTATCCGCCAAGGCACGCTGCAACTTTGTCAACAGATCATCAAACGAATATACCTTGAGTTCCTCTTTCTTATCGCCAAGCTGATTGCAAAGTGCTGCAAACAAATGGCGGCTAAAGGCAACATCAAATCGCTGCACCTCCCCGGCCCTATTGATATAGATATCAACGGCAGCAAAAAACGGATGCTGCGGAGGATCATCAGCGGCGGCTTTTACTGTACTTTCATTGATGACGGACTGACCAAATTTCTCAAATTTTTCGAACCACGTCAGCGGTACTACTTTTGATTGCAGCCAGATATCCATTTTGGAAGCCCAATCCGGAATGGAAGCCGGTTTATAACTTCTGCCATTCATTTTATCACTCATTAAAAGCGTGGTGATATCTTCTTTATAGTCACTCCAGATATTTTGCAATTGCTCAAACAATTCCTGAAGCTTGGATATGGAATCATAAAATTTGTTGAGCGGTACTTCCCGCGGATAAACATCGAGGTACGGTTTGCCTACATGTTTAGCCAGTTTTTTTGTTAAAGAATCCGGATTTATCTTTTTATCCATCAATAGTTTAAGCAAAGGCCTTTTTTGCGGATCGTCGGTAGCCTCGCGTACCCAACGGCGCCAGTAATCCAGTATCATTTCGCCGACCAGTTCAGAATCGTCGCCTACCAACTCCATATCGAAAAGTGCCTTACTCTCAAAGGCTTGATTTTGCAGTACCTGCCGACAAAAACCGTGAATAGTAAGCACCGCAGCTTCGTCAAACGAATGAATAGCTTGTTGCAATTTCCTTATGGCGGCCGCTTTATCATCAACGTAGTTGAATAAGGCCTCCAAAAATGCATCTTCCGAGGTCTCATCACCACGCAGTATGTGAATAGATTCTCGAAGACGACTCAGCAGCCGGTCGCGCAATTCTTTGGTAGCTGCTTCGGTATAGGTGACGACCAATATCTCATCCACCGTTTTGTTTTCATCAACAATAGCGCGGACATACAAAGATGCAATGCTGTACGTTTTGCCGGTGCCCGCGCTTGCTTCAATGAGGTGGGTGCCGGAGTATGAAAGCTGAAAAGGATCAAATGGTTGCATAATTAGCGCTCCTCCATTTTATAATGCTGCAAA
>Ga0306869_1000379_pt1 | contig 21889 bp, 24 predicted proteins | sample AntRauTorckE6833_FD_190421 | JGI IMG/M metagenome (GOLD analysis project Ga0306869, IMG submission 190421) | Saline lake microbial communities from Rauer Islands, Antarctica - Metagenome Torckler E6 #833 (v2) (version 2) | ecosystem: Environmental > Aquatic > Non-marine Saline and Alkaline >... | reverse complement strand
TCAATTCAACGACGGTGGTAATGGTTATGGCGGGTCTCTGTTATTATCAAATGAAGTCAATACCACTCGTAGATATTCCAATAATAGTGGGAGAATGCGAAGCAATATACCTCTAACTCGTAGCAGCGACACTACAAACTTTGCTGCATATTTTGGGTTGGACATTATTGTAAATAATAAAGGATTATCTAATCAGACCATAACCATTTCTAGTAGAAATCAAGGCCATTCTGGATATACGGACATATCATTAACGAAATTAAAATCAATAATAAATTCTAATACAATAGATCCTGATAACAACGTAATGGACACTAATGACCATACAAAGGATGGTGCAGCTTTACCATTACCAGACTCATTCTTTTTTTATAATGCTTTTTTGACAGTTCGACCGCGCATTCATGCAATTGCAGTTAAAAAATTGTCTTAACTGTTGGTAATATGGTATTTGAAAACGGCGGAAATTATAAATAATTAATATATGAGAAATGCATTTAAAACAACTTCACAGAATATTCAATCTATTGTGAATGATAAATTTAGAAATAGAGTTCGTTCAAATAATAGATCAGAAATTTCACAGAGAGCAGAAATTAAATCGTCATATAATGTGAATAAATATATTGGTCAAAAAAGATATAAATTTTCACCACATAGCGAAGGGGAATCAGTTCCAGCTAATGCTGTATATTACGGTAACGATGTTGTTTATGATGGAGATGCAATTGTAGTATATGGATAAATTACATATATTTTTAGTTAACATATGGAATAAATTTAACAATTTAATAAAATTCCATAATTGTGCTTATTTTCATAAATAATTAAAACAAACTCATTTAAACTATGCCAAACGGAATATCAACAATTAGAGACTTTTATAAAGTCGCCATGGAACGTGATTTTGCTCGTAAGAATCAAATTCGCGTTTTAGCAATTAACTCAGGTGCGGGGTTGTCAGTATCTTTTACGCCAGATGACCTTGTATATGTTAAAGCCGCGAAGTTGCCAACTGCTGGTGTTACCACTAGTCAAGCCAAATTTATGGGATTAGGTTTTAATATCCCAGGTAATGTAGAATATTCGGGTAGCGAGTCATATACACTTACTTTTTTTGCCGATCAGAGATTCCAACTTTGGGAAAAACTTGATGGATGGCGTAGAGAGGTATTCGATGATGAATCATCATCAGGTAATTATTTCACCCCAAAGGCATCTGCTGTTATTGATTTGGTCCTTATTGATAATGAATTAAATCCAATTAAAAAGGTATCTCTTGTCGGTGTGGTATGTAAAAAAGTTGGTGAATTAGAATATACTATAGAAGATTCAGGGACGATTCAGGAATTTACTGTAACGTTTTCATTTCATTTTACGCAAGAATCAGATATTTAATTAAACAATAATCTTGATAAAAGGCCCAGAATTGTTATTCTGGGCTTTTTTATAAATATTTATATGATCGATGCAGTAGAAAATGATAACATATATAGTTTATATACCGAAAGCAAACTTGGTAAAATAGCTGCTGGTGTTGCAATGGGTGCTGCATCTATTATGGGTGCGCCAAATGTAGCAGTTGCAGGTGATTCTAATCAACGTGAACAGTCGTCATCGTGGGTATTGAACGATGTATCATATGTTATCGATATTTGGAGTAAATATTATCAAACGGATGATAATGCAACAACTGAGCAAAAAGCATTGGCGCGATTAGAGGCTGGCGTTAATGTTCCTAAATCTGCATGGCAAGCAATTGACATAGCTGCATATATTTTTGATGGAGATAATGGAGTTCAGTCAAATATTTTAAAAGATTTATTGTCCTATACAGGACAAATCGAATCACAATATAGAACTAGGGTTCAAACTGGTGGTGGGCCAGCCAGAGGATATTGGCAAGTTGAGCCTAAGACTGCCGTAGATTTATTTATTAATAGTCAACAATTCTTTGGTAAAAAATTTGATAAACAATTTGGTAGTGTCGCAAAATACTTAAAATCGTTGAAAGTAAATGATATACACACGCAGAATAAAGTTGCGGAATTAATTTTAAATGATGACAACCTTGCAGCATCCTTGTCTGCTGCGGTATGGGTGAGGACAGCAAAAAATTGGAATAAATAATCATAACATATGAGTTTGAATAACCCAATAACAGTTTTAAAAAAAGGTGGTTTACAGTCTCCAGATATAGGCCAAACTATTCTAGGCAATATACCATCTTTGGTTACAATTAGCCCACGTTCCTATTTTTTGCAACAGATGGAATCGTGGATATCTGCACCATCTAATGCGTCACAATGGATTATATTATTTGAAGATTTTCCAAAAACACTCCAAACGGAAGTTCTTCAGGGTTTAGAATATACATCTGGTGACAAGAAAGGGTGGAACATCCCTAAGAAAGCATTAACAAATTATGCCTTACAAAAAACAATTGGTTGTGTATTCGCCCAAGGTGTAAGACTACCCAAGGAACGTAACATAATTGGATACACTCCGCCTATACGGGGTTTTCTAGGTGGCCCAGTAGCACAAGGTAGAGAACCAGCACAACCCCTCATATTAGACTTCTTAGAGACATATTTATCATTTGTTGATGGTATATTAAGACCGTGGACAATTCTATCTGAGCACAAGGGGCTTGTAGCAAGGCCGAAAGCCGAAAGTATTAAGACTAATATTACAGTCATTCAATATGGATTTACTAGCCAAAATCTTGCACCTATTGCGAGAAAAATATGGAATTTTTATGATGTATGCCCTGTAGGTATCACATCAGCAACATATGACTATTCAAATGGCGAAGTTGAAAGAAGGACTGGGATCGAGTTTGCATACAATAAATATGATTTGTATAATACAACATATATTCCAGTATTTGACCTTATTGATAAGTTCTCAAATGGTGGTGTAAAAGAAATTCTAAATACAGTTATTTTAGATGAAAGTATCAACAAAATTAAAAATATATTCTAATGAACTACTTTTATAAAGTTAAATTAACAGAAAATAAAACTCTAAAATTTAGAGAATTAACTGTTGATGATTATAAAAATCTCCAAAAGGTTTGTGTGGAAAGTGATATAAATTTATTCAAAGATTATACTAAAATCCTTATAGATGAATTATGTATTGAAGAATTACCTCACTTAAATCTTATCGACATATTTATCATATTACTATCAATAAGGTCATATAGTGTATCCGATGAACGCACATTTACATCTTGGAAAGATGGTGTTGAAGGTAAAATAAAAATTAACTTGATTGATATAATCAATAAAGTTTATTCAAAATATCAATCAATCAGCGACGAATATATTATCGAAGTTGAGGATTTCATTGCTGATAAAGTAGTTATTGATGCGCTTGATAGGGACAATTGTATTAAATATTTTATTGGGGATCATGGGAAGAAGATCCCGTATACAAGTGACATGAAAGAATATATCCCACTATATGTTGAAAGTCAGATAGACGATGTGATGGATAGTATTGAGAAAGATTATGCATCCATAATCCTATTTACTTTATATACCAAGGATAACCAATGGAAAAATATAAATTTTTCATTAGAAGACAATTACATATATGATATGATAAAAATATTTTTGAAGGACGATTTAATGTCATTATATAAAAATCTATACGATTTAAAAATAAAAATAGGTATTTCATTTGAAGAACATAAGTGTATTACAATGCCAGAATTTGTGCTATATACCCAATTATTCAATGAAGAACAAGAAAGGCAAGATGAGGCCGAAGGTGGGGGTAGTAGTAATGGGCCGAACGGTTTTAACCTTTCCACGCCAAAAAGTTGACAAATCAATAATGACAAATAAATAATATATATGAGCCAAACATCCGATTTCATCAATTCATTAAAAGAGTATAACGTAAATTCTCTTTCTAAGTCTATTTATATTCCATCTTTGGAACGAGAAGTAGATTTCTCTACCCTTACAGCAAAACATAAGAGGTTGATAATTCAATCCGCTTTAGATAATCCCATCTTCAATGCTATCTTTAACCAGAGGGTGTATGATTTAATCAAAGAATTATGTTCTGAGCCAGCCATTGTTGATAATCTAACCACTTTTGATAAGGATGCAATTTTAATTCAAATGCGTTATCACTTCGTATCTAAACTATATAAGGGAAAAGATTTCGCACATGTGATTGAGGGTATTAGGGAAATCAGGGAGGACTTCACACCAAAGAGTGATACCTCCGATAATCTTATTATTGAATATACTGTTCCAAACATTAAGGATGAAAAGAAACTGTATTCAGAATATTCTAACTCAAAGAATTATGCGATTGCCCCAAGTGATGATGATGTTGTGCGTGAGATGATTTCTGATTTATATATTATCGAATTATGTAAATATATCTCTATTATGCGTCTTACATCATCAGAACACACAATGTCATTTGCTCAACAAACGCTCCAAAATAAAATGGATATTACAGATAATATTGGCGAAGAGGCATTGATTAAGCTTCAAACATATATTGAAGACTTAAAGAAATTGCATGAACCTATGTATAAAATTGATGAAGATACAGATATTCAAGTGACTTCAGAACTTTTTAATTAATAGCATCTAGCCATAAATAATTAATATGGCAAAGGATAAAAAAGCTGAAAAGCCCAAGAGTAATACATATCGCCCAAATGTGCCTGATGCACTTCAAGCGGAACGTGCTGCGTTTGAAAAAGCTTTAGAAGAAAATAGGGATGTCATTGCCGAATCCACTAGGCTTTTACTTGATAAGCAAAAGGTTCCAAATATAAAAAGTAGTTTTATTGATCAAATTTTTATGCAGAAGGTTAAGTCGGATGCTAACGCGCAATCCCAAAGTAGAACCAAACAACTTCTTGAAGTAAAAATTATTGATATTGACAATGACCTATTGCGAAAATTGAATTTTGGCTCGGGTAAGAAGAGTAAATCCGTAGATGAAACAAAAGATGAAAACACTAGTAGTCTATTAGAAAAAATAATTAAATTTGCGATACCATTGGTGGCAATTGGTGGCACATTGTTGGGGTCATTATCTAAAATGATATCAGGTGATCCATTTCAAGGCGTATTTACAATTTTAGCAAAATCATTTTCGACATTGTTTAATGGATTTTTTGGTAAATTATTTGCTACAAAGGGTGGACTCCTTAGAAATTTATCAGCTAAAATTTTCGGGAAGGGTGGGATTATTATGAAAATGTTCGGAACGGGAACATCTTCTGTAGCAAAGGCGTTTGGAGTTGGGGGAAGGAAGGGATTGTTGAAAGTTCTTGGGAGGGGTTTTTTAAAACGAATTCCGATTATTGGGTCTATTATATCTCTTGGGGATGCATTTATTCGTTTTAAAAATGGGCAAATTATTCAGGGATTAATGGCTATGGGATCGGCTGTAGCCACAATGGTTCCAGGTGTTGGGACAGCTATCGCCATAGCATTGGATGTTATGAGCGCAACTATTGATACCAATCGTGCAAAAGGTGGTGGTCTTAGCGGTGCTGTAGATGGTGTGTCTAAATGGATAAAAGATAATGCAAGAAATTTGCCTATTATTGGGACTGTGACTCGGTTAGGTGAAGCACTTGCCCATTTTGTTGGGGGTGACGTAAAGGAGGGGTTTAAATCATTAATGGGGGCGGGATTTGCTTTAATACCTGGAATGGGCTTAGTATATGACCTTATCGTTGGTGATACAACTGGCGACGTTGATGAAAATGGAGATCAAACAATGTCTGGGAAACTTAAAGATGGTATAAAATCTATATATACAACTATATCAGATACTATATCAGCGATGATACAAGGGATGATACAATGGATTGTTGATAGATTATATTCTATTAGAGGTATGCCAGATGGGTTAATTGGCAAAGGGTTGGATATGATGGGATTATCATCATATAAAAAAGGGGCAATGGTAGATGCAGAAGAGGATTTAGATAATACTAATATCGAACTCGCTAAAGTGACATCTAAATACGAAAAACAAGTCCAATTATTATCTGAAGGGGATGATGGATGGCGTGGTCGGAGGGGAGATAAGGCCAAAAAACTTGAGCTAGAAATGATGGAGTTACGTCAACAACGTATAAATGACCAGTCTATAGTAGACGAGCTTAAAAAAATGAATGAATCGGGGGGTAGTGTGGGTATATCAACACAAAGTAGTTCAAATACAAACATAAATAACTTTGGTGCAACATCAGGTGGATCTTCCGCCGTTAAAAGAAATGGTAGGGAATATACCCCACTTAGACCAGCATTTGGAAATTAATCATTATGGCATTATTTAAATTAGAAGAAGATACAACAGAAACAAATAGTGGTGCAGATATGGCAGTTCCCGACACTCACAATGGGGTTGTGAATGTTGTATTAGATCATTCATGGACACTTTCACCAAAGTCATCTAGAAAGGATGTTCCGTATATCTACATGGTTGAACGTAAAGTTACTAACGATGTTATGTTACAACAGTTGTTGTATAATATCACGGCAGTATATCAAGCGGGTGGGGAAATCACAGATACGGTTGGAGATGCACTAAAGAAAAGTGCTATAAATTCTATTAATAATAGCACATTATCGACGAAACAGAAGTCCGATGCTATTGCGGCATTGAATTCAAAACCAAAAGACAAAGAATCCCCATATGCTGGATTATATGCGTTGGACGATACTGGTTGGGAATTTATTTTCCCATATTTTGATAAACAAAATCATAATGTTGGTTCAAACTGGGGAACACCTGAAGGTGGCGGGGGTATAAGTAAAGGATTAGCCGCAGTTGGTGAAGGTATTGCTGGATTTGGTGAAGATTTAAATAAAGTTATGTCGTTTTTTGAAACAGCCAATCAAGCAACTGGCATGGATTTAAATATGAAAGCTAATGTTGGAACATATATTGAACGCGCTAAACAATATAAATTTGGCGATAGTGGCCCATCATATAGCCTCACATTTAATTTATTCAATACAACAACTATTGAGGATATTATTAAAAATTGGGAACTATGTTTCTTACTTATCTATAATAATCTACCTAATAGAAGAACAAAAACAACATTTGACCCACCACCATTGTATGAAATTGAAATACCTGGAGTTAGAAAATCTCCAGTTAGTTGGATTAGGGGTTTAAAGGTTGACTTTGTTGGTGCAACACGTATCATGGACTTAGATTTATCTGGCTCTATTGGTAACTCCAAATTTAGAACCATTGTTCCTGATGCATACAAAGTAACCATTGATATTCAAGATGTATTCCAAGAGAGTAAAAACTTTATGAACGCTATGGTTAATCCAGATAGGAATATTTCGGTTACATTTGGTGGTGATACAACATCAAAAGACTTTGTATCAGTTGAGCAAACATATAAAGATGCAAATATTACAACAAATGGGAATGAAATATCATATATTTCAATCAATAAAGAGCGTTCAAATAATCGTTCTGGGATTGCAAAGAATGCTCAAGATGGGTTTGCAAATGGGTCTATCGGTAAAGCGTTCAGTAATGTTAAATCATCTGTGGGTGAAGCCGTAACCAATGCTAGTAGTGCAGTAAGGGGGTTATTCTAATGACTGATTATCAAAATAATATAAGCGGTTTACCAAAGCTCGATGAATTTAAATATGAAAATGTATTTAAAGTATATGATATTGATAATTATTATATATATAATTTAAGCAATAATCTTGATATTGATACCGACTTAGAGCCAGAGTTTTATAATATTTATACTGTCAATAGACCTACTGCATGGACTATTATTTCATATGAAAATTATAATACTATTGATTTATGGTGGTTAATTTGTTTAATTAATGGTATAATTAACCCAATTCAATTTCCAGAAACAGGAACAGAACTAAAGGTTTTGAAACCAGAATACGTTCGCCTAGTGATTGACAAAATTCGGACCAGAATAAATGAATAAAAATAAAACCAATATTGCTAAAATCAACGATATTGAATATATGTTCGATATCATACTTGCGAACAATAATAATGACTTCGTTCCATTATCGCAAAGTTCTGTTAGAATGTTGAGTATTTCGGATAATGTATTTGAGCCATTTGTAGATGCAGAGATGGTTATTGATAACTCATTGAATGCATTACAGAGGGGGTTTAAGACATCTGATGGAAGAATCACTGAGGCATCATTTGATTTTAATCTATATGATACCGACTATATATTTGTTAAGTTGACACCTATACTTTATGCAGGGCAAAATGAGGGCGATATAAATGATGAAGTGTGGACATTACAATACACATTTGCAATTGTTGATATGGAAGATATTCCATCAGATGACCCAGAAAAGAAATTTAAGCGTTTATTTCTTCATGAACGCGATAAAGATATCATGTTGAGAAAGACTAGTAATTTTTCAACATCAAAATATGTAACCTCAACAATCAAACCATATCTACGAGACAATGAAGACAATATGGTCAAAACGGGATTTGCTTTAAAGTCTATGATTAAAGAGGCGTTGACAGATGCTGAGATAGACCCCGATTGGGACGATGGTAAGAATGATATTTTCTATACATCGCCGATTAGTCAAACATATTACGACGATTTATTATATTTGTATAATTCACATCAGAGTGCAATAGACAGTGATTTTTGTATTTTACAGAAGAGTAGATTCAGAGATATATGGAAGCTTAATAGGTTTTCTGATATTGTTAGTAAGGCATTAAATCAGACTGATAAAACCAAATCGGGTGAATTACAATCTGAGACATTTATTATTGCAGAGGGCGGCTCTACTGCAACAATCCCAAAATCTAGGCGTGTTCCAACAAATTATGGGATAAATAATAATATGTTCTTTGGTGATCTATCGAAGCTTGAAGATTATAGGATGGTGGAAATTTCTAACTATGACGCATCTGAGTCTATTAAGACCACGATTGCTCACTCATATGATTTTAATGATGGGAAATTTAGAATTGAACATTATGATTTAGCAGATACACAAACTTACTTTACTGATAATTATGCCACGAAATTAAATAAACCACTATTTAAAAATTCAACTATATTTAAAACAGACACATATAGATTACAAAATAGAAATGTTGCACATACATACGGGTCACTTCACAAAGCGGAAAATACATTAGAATTTTTATCTAGAAATAAGGTATTACAATCTGCGTATTCACTCAATCTCGCATTAGAGTTTACTACGATTGGGATGACTCATAGACAGGCAGGAACATTTTTTAGTATTCAAAGGGAGAATGATTATGTTCCAAGTGAGTATGAAAACAAACTACAAGGACAATGGTTTTGTATGAGTGTCCAACATAGTTTTATTGGTGAATCCTATACAAACAGTATAGTCGGGGTCAAATTGAATAAGTTGGAATGATTAGGTTAACTCTTGCCCTTCCCCTTCCTCAAATTCAGTAATTTTTGCATTTTTGATTAAATGACGGAACATATCATCTCTAGATGATACTACACTCTCCTCATTTTCAATGACATCTTTCATTGAGCCATCATGTTTCATCTTTGCAATAACTATTTTAGTTTGGTTGTTCCTATTGTTAATAAGCTGATCGTTAAAAATTTTAAGAATTTCGGTATTACTTTTAATTAATTTTGCGAATGCATCAATTCGCTCTGGGTCATCGCCAACATCAGGTGCTAGGCGAGCCAATACCTGATTGAGAGTTTCATTGCTTTTTTGAGCCGATGCGTTAATATATTCCTCAATAGTAGTATCACTATTTAAGTCCCGAACGGCAATTTCTTCCATTGGGGGGTTAAAATTCCTTTGGTTTGGTGGATTACTTTGCAGTTCCTCCGCTAATCCCTTTGCAATCTCATTAAATTCGTCTTCAAAATCAGTCATATAAAAATATTTATAATAAAAGGCTTGATTTGCAAGTAAACCTATGATATATTGTGTGAATGGAGAAAATTAATATATTTTATAAGTTAGGTAAAGACGCTAAAGTTCCCGAAAAGAAGCATTGGGACGATGCGGGATTTGATTTATTTGCGGCATCTAATCCAAAGATTATTGGTGAACAAACGTCTACAGGTTTGTGGAGACGCATTGACTATATTGAATATGAAACTAATTTAGGGATTGAACCAATGAATAAACTAATACCTCTTCAATTTGAACTTCGCCCTCGATCAAGTATCTCTAAATATAATTTAGCACTTAGAAATACGCCATCAACTGTAGATAATGGTTATCGCGGTAATATTCTTGTGCGATTTGCATATATTATCCAACCAGAGGATATTGTGGTCATGCAATCACAGATGGGGGTTGGTGGAGTTTCTGTATTGATTAATATGGATAGAATATACCAATATGGCGATAAGATTTGCCAACTTGTTCCAGATTATGTTCGCGATGTAAAATGGATTGAAGTCGAAGAATTAACACCAAGTGAACGCGGTGAAGGTGGATTTGGGAGCACAGGGAAATAATGAGTAAAACAATCAAAGATAATTGGGCTGAAAAATATCGCCCACAAACAATTGATGATTTGATTACGTCAGATCGTGTGAACTCTTATTTCACCAACATGAAAGCCACTGGTGAAATAACCCAGCATATTTTGCTGATTGGCTCATATGGTATTGGGAAAACATCATTGGCAAAGATGGTTCCTAATGATATCCTTGATTGTGAATACATGTATGTTAATGCTAGTGATAAAACTAGCATTGAGGATATACGCACAAATATAACTCGATATGTTGAGACGGGATCATTTGATGGTAAGAAGAAGATTGTTATCCTTGACGAAGCGGGTGGGCTGTCATTTCAAGCGCAAGAAATGTTGAATAATATCATGGAGGAAAATGTTGGCCATGTTATTTTTATTTTAACAACCAACCATAGTCATAAAATCACTGGTGCAGTTAAAAGTAGGTGTGTGGCGTTTGACATGAGCTATACCACCAAAGAATACGCAAAACACATCCTTACAATTTTAAAGGATGAAGGTATAACCTTTGACAAGTCTGTAGTGCCGTTTATACAGGGTTTTTTCCCAGACATTAGGGAGTGCCTTAATGATCTTCAATCGCGTGTTATAGACGGTGTTATAGACGTTACAGACGCAGTGACTCTCAGTGAATCATTTGTTATTGAGCTATGGGATAAAATCTATACATTATCTATACACGAATTACATAAATTAATTATTGAGAGCGAATCTCAATTTAATAATGATTATTTCACATTGGGTAACAAATTATTTCAGTTTGTATGTGAGTCAGATATTGATAATGATAGAAAGTCTAAAATATTAATAGTATTGGGAGATGCAATTGGTGATCATCCAACAAAACCAGATGCTGAAATTAATATGTTTACAGCAATTTTAAGAATCAGGGAGTTACAATAAACAATAAAACAATAAAACAATGGAAAACATTAGAAACAGAAATACTAACAGATCTATTAGATAAGATCAAATGCAGTGAGGAAACTCAAACGAAACTCGAATATATTGAATTATATTCGCGATTTTTGAATGCGATTCAAGTGAGAGGCATTGTAGAGTCGTCAGAATATTATTTAGAGCGAGATCGGGCAGAGGATAAGCGTGAAGAGGCAGATAATAAACTACGTGAACTCAATTAAACAATATTAAATCAAAACCCCCGATTAATTAATCGGGGGTTTTTTAAGATATGTTGACTAGAACTTCTTATGCTTTGTTGGAAGCAACTGAGAGTTATTTTTAAATCCGTGATCCTTTAGCGCAGCATTAGTTTGAGGCAAAGGACTATTTGGACTATTGTTCAAATTTGGGTGTTCGCCAGTTGTTTGACGATATTCCTTAACTTGATTATCCGAAAGTGGTGGGAGGTTTGTGCCATTTTCAACACGTTGTAGCATAGATACGGGACATACAACAATTGCGTTATACAACCCAAGGGCGTATTGTTGCGACACTGTAGCATAAATTTCTGTCTCATTATGGATGTGGTTTTGTTCTTGTGACCCAAACGAACCATATGAAGTAGGTCTTTTATATTGAATACCAGTGATAATAAGAGGGTCTGTGCCTTGATCAATCATGGCACGAATGCGTTCACCAGTGCTGGTGTTTACGATACTCTGAGCGTATTCATCTTTTTCCCAACCCTTTTTAAAAACAACTTGATCACCTTGATCGGGGAAGTTGTTTACATTTTCAAGATAAAGTTTTGCGTATTTTGAATATTGTTTGTTAAATTTCATAGTTAAGCCTTTTAATTATTTATAAAACTGTGGGTTATTTCAATATCAATATCCTCCCATAAATAATTAAAAGAAATGGCCTTACAAATTACATTCGAAAAACCTACTTCAACTGAGTATACATATTCAGATTTGAGCCTTGATCTTCAAAAAGAATTTATTCCACTTGGTGAAAGCAATTCTATACGGAAATCTGGCAATTCAGATATAGATACAGACTTTGATGAGCAAGCTATAGGTAATTCGTTGAGGAATTTATTTTCAACAAGACCAAAACAAAGAATATTAAATCCAGAATATGGACTTGATTTTCATCAGTTTCTATTTGAGAATGTAAACGAGTTTTCTGCTAGATCAATTGCAAGGCGTATTGCTCAAGGTATTGAAAAGTATGAAACTCGCGTTACGGTTAATTTTTTGAACATTGATGTAGATGCCGAAAATAATAAATATAATATTTCTTTATCGGTTAATTTACCATCATTGGGGAAGAATTTTAACTACGGTGCGATCTTCACAGAAAATGGCTTTACAATTTAACCTGACTGACTAAATAATTATATGGCAACTGAGAATCTAATCAACTACAACCTACCCACTGATGCATATTTAAACTTTGATGCAACATCATTCAAAGATTATATGATCGAGAAGTTGAGTCAAAATGCATGGTTTACTGACCAAAATTTTGTGGGCAGTAATCTCAACAACCTCTTAGATATTATTGCTTATTCAAATAACACAATGCTGTTTTATTTGAACCAAACATCTAAAGAGTCATTATTTTCCGATGCACAATTATACGAGAACATTAACAGAATTGTTAAGTTAATCGGTTATAAACCAACTGGTTTTGTTGCTTCCACTGTGGGGTTTACATCCACATCCACTCTTGATGCTGGAACATACAGTATCCCACGTTACTCATTTTTTAATATTAATGGTATTTCATATTCATTTATTAAAGACGCTATTTTTATTAAAGAAACATCTGGAGGAGAAGAAGAGAAATTAGTGGACTTTTCTGATTCATATATTCTTTACAATGGTAAATATGAACAGTTGTCGGATTATACAGCAGTTGGTGAAGCTGGCGAAACTATCGAATTATCTACTAAAAATAAATATATCGATAGCAATACAATTAATGTATATGTCCGTAGAAATGGCGTTTGGTCACAGTGGGAAAAAATTGAAGATTTATATTTTGCATCATTTGATGAAAATAAATTCTCAATTCGTCTAAATGAAAATGATAATTATGATATTGTGTTCGGTGATAGTATTAATGGGGCGTCTTTAGCTAGTGGTGACTTAATCAGTATTTTTTATCTTAATAGTCAAAGTAAAGAGGGTGAGGTTACGGAGAATTTCTTAACTGGAAACATCACCCTATATTCATCACCACGCATGGAGACTATACGCAGTAGCATCAGTAACGTCAACTATATCACTTCAGGAGATGTTTCTGGTGTGTCTTTTTCAAATGAATTGCCATCAACGCAGTCATCAGATCGAGAGGATGTTGATAGTATTCGTGAAAATGCATCCATTTTCTTCCAAAGTCAAAATCGTTTGATTAGTAAGAATGACTTTACATCGTTTGTTAAAAATAATTACAGTAGCTTTATTAGTAGCGTTAAGGTTGTAAACAACAGAGATTTTCTTAGCTCGCATATAGCATATTTAAGTAAGATTGGGGTTGTATATCCTTTTGAGGACGGTCGAGTATTAACTAATCAATACGCATTCTCAACGCCTTGTAACTTTAACAACGTATATATCTATGCAGTCCCTCGTGTTGAGCAACAATATTCCACACTTAAACGTTTAAATTATTTGAATACAGAGCAAAAAAGATTAATTATTGATTCAATGGATACAAAGAAAGAAATTTCATTAGACATTATCATTCAAGATCCAGTATATATGGGTGTGGACATTGGCGTGTCGAATGCCAATCCAGAGTTTTCACATATTGATGAATCGAAATTAAGAATTTATACTACAAGCTCTAGTGTTGATATTAAGAATATTAAAGATTCAATTAAAGATATTTTTAAAACCTATTTCCTACCATCAAATTTTGAGCTTGGGCAAACTATTGATTTACAAGTCATCACAAACTCTATATTGAATATTAAAGGTGTTGGCAGAATGTCAACAATTAATGGGAATGTTGAAAAAACTGGACTTAATTTATATATGTGGGATGTTGTTTACGAGACATCTTACGTCAGTAGTTCGCAAAATATTTCATTAGAGGATTTTCAATATGCATTCTTCTTTGACCTAGAATCATTAACCTCAAGAATTACAGTTGTAAATGGCTAATCCAAATTTTAACATTACATCTGATAATGTATTATACACTAATGCGTTAACTCCGTTTTCAGCAGACCCACTATCATCCGATATATATAGTAAGAGCTACTATTTGTGGGATTTTGGTGATGGTAATACATCACCGCTATCATCTGCATCACATGTCTATACCGAAGCTGGTATATATGATGTTACAATGTCACAATATCTCTCTAGTGGTGACATTGTATCATCTGAATCCCAAACTATTACTGCACATAATTTGATACCTAATTTGATGAAGTGGGCAGGTGATTCATATGCATCATCCTCCATCGTAGCATCAGTAAAAAACTCTATACCATTTAAAGCCGAAGTATATAATAGTTATCAGACATACGATGAAAATAGCTTTTTAACATTTTACGTTGAAAATTCCAACAGTATACCGTTTGACATTACAGATAAGAGAATTCATCTAAAACCAACTTGGAGATTTGTCGATGTCAATGAAAACGTTATTGATACTGTTTCATTAACGCATACAAAATTATATGCACAAATGGTTAATGATGAAATAATTATTGGTGAGGGCTTAAATCCATCAGAATCAGTATTCGTAGGAACGAGTTCGACCGCAGAATTTTATTTTATCGATGATACACCGTCTGGTATTGATGTTGACGAATCATCATATCTACCATCAACAATAATTGTATCTCAACCACTCACATCTAAATATGGCGATGTAAAGTTTGGAAATGAGAATTATATTCAATATCCAAATTTAATTAATTCCGTGTTTGTTGATAATGTAACACCATATAGATTAGATATAACATCAAATGGAATATTTGATTTTGATCCTTTAAAATTTCAAAATACGGCTATACCATTTAATATTAGATTAGTTGACGTTAGTGGTAATTATATAAAAACAAATCCCTTCGAAAGTGAGTTAGTTGGCTCATATAATTTAGATATTGGTTTTATTGGGGATGTTGATATATTACCGAGTCCATCTTTGAGTGGGAACAGTTTATTAAGATTCAAAACAGATTTTAGTAAATTGGGTGGATTTTATGAATCATATTTCACCCCAACTAATATTTCAACGGCAAGTGTCATATTAACGGCATCAACATTAATCGATTATACTTTAAATAGAAACCCTACAAGATTTGGGGCATTCTCTGATGAGAATTCTAATAGAATATATCGGGTATCTTTTATTGAGGGGTTTTCTACATCGTATAATAGAAAAGATTCAGAGATTATTGGCAACACCTTTGATGGGTTCACTTCAAATAAATTTGGGACAGCTATTACACCATCATATGAAACAATATTTTTAGACAGTGATGATTCACGAATTGAAACATACGATACAGCATTTAATGTATTAACTAGTATTGAACTTAGCTCATATGATGAAAGTATTAATGGTCATGTATCGCCAGCCCAACTATGTTTTGATGAATCAGGAAATTACTTCATAACATTAACAGACGCTTCAAAATTAATTTATTCTGATGATAATATATTAACCGAAATGGTGCTATACCCACCCATCCCTTCAAATGTTATAGTTGACGAATTCGGGAATTATGTTGTTGATGGGGGTTTACCTAATTATGTTGTTGATAATACATCACTTGATAGAGGTGAATTATTATTTCAACCAACTGCAATTGAATTAATAAGTGATAATACTAATATGTATATATCATATGTTTCAAATTTAAGTGCTAATTTTATTGGTGAATACAGTATTGATAGAACCAATGGTATATCTGTATTATCATCTGATATTATCGAGCTAGAAAATTATCAAGCCGTAGATATGGTGTCTAATAGGGATGGTGATATATTATATGTATTAGCTGTTAATGTTAACACACAGGAGTCGTATATCAGAAGTTATGACACATCTACAAACGCGCTATTATCATCTGAATCCGCTGGATTTAATTCCGAATTTATAACAATTGATATAAACCAATCCCTATGGGTAGCGTCAAAATCTATCTCCAGTAGTAATGTTTACGATACATTATATACAATAGGTAATACATACCCACTGTCACAATTTGGGGGGATTAACAGCATAAAAAACATTGGTGGGATCGCTGGTGATTCATATGGTAATGTTTGGTTAATTGATAGTGATAATGATAGGGTGGTTATTTTTAATGCATCCGATCCATCGATTTATCAAAATATATCAATCACAGAAGATTTACCTATAACGACAAATAAATATGTGGCATATGGTGACTGGAATGGTTTCAGATGGTATAATAAATTTGGATATGGAGGGACTGTTAATACATATAGTCTATCTGGCGAATCCGAGCCATTTGTCATACATCCAAAAAATAAGTATAATCTTCAAAAAATAAATGAGGATTTTGATATGACAGAAACATTAAAGTCATATAGAACCACTGAATCTATGCTTGACTTTGATCATTTATTTGATGATTTTCTGGGAAGTATTTTCGGTAATAAATATGATGACGGGACTTACTTCGGCAAAAACATGTATGAAAAAATTGCTAATTTTGTAATGAACCATAGTGATGTTGATACATGTTCTATAGATGCATTAAAATCTGTATGTAGTGAAGTAGGTATTGATTTTGAAGTTGACCTTGTGTATCCAAGAGATATTAAACGTATCGTCGATTTATTCAGTATTAAATATAAAAAACTTTGGGGTGATCAATACACAACTGGGGTAATTGAGGATTTTAAAGGTGCTTCTATCGACATTTCCACTTATACTGTATTAGCTGACCCACAGACTAAAATAATTGCAACTGAGCGTTTTAATGAATATAATACTATCATCACACCACTAATATTCAATGATTTAACCACATACCCATTGAGTAGTTATTCACAAGATTGGGGATGGGGGTTATCTGTTCCTTCTGGAGGCAATCTTGTGGATTATTATGATTTTTTTGAGATGTTACCCGTAGAGTCTACTAAAATGGGCAGTGTTATTGACTGGGATAATGAATTAACTGATACATCTATCCAAGGTTTATCATCATATGATAACTTTATGGTGGAAGGTGGAATTATTTCTACAGTGTTGGGCGATAAGATAAGACAAGGGTTAGGGATATTTTTATAAATAATTATATGAAACATAAAAAACTCGTAGAAAATATTATTGAAGAGGCACATTCGTCTATCACTCAGACCCAACGTAGACTCTATCCACGAAATTTAGGACTGCACCCAAAATTTATCCATGGGCTAGAGACTCAAATTAAACTCTTACAAAAAGCAGGAATGTCTGATAAGATGATCGCGGTTAAATTGCAAAAAGCCGTCCCATTTCATATATATGAGAAGGTAAGTGGTGAAGAAAACGCCGAAAACGTTAATTAATATTTGACAATTCATTCGCTATATGGTATACTCATTTTAGTGAGTGATCTATTTAAGCAACTTTCGTCTATTACAGAGAAGAAACCTTTGTCCAAGGATTATATAGAAGCCAAATATATTGGCAACTATATGGTAATTCGGTGGCTATCTTTCATTACATGCGGAGACGAATATTCTAAAAAAATTATTCCATTCTTAAATAAGCTTAATAAATATAATTTTCGTGATAAGTATAGTGCGTATCTCTATCTATACCATACGTTCCCGAATCTCGGTAAAGTGAATTATAGCTATATCAAAAAGGTTAAACTCAAATCAGACACTGCATTATATACAGAGTCTTTAGAATTTTTAGCTGATGCACTTGAATTATCAGTGAGGGAAACTAAATATTTAGTGAACGAAGGATATATTGACATCGATAAAATTAAACACACATTAAAATAAAATTATGGAACAACAAACAAACCAACTAGAAGATATAATTAAACATAGAGAACACATAATGCGCACTGAAGATAAGGTAAAAGGTGCGATTCAACTGGATAAATATTCAGGCGCAAACTATGACGTAGATACAGAATATCAAATTGTGGCAATGCCGTTTGATACATTACTCGTCCACTTTAAAGATGGCGATGGTGACAATGTTAAAAAAGGGGGGGTGTTTATACCTACTATGGCAGGTCAGACTAAAGCATGGAGGACTGGGCAGGTAGTTATGGCAGGTAGAGGCTCACAACTTGTTAAAGAGGGGGATTATGTTACCTTCCCTAATGATAAGGGGATTAATGCAAAGGCGGTGAATGTTAAGGGATACGGTGTAATTAATCATTGTATCTTTATTGCAGAGGATCGTATCTTCGCTATTAGCGAGAAAGTTGAGGGGGGGCAATAATATGAGCTATACAGAACATTTTGAAAGAGAATTGAAGATTCTACAATCACAATTTGAAAAAGACAAAGAATATGCAGATGAAGATGAATATGAAGATAAACTATGTATACATAATTATATTGATGTAATTAGAGAAATTTTAAAAATTGCATCCGACGAGGGACATAGTGGATTTTCGGCTCCTTTTTATGCGAGTGTTTTGAGCAATACTATTAAGAATGCATTAACATTCAACCCATTATCGCCATTAACTGGTGAAGATAGCGAATGGAATAATCTGGATAACACCCTTGGTGGTAAAGAAATGTATCAAAATAATCGTTTATCAGCGGTATTTAAGGATGGTAAAAACGGTCAGGCATATTATATTGATGCTATTAGGTTCCAAGGCGAAGATGAATATGACTGCTTTAGTGGCTCCATTAAAGACTTTCGCACAAATAAAGTCCTTAATAGTAGGCAATATATCAAGTCGTTTCCATTCACTCCCAAAGATTTTTCGATTGATGTAGCCCGTGAGTTATATGATAAATCTATACACGGTAACGATGTTGAAGTTACAAGTTGTGGCGATGGCGATTATGTATATTGCATTAAAGATGAATCGCAATTAGACGAAGTTTACGAATATTACGATGAGTTCACATAAACATATCGAGCTAGAAATGGCTGACCGAATGATGGAAATAGCAGATTTATTCGATAAACATCCAACCGCAAAGGTTCATATTCGTGCATGGAAGAACTTAATGATTTATCATCCACTTAGATATGATATATCAACAAAACCTGAATTTAGACAAGAATATATGTGCCGATTTGACGAAGATGAATAAATAATTACATATGGCATTCCTTTCAAGAGACGGTTTAAAACAAATGTTACTAAACCACGTTATTGAGTTAAAATATCAACGGAAACATCCTACGCAGTCTTCAAACACTCGTAGGATGTTTTGCACAGGCGCATACCCCAATTTTCAAAACAGCCAATTTTTAGCATCTATTGGTGCTCAATCTGCACTTGGTTTTAGATACCCAAAAAGTGCATCACCATATCCACCAAAGGGTTATAACCCAGATGAAAAGAATCTTGTGGTAACATATGATATATTTATGCAAGATTATCGAAACATATATGTATATAGATGTAATTCTATTCGTGCATTTCCTGTTGACACTAAAAATAATATTGAAAATTTCTGGGAATACTTTAATAATAATATTGCCAACATGTCACAACAGGATAAAATAGAATTTCTTAAAAAATAGTTGCTTTTTCAAAATGTGGAATAAATAATTCCATGGTTATAAATGAATTAGCAAATATTATTTTTAATAATTATCTTCAAAACGATATTGAATTTTATATTATTATTAACGGTGAGGAAACTACATTGAAAAAAGGGAATCTTAAAAATTTTAATGTTAAGCTCCCATTTACTCATTATAGGATTGAATCAAAAGATAAGGCCAGAGATTACATTCTCCCGATACCATTTGCATTCAAATTCGATAAAGAGTTAATTTTATCATATCGCATAGTTGACATGGTGCAAGATAAAAAACAAGTTGACAAATTGATAAAAATGGGGCATAATAGCGAATCCAAATTTTTTAATCAATTGATATATGTCCGAAAACAACTTTCCTAATTTACTAGAAACTTTCCCAAAGGGATATGAAGCGCGACCAGAACAAGTTGTGCTTCTCCAACAAATACAAACCGCATTAGATAGTGATAAGAAATTTATCATGGTATGTGCCCCTACTGGGGTAGGTAAGAGTTTTGTGGCCGCATCTATAGCTAATGCTACCAGAGAGCCATGCAGTGGTTATAATGACTATATAAGCTCATACAGAGCATTTAAAGAGGGTGGTGAAGCTGAATCGGAACAATATCAGCATTATGGGTGTGCTGTATTGACAGTTACCAAACAGCTTCAAGACCAATATATAAAAGATTTTTCGAACATCAGTTTGATGAAGGGTAAAACAAATTACCAATGCGCAGTTGATGATCGTTTTGATGTTGAGGATGGTCCATGTAATCACAGTAAACGCCAACTGAAGGAATGTTGGGATTGTGCGCGTTGCCCGTATTATGAGGCGCGTAACGATGCATTGAAAAATAACTTTGGTGTATTTAACTATAGTTCATTTATCCATCTACCTCCACATGTTAAAAAACGTCAAGTAATTATTTGTGATGAAGCAAGCGAACTTGAAGGGACGTTAGTTGATGCATATTCCTTAGATATTTCCTATGAAGCAATTGAAAAAATTCTTGACTATAAGTATGAAGTGTTAACGAAGGATGGAGAAATTGACGGGTTTAAATGGCTATCTGGGTTACAAGATGCATTCTCAGATAAACTAGCAGATTTTGTAGAAATTTTAAAAGATAAGCACCATAAACTGTATAAACAGACTACGTATAAAAATAAAGCAATTATACGTGTTTTAAATAGTATCCAAAATATATTCGATAATTGGAATCCTATTAGTGGTGGGGGTGAACTTACTGAATTTATTGTTGAATTAAAAGAACCAGATCAATATAATAAAAATCAAAAGGCTGGTGTATCATTTACACCATTTAGAATTGATAAGATTAGTAAGTATTTGTTTAGATATTCTGAAAAAGTTATATTTTTGAGTGCGACAATTATTGATCATAAAAAAGAACTGAAAGATTTGGGTGTAAATGATGGAGAATATACATACATCGATGTAGGTAGTGTTTTTGATCCTAAGAAATCACCCATTAAAACAGATGGTAAATTCCCATTAAGTTATAAGATGATGGATCAAAATCTACCCAAGGTAATTGATTTAACTAAAAAGATTCTTGAATATCACAAAAACGATAAAGGGTTAATTCATACTGTTAATTTTAAGATTACAAAAAAACTTGAAGATGGATTAGATGGTAATGACAGATACCTGTTTCGGAAAACTGGTGCAACAAATCAAGACATTTTGGAAGAGCATAAAGAAACTG
>Ga0306869_1000378_pt1 | contig 21923 bp, 20 predicted proteins | sample AntRauTorckE6833_FD_190421 | JGI IMG/M metagenome (GOLD analysis project Ga0306869, IMG submission 190421) | Saline lake microbial communities from Rauer Islands, Antarctica - Metagenome Torckler E6 #833 (v2) (version 2) | ecosystem: Environmental > Aquatic > Non-marine Saline and Alkaline >... | reverse complement strand
ACAAGGAGGATAATTATGAATAAACCTAAGCAAAATATAGCATGATCAAAAAAACATGGAAAGAGTTTCAAGATTGCAAGATGTTGTGGTGGGTCAACCGTTCACTACACCTCTTCGGATGGGCGATCGTCTTAGAACACCAAGAAGACGGCACCATCACGGACTGTTACCCTGCACGGGTGTCATGGCGAGGATTCCCAGAGGCTGTCGAGGAAGCTGGTTTTGTCGGGCTGACCCAGCACCTAGCGACAAACGCCAGAACGCTGGTGCGCGACGCGGCACCTCCAGAGAACCCAACCGAGGATAGTCACGAATGTGAAAACTTCTGGCCCGATTAAAGAGCAAGAACAAAGAGGCAAGGAAGATGCGCAGACGTCAGAGATAACACACACCATAAATAAGGACAAAATCATGAATAAAAAAGAATCAAAATGGGTAAAAGAAATTGAGCGTGTTCTGGCAAGAAAACCAGATTCGCTTAACTGCTATATAACCGATGGTAATTACCTCTTCATCTGCAAGGTCGGAGAGCCGTGCACCGTTGGGGGTTTGGTTAAGTGCGACATAAATGCAGGAACGTGCTTAATAGAGATGCATGACTACATGGATTTCGGTATAAAATAACTCTAAGTATCCCACGGATAAATCCGTGGGTTTCCTCGCGAAAATATTATGACAATAAGACAAACCATAGACGCTCTAGAAGGAGCTTTAGAAGCTGAAGACATAAACGAAAACACGAACGTATTCTTCCGGCACTCAATCACCGCAATGGGAGATGACTTTGATGCGTCCGCAGATTACCTGCTGACGCATCAAACTGAGTCAGGCGTTTTGATCTGCCATGACGACGGAGATTTTTAGAACATCAATACTACTTAATCCGAGAAATAACCAAGAAAAATAATGACAAAACAAACACTAGCACGACACGCTCTTTGTCTGATGGTACTGCCTGAGTTTGGTAGGGCTGCAGACACCAGAGAGGTTATAACAAGGGCGCTAGAACCTTATGGACCAGTACCTAAAAAAGGTTCTATGAAATACTCGTTCCACGACCTTACAGTGCAGATGCAAAAGAACTGTTGGGAGGATGTAAAGCGAAGCTTGACCAGACAGGAACTTGCTTCACCCCAACGTCTACGCAGTTGGATCCACGGCTGGTGCACAGACCACAGCATACGCGTAGTTGACCAGACCACACACCCATTAAATGACTCTCATAGTTGGGATAGTGGTATGCACGCGTTCGTCTCAGACACCGGCATCAAGTGTGTATTTGAAGTACACCAAAGAACACCCTTGATCCAGAGTTGGACAGTGGGCGGTGTTTGGGCAGGGTTCCTTCGACCAAAGGAATCTGTTACGCTTGATGACCACGCAATCCCAGACTTCAGCTCATGCAAAGAGTGGGGCCTACACTCAAAAGCCTCCATTGCTCTGGCAGCCAACGCAGACAGCCTATTATCGCAACAAATTAAATGGCCTGTGCCTCACACGGCAGGCCCTGTCACCTGTGTTGTCCGCAGCGTTAAACAACGTTTCCAGCCCTATGATATTTTATCAAAACATGTAATTCCTTGGGGATTGTTCATTAACGATGAGCTGATCACCCATCACAGATTCACCACCAGCAAACTCTCAAGATCAAAACCCTTCAAAGGTATAAACTCTTGGGAAGTATTTACAGCCACGTTGATCTCGCTATTGGGGACAACACAAGCAAATTCACGCGTAACAGTCATAGACCTTGAACTATTAAACGACGTCACACACTAATGGACCGACCCGTAAAAACACCCCTCTCCTATGAGGAAGTTAAATCACAGATCCTAAAACACCTAAACCCTCGCGTTACCTACACACTGTCTGACATATCGCATGAGGCATTGCGTGAGATTGTTACATCATCAGGCGTTTACTCTATTAAGAGTCCCATAGCTCTGGTAGTAGTCCAAGGCGGGTCATTGCATCAAGTCTTTGACGACGATGGCACAGGCCACTGCTACGCTGCACCAGAGACTGGCAACAGCATCGTAAGATATCTAACCAAAAATGAAAAATCATAAAGAAACTAAGCAAACAACCTTCACGGACTGTGAAGACACTGATTACATCAAACAAGCTGAGTCCCTAGCTACCCGAGTAACGCTCTTGCGCGTGCTGGCTTGGTGTTTCGTCCTGCTTGGTGTAATCTTTTTTATACTCTCCCTACCAGTTTACGCTGGGCTTACCCTCATTTTTGGGTTTTTACTAACCCAGGAGGCGCTAAGTGTTTTGTGGGACATTCGTGCAGCTGAGTGGGGGCTGTTCGCAGACCGACGCTCTGAGGCTTATGACCGTCATTGGGAACAAAATAAACGCCTTCAAGAGGACTTAACTGATCAAGTGGCTATCACCAAAGACCTCTATGAAGAGAAGCAAGACCTTATGAGGCAGATTGTTGACAAGAACGCGGTTATTGAGGAACTACAGTTAATAGCGAAATCGTGTGAGTTGTCACTGTTCACAGATGTGTTCAGCAAAGAGCCAAAGGCCCAGGGGGAGGTTTTAAATAGCAAACCCACCCCGCGTAAGTCTAACATATTGCACGCAGGCTTTGACTCACGCATCACAGCGCGTTTACCAAGGTAGCTTGGGACGATAAACCACAACAACCCAACAACCCAACAACCCAACAATTATAATGAAGCAAATAAAAAAGATCAAAACAAAGCTAGGACTACTATACCGTAAACTACTACAGAAGTTATCGGGTAGAAAAACGCAGGAACCTCCCACAGATATAGATAAGCAGTACTTCAAAAAAGGAATTGTTTATCACCTATTAAGTGTTTATGGAATAGAGATCCACAAGTCTGCACGCTCTTTGATTGAACACTCAATCAGTCAGGAAACAAAGAAGCTAGGTAGAGAACTCGACGCCAATGAAGGTGTGGCGCATTTCGTGAAGACGTTCGTTAACCTCAACTCTCCGATTAAAATTATATCAGTAACCGTTAATGAGAGTGAAGACGCGCACTTCAATCCAACTAGGCGCGTATACATTGCTTTAACCGTATCAAAAGACAACGAAGAGACAATGATCATCGCCAACACAGGCAGTGGTCCGATCAATGCCGCCCTTGAGGCGTTTAACCAAAAGGGCTGGTGCGACTGTACACTTGAGGACTACAACCAACACCCAATCCAGTTTGGCTCGAATTCAGGGTCGATAGCCTACGTAAAGCTACAGCATAAAAATGGCAGTCAATTCTTTGGCTGTGGTATAGATAACTCCAGCGAGCTAGCCAGAATGTATGCTCTAGCTAGTGCCATTAACCAGAGTTTAAAAATATAACACCTGTGTAGTGTGACATAATGGCACACTACACGACTGGGTGGCTGTCGATTACAGCCATCCAATTCTACAACAATGACTTACGCACATCACGCGTATTAACCGCTTAAGAAAAAAGACTAATTATGATTACAAAAATGATTCGAATGGAAGGTCGTAACTCAGACCGTTTCCCAGTAATACTAAATCCTACAACTATTGACATGATCGTTCTTCCCGCTCAGTTACTGCTATCACGCGTACTTGATGTTGGTCTAACCGACTCAGAAGTCCACGCAACGTGGGACGGAGACAGTTTGAACGCCAGCACGCGTCTAAAGGTATTCCACACAAACTCCCGCAACACCACGTTTATTCATTCATGTTCGCATAAACTTCGCGCTGACCTTGAGAGCATTCTAACAGTGGGTTCCTTTGTTATGATGAGCTCTGGCCCAGTTGACGCGGATGATCAGGTTGTACTGGTTAACCTAGAGAATGTACACCAGATGCGATGGAAGACCGACTCGCTTAGAGTTTATTTTGACTTCTCTTTGGGTGGGCGTCAGTTCCTACAGGCAAGAGATCGCGATGAAATGTTTGACGACATTGGACGCGTAGAACACGGGTACGGTGATAACTTCACAGTATCAACTCCACCAGTTGAGCCCCAAAAGGCCCGACGGACAAAGCATCACACAAAACTAAAGAACAAAGCCATTCCAAGAGAACTGGCCGCTACAGTATAACCCACAATTAAATTTCATTATGACAGACTATTCACACACCAAATCAATCGCACCATCACTGACTCCCATTATGACAGACTATTCATACATCAAATCAATCGCACCGTTATCGGTGAACACTAGAAATAACAAGGAAGCAATTGACTTGTTGGTCACAAAACTAAACGCTATGGGCGTGCACAGTGCGTCAGGCCTAAGTATTGATCAACTAGTTGAAAAGCTTGACGCGTTCCACTCTGTGAGCTTCAACATTAATACGTGGGGTGATGATACGCTTAAGTTTACTGTTGGTGGAAACCCAATCCACAAGGAAACCCTCCAAGGCGACGCGTTCCTTTTAGGTATTGAGATCAATGCGCAACGCCGAATGCTTGCGATCAGTAATGTTGTACACGACTGCATGATGCGTAACACTAAACAAGGCATAGGCGTGCTGGAGGAACCGCACACAAACACAGTAGATACTAGCGAGCGTTCGTACGAAGCCCTATACATCAAGTGTTATAGTAATGATGAGCGTAACCTTGTGCTAACTTTGCTAAAGGATAAGGGTTACAAGTTCCACAATACTACGTATACGTATGCGTTAATGCGTTACTATGAGAAGGACTGCACTATTATCCATGTGGGTTATGATAAGCGTGTAATCAGTGTGAGTAAGGACTGTGCCGGCCCTGATAACCGACTCATCTTATCTAACCCACTCGTAAACATTGAAAAGTTGTTGCATACGCTTGGCAACCTCAAGGCACCGGTGCCTGAGAGCCCTAGTATTAATGGTGTAAAGACAAGATACTACTCGGGGGACCGCGAGTTTTATATTAAGCCTCCTAGTTCTATTCGGGGCGCACTCAGTGTAACGGTGTCCTCTTTACTACACGCACAAAAGCTGTTTAACACCTGTAGGGAAGTCACGTCAGTTAGCCTGCGCGGCATTGATATGCGTAAAGCAGATGTTAACAGTTTAATTGAGCATGACAAAGAAGTGCAACGCATCAAAACACAGTAGCATCAATCATAAGCCTGTGGGGGTTAAATCCCTCCACAGGCTTTAACCTGTAACAACAACAATTACTATGGACGTAGAAAACATAATTGATAGTGATTATCAAACAGATTTTAAAAAGTTCCCTAAAATTAGTAGGCTATCACGAGAGTGCATAATCAGTGAAAAAATTGATGGTACGAATGCACAAATTCTAATCACACCAGACGGTAAAATGCTCGTAGGAAGCCGTCGCAGGTGGCTCACCCTAAACCAAGACAACGCCGGCTTCGCTCATTGGGCGCACGAACATCAGGATGAACTGCGGACACTAGGCGTTGGAAGACACTTCGGTGAATGGTGGGGACAAGGAATCCAACGCAAGTACGGGATGACTGAAAAGCGTTTTAGCTTATTTAATCTCAAACGATGGTGCCTGCACGGGGAGACACCTGAGGTCATTCCAAGTGCTGACCCTCGCATCATCAAAATACAAGACGTTCTTCCACCTTGCTGTCATTTAGTGCCTATGCTTCGTCGTGGGGAGTTTTCTACGACGCTGGTTGAATCCGCGCTGCATGAATTACGCGAGGGCGGGAGTGTAGCTGCACCAGGCTATATGAACCCTGAGGGGGTTGTTATATTCCACATTGATGGCAATGTTGGTTTTAAAAAGACTTTAGATTCTGATGGTGTTCCTAAGGGGAAAGCTCGATGAATCAACCCTACAACAACAAGTGCTGATAACTAAAAAAAGGAAAGAAACAACATGCCAAATATAAACTTAAAAGATACTGCACCAAAGAGCCGCTGTAACCTAATGTTGCACATGGGCTCCCACAAAGCGGATAGGACAGAGATAGTTGATACGCCAACACCTGAGGCCACGAAAACATGGAAACCAATCCCGCACGTAACTGTGCTGGGGTTGATTGAGCGTGCCCTAAGGCGCAACGGCATAGACATTGTGAATGAGGCGCATGGTCTCTCACATGATGGTGCGCGTTACTTTGGGCTACTTGAGGTAGCATCAACACAAGCAGACACGCCTATGAGTCGTGTAGTAGGTATCAGAAACGCGCACGATAAACGATTTGCTGCAGGTATTGTGGCAGGCGCACAAGTGCTCGTGTGTGATAACCTATGCTTCTCTGGTGACATCGCGTTAGCGCGCAAGCACACCACACAAATAATGAACGACTTACCAGGACTTGCGGACAGCGCAGTTGAGCAGTTAACAGGGTTTTGGACAAGTCACGTGAAACGTGTTAACCATTACATGAATGTTGCACTGGATGACACACAGGTCCATGACCTGTTGATCAAGAGTGTTGACAACGATGTGATGGCTTGCAGTTACATACCCAAAGTACTAGAGCACTGGCGCAAGCCCGCACACTTGGAGTTTGAACCACGCACGTTCTGGTCACTGGAGAATGCCTACACCGAGGTGTTCAAGGGTAATATCGCCGCGTTGCCAACACGCACAAAGCGCTTGCATGAACTACTCGACGTAGAGTCAGGACTTTAAAAGCGCTGGGACGGTTCGAGGTGGTAGTTAAAAACTACCACCTTTTTTAAAAAGAAAAACACAACCCTAATCGGTTGTGTTTTTTTTAGCTATAATGTGTCGGGTATCATTAACAAAAGGACTGCAAAAAAGGTGTGAAATGTGGTATATATATTTAGTGGGTGCATAACCTGCTATTCGATTAATTACTAACCCACAACCTCTGCCTGTTAATCTGGGCAGAGGTTATCAATTTACAGAGCGTCCTCAATCGGAGGACGCTTGCAATAACAAGAACAAAGATACATGAAGAATATACACCACAAGTGCGTCACACCAATGACACGCGTAAATAACCGTAGCAAAGGCTACACGTTTAAGCGTTTAAGCCTCTGGGGAAAACCCCAGTGGCGTTATAAGTCTGTGGACCCTTTGGTCCACAACGCACAACAGGTTTGATCTAATGGAAAGCTGACTCTACTAAAAGGGTCAGCTTTCCATTTTTTTAGCTACTGTAACATTTACAACGTAAGTCGCTGAATAACAACAAGTTAATTTAGTGTTTACACCGATTGCGTAAACACTTTTTACAATCGCCTGTAGCCCGCTTAAACACTGGAAGAGTGTTTACACCGATTGCGCAAACACTCCTATAGGGGATAACAGAATGTTAGTAAGCCGTAGTTTTGTTGGTAAATCTACCTAACTACTACTCATCAATTAATTTTGCGCGTAGTAAGAAAGTTAACAATACTCCAGGGAAACCTGAGACAAGCTCGACCCTTCCGAATAGATAAGTAAAATCTTTTCCACTGAACCCAGAATGGTTTAAAACCCTGTTGACTTTCAGATCATAATTAGCATGCTTCTCCTCCAACAATGAAACTTCAGAACCCTTTCATGCAGCCCTTACAGAAGTCCGCTAAGGTTAGTCCTTGGTTAAATCCTAAAGTATGGGGGTCTGCGCTGGCTGACTCAACAAGAGAACTCGATGGTAACATAGGGGCCTTGGTAGGGTCCGTGGCTGATGGGGTAGGTTCAGCAGTTGACTTAACGGCTGCGGGTCTTAACAAAGTGACTGGAGGTTTAGTGCCACGCGACAGCTTCGGTGGTTCACGTAGTATTCGTAGAGGTACAAACAATATCGGTATGTCTACAGAGGCCGCAGACCCGTCGAGCACACAAGCCAAGATTCTTTCGCTTACTGGTGATGCGCTATCCCTTGCAGCCCCAGCCAAGGCCTTAAGTAAAGCACCGCGTATTGTTGCCGGTGTTGAGAATGTAGCTAAGGAGGGTATAAACGTAGCATTCAACCAAGCGGCAACGTTAAGACACCTGAAAAACCCAGCGGTATCCAGGTTCGTGCCATCATTCGCAAAGAATACTATCAACGCGGCGGGTAACATAGGGCAACGCGCCAACGCCCCATTCTGGTCAACATTACGCCCATCAGCAGCAGGGGCTTCCGCAAGAGAAGCGGCCATGATTCGACCTGGGGCCTTAAATTTTGCAAAGGACACGTTAAAGAACCGTGCCATAGTGCTTGGTAGTAGTGCCGCTAGTGTAGGGAATCATAAGCTTCTGCTAGATAGATACAGGAACGCAATAGGCGCAACAGAGTCACAGTTCATGGACCCTATGAGTAGCACCGCACAGGAGGCGACGACGTGGGCATCCGTCGCGCCTTACCTTTTCTCACGATCAGGGTTCCTTCCCTTCGCCGCCGAAGCCTCAGGACAGCTTTACAATAAGCTCCACAGAGACCCAAGACAGATTGATAAGGGTAACCGATCAGTAGGCCATAACCCTTACTCAGCAGTCTCACCCATATACGAATTAGTTGCCAACCGGCTAAAGCAAAATGATTACAGTTCAACGCCGGTGAGTAGTCTAAGCTCTCCTTACACTGACTTTTCTAAGCTATTATCGCCTGAAGCGGCACGTATAGTTAAGGCGTGGCACACGGGTTGGATTGATAACGCAGAACAACAGATTGGTTACAGAACACCAAGGGGTGGGCGATACTACGCCCCAGAGTACTCAGGCCTCCCAAACCCAGCACTTGCACGACAATACTTGAAGCGTGAGAATATGCCAATGTTTGACATTGACGAATCAGGTAACTGGCAGTACCCAAACGTCGCCAGACAATTTCCAGGTATTAAATAGCATTGACCATTCCACCTTTTTACCCTAAAACATCCCACCAATGAATCTATTTCTAAAATCGTCTGCACCAACTGCGTCTCAGCTTGTTGACAAAACAAAGGGTAACGTAGTGCGCGCACAAAAAGAAATTGCCAACATTCCTGACCCTATGATTGAACAACAAGAGCGCGCCGAAAAGATACAGGAGAACGCCGTCAAACAGGAGGAGATGGTTCAGAAGCAGGAGGCTGAAAAGCAAAAGCTACAAGAGAGGGAAACAGCCGACGCGGCAAGGGCCGAACAGGATCAAGCGAACTCAAAACAACTAGCAGCAACAAACTTATCGCGTGCAGCTAACACACCCTCATACAAAAACTATACCATTCAAAAGCAGGCTGGCATGGTCTCTAATATTTTAAGTAAGGTCAAATGGTCACCAAGTGCTACTAATGTCACAGGTGGTGCCGTTACAGGAGGTATGGTAGACATGGCGTCCTACAAGGGTGGTGATAGTTGGTCTGAGTATGGTAATAATGTATTTAGCACAAGCAACCCTAAGTCTATGCTTAATGACCCGTTGCGCATTATTGGCGCCGCCGTCTCAGGTTACACAGGTGGTAAGAGCACGTCCATGTGGAGACCTATGCTAAAGAAAAAACAAGTAGGTAAGGCCGCGCTTACGGCGATGGTAGGTAACATTGGTGTGCCTGCTGCGGAACGTATGGCGATGCTCCAAGCCTTTGGTAAAACACCACAGGCGTATCGTAACATGGTCTCAGAGGGTGACTTGATTCAGGCCCAGATTAATGAGGCAAAAGCACGCACAAGTGCAATTAAAACCCCAGTGATACCCGCCGAATCTGATAACACATGGAAATGGCTTGCAGGGGCTGGACTAACCATGGCAACAGTCCCAGCACTTGCCTACGCCTATAAATCATTATTTAATAAGGATGAGGATACACCAGGTAAAAAATCTGATCGTGTAGCACTAGAGATTCCATCCAGCAAGATTTCTGATAGTTTTTATAACCGTATGGGTCGTGAGATTCTTTTTAAGGATGATAAGGAGGCCTTGCGTGAGGAGGAGGAGAAAGCCAAGAAGAAAAAGACCAAGACCAAGACCAAGACCAAGAAGGCTGCCTCAGTTACCAACCTTATAGAGAGCACCAGAAGTAGTCCAAACTCCTCGCTTACCTACGAACAGGCCGATGCTAACCTATCCCCACTCGAAAGGGACAAATGGGTCCGAGGACAGAACACACCTAAGGGGGGTTTCTGGGGTGCGGCTGAAATGCTTTTACCTATATTCGGTAGTGCCCTTGGCCTACCACAGATGACAACCTCGTCGCAGCGTTACGCACAACACATGATTCCTTTAGAATCAAAGGGTGTACTCCCTAGCGTAGAGAACGCGTGGACAAAGACCTTAGCTGGGCGCAACCCCAAAGTTCGTTGGACACCTGGAAAAGAAATAACACCACTCCCTGCATAACGATCCCAATTATGATTAATACGACTGCATTATTTTTACCCCACGTCAAGACGGCAGCATGGGATATACCCGCATTGGAGCCGGCAGCATGGGATACACCCATTTCACCCATGCATAAGCAGATAGCTGAAGCTAAGGACAATTACTACACTGCGGCCGGGAACACAGGGGCTACTCTATACGGGGGTCTGATTGGTGGTAACCTTGGTTTTGGTGCAGGTATTCTTTCTAATTTTCTGCCTGTAAAAGATGAAACAAAGACTGAGGAAGAAGTAGCCCTTATCAAGCAGCGACGCCTAATATTAGCAACCGCCCTTGGAACAGGTATGGGTGGGTTGTATGGGATGGGTAAGAACCTCTTAGCCCGTCACAACGATCACCTCGATCTAACCGAACTTCACAAATTGAATATCGAAAAGCTTAAGCTCGAGGCACAGGCCGCCAGATCATGATGAGCCAAAAAGTGAGCCTGATTAAACTATAGCATAGACAAGTCAGGTTTGATCCTCTAGTTTCACGCACAATGGCAACTAGACAAAAACGCAAAGGTATTCGCGATGGTGAGTTTGTGGACCTTAATTCCAATGATATTGATTACGTGCTCGACGATAACACGTCCTTGCTCGGGCCTACGATTAACCTTGCACCACTTCAGAACGCTGTATCCTCACAACGTCTATTTTATAGCTCACGCTTCTCCTCACAGGCGGACTCATTAGAAGACCCGGACGAGCCTTGGGTACAGAATCAGGCAACCCCAGACGGTAAAAGTTTTGATGAGCTGCTTGGCCGTAAGAGTGGCGCAGTTGAGAGCCCTTTTGATGGCGTTGTTGAGCGCGTTTCAGATAAAAATATAAAGCTACGCAACGCGTCCGGAGAGTCGCAAGAGTTCCCGCTGTATAGTCACTTCTCACTGAACAGAAAGAATCAGTTCCACCAAACACCACTCGTTAAACTTGGTGACACAATCACAAAGGGGCAGGTGATAGCAAAGAGTAACTTTACCAATGAAAAGGGCTCGCTTGCTCTCGGAAGGAATGCCCGCATCGGGGTTGTCCCATACCTGGGGTACTCGATGGATGATGCCACCGTCATTTCAGAGAGCTTTTCAAAACGCCTTACGAGTAATCATTTATTGGACTATGAGACGGACAATAATGATGAGGGAATGCGCCGTGAAAAGAATCACTATACGTCAGTGTTCCCAAAGCAGTTCACGAACAAACAACTGGACAAAGTCGATGATAAGGGAATCGCAAAGCCTGGGTCCATACTGGAGAAGGGGGACCCGATCACACTTGGTTCCTTACCGCCAATGGTGCGTGAGGAGGACAAGGTCAAAGGCTCATTCGGTCGCTACCTACGCAATCGTCGTCGCGATGTGGCACAAACGTGGAAGTACAATGAGCCTGGTAACGTGCGTGATGTAGTCGAGCGTAATGATGGTACTTACGCAGTTACTGTGGAGACCCATCGTCCGGCTAAGGATAGTGATAAGCTTGTGGTAAGAAGCGGCGCAAAGTTTACGATCAGTAAGATTATTCCAGACGCAGAGATGCCACGCAACGCTGAGGGCACACCCTTTGACATGTTAGCCAACCCACTGGGTATACCTTCACGACAGAACCCAAGTTTTATTATGGAACTCCTGCTCGGAAAGATTGCAAAGAAGCGCGGCAAGAAAATTGTTATGCCAGCGTTCAACGACCCTAACAAGAAGTGGACCGAGACCATACGGCAGATGCTGGAAAAAGAAGGTATTGAGGACACCGAGAAAGTGTGGGACCCTGTAGCCCAACAGTTTTTAGAGAACCCAATTACCACAGGCAACATGCACGTATTGAAACTTATTCACCAGAGTGAGGGTAAAATGAGTGCGCGGGGTCAAGGCGGTTACACACAGTGGGAGCAGCCACGTAAAGGTGGTGACGAGATGGGACAAGCAAAGCGCTTCTCAGGGCTAGAATTATCTGGCCTGCTCTCGGCCGGTGCTTACGGTTACATCAAGGACGCGGCCACAGTGCGTGGTCAACGTAATGATGAGTACTGGCGTGCGCTTCGTAGTGGTAAGACACCACCAAAGCCAGGCCAGCCCTTTGCTTGGGATCGAACACAAGCCTTGTTACACGGCAGCGGTTACATGACGAGAGACATGGGCGCGGGTAAACAACGCCTAGGGCCACTTACAGATGTTGAGGTTGAGAGTTTTAAGGCTGAGGAGTTAAAGAGCGCAGACATGATCAGTTTTAAGAATGGTAAGGCCATCCCAGGGGGTTTGTTTGATGAGGCGCGTGCCAATAATAATCGGTGGGCTAAGATCAGCCTGGACTATCCACTTCCAAACCCCGCATTTGAAAAACCCATCCTAAAACTCCTTGGTCTACGTAAGGTGGATATGGAGAACATAATTACCGGCACGCAAGAGCTAGATGATTATGGTTCAGGGCCAGAGGCTTTGTACAAAGCACTCAAGGCCATCAATCATAAAGAGCGTAAGGCTGAAATGTTAGCCGTGATCAAGAGTGGTGTGAAGACGAAACGCCCACGCGCTATCGACACGTTGAATACACTAGAAGGACTTGAACGCAATAAACTAGCCCCGCAAGAATTGATGATCACTCAAGTCCCTGTTATTCCTTCACGCTTTAGGCCCTTCGCATTTCAGGGGGATGTGTTCCTGCCTGGCGACGTGAACGAGCTTTACACAGACGTGTTCCGTCTACGCGACCAGAACCGTGAGATCCGTGATAACCTAGGCGGTGAAGCCGCAGGTGATCATAGGATGGACGTATACAATGGTATGCGTGCGCTTTACGGTACATCTGGTACCAAGAACCGTAAGCTACAAGAAAAGAACGTAGAGGGCTTTCTAAGGCAAGTGCTGGGGTCGTCCCCAAAGTACTCTGTGTTCCAACGAAACCTGTTCTCCAAGACGGTGGATAGCAGTGCGCGTGGTGTTGCTGGACTTGACCCAACACTGGGTATCGATGAGGTAAGCATCCCCGCGGACATAGCCTGGAAGCTCTACGCACCCTACGTGCAGCGACGTCTAGTTAAGGGGGGTATGGAACCCGCCGACGCGTTGAAGGCCGTGGATGAGCGAACAAAGAGCGCAGAGGCTGTTTTGAAATCAGAGCTTGCCGTGCGCCCAGGTGTTGTAAACAGGGCACCTGCATGGCACAAATTTAATTCGACCGGGGCCTACTTTAAGGTTCACGAAGGCCCAAACATTCAGGTTAATCCCCTCATCACAGCTGGGCATAACATGGATTTTGATGGCGACTCCCATCTTAATAGCGTTATTTTATTACTCCCAAAAGAGGCCGTAAAATACTTAAAAACACGAACTTAATTCACGCGTATCTTTTTTAGTTGACACACCGTGGAATAAGTGTACAGTCGCGTATATGAAAGCACTTTCAACTAAACAATGGATCGACATCGCCTTGGAAACCCACGGAACCCTGTATGACTACTCACGCGTTGATTACAAGGGTGCGCTCGGAAAGGTAGAGATCGTATGCAAACTACACGGACCATTTTGGCAGGTAGCAGCCACACACCTACAAGGTAAAGGCTGTCCCACCTGTGCTAGAAATAAAAACAGTCAAAATCAAGCCTACACGACTGAGACCTTTAAAAGCAAAGCACGCGAAGTGCACGGGGAACGCTATGACTACTCGCGTGTTTTTTACACGCGTGCCCGCAACAAGGTAGAAATCATTTGTCCTATACACGGCCCCTTTTGGCAGGAGGCACGTCGTCATTTAAAAGGTAGTGGTTGTCCCGCGTGTGGTCGTGAAAAACCCAAACGAAAGCCCCGCAACGATTTATCGTTACAACAGCGTGTTAACAAATGCTTTGGTGAGGGTAAATACAACCTACCCGATGGTGCTCGTGCAACAAAAGACATTTTAGAAATTGTGTGTAGAGAGCACGGACCTTTCAGGCGTCGTGTTAGTGATCTATTAACAGGTTGTGGGTGCCCAATATGTTCACAAGAGACACAGCTGGAACAGAATAAACAGGCTTTCATTTGTAAAGCGCGTGAAGTGCACGGTGATATTTATGATTACACAAAGATTGTTTATGTGAACGCAATCAAACCCGTGGAGAATATAGTTTGTCGGGAGTGCGGGCCGTTCAAACAGACGCGTTCGAACCATCTGACTGGTAATGGGTGTCCTGTGTGTGGGGATAAAACGCGTAGGTACTCTAAGACTACACCCCGTAAGGAATGGATGAAAAAGTTTAGAGGTAACCATGCTAACCTTTATCATTATAAAAACCTTCCTTTAAAGTTTACCAGCACCTCGAAAATTAACATCACATGCCCTAAACACGGGGACTTTACACAACAAGCAATAGTCCATGCGCAGGGACATGGTTGTCCATCGTGTGTGCACATGGTTTCTTCGTATGAACATGAAATAGTTGCGTGGTTGCGTTCTGTGTTACCAAAAGGAACCCACATACAACAGAGTCGTAGAGATTTAATAAGTCCTCAAGAGCTGGACATATATGTTCCATCACGAAAGGTTGCCATTGAGTTTAATGGCACGTACTGGCACTGTCATGAACGACTAAAGGATAGACTTTATCATCAGAAAAAAGCATTAAAGTGCGCAGAACTTGGATTACAGCTATTGCACGTGTATGAATGGCAATGGGAGGCTTACGCAGATAAATATAAGTCTTTAATTTTAGCAAAACTTGGGGTTTATGGCACAACTGTCCGCGGTCGGAAAACAAGCGTAAAGCCTGTAACAAGTAGAGAAGCAAAGCAGTTTTTAGATCTTTATCATCTACAAGGCTCGTGCAACGGCGCATCTGTAAACATTGGGCTGTTCCACAATAATACGCTCTCAGGTGTAATGACATTTGGAAAGCCAAGGTTTTCGACGAAGGCCACCTGGGAATTAATAAGGCTGTGCTACAAGCCTGGCGTGAGTGTTACAGGAGGTTCTTGTAAACTCTTCAAACATTTTGATAGGGCTCATTTAAAACCTGGAGACACTGTGGTAAGCTTTGCGAACCTGGACTATAGTTCAGGGGGCGTTTACGAAACCCTTGGATTTCAGGAACGCACAGTGTGTGCACCAAACTACGTCTGGATATTAGGCGAGAAAATCCTGTCAAGATACCAGACACAGAAGCATCTTTTAAGGACTCTCCTAGGCACCAAGTTCAACGCTAAACTTTCTGAGACTGATAATATGCAAATAACAGGATGGAAAAAAGTATTTACAGCCGGCAACCTTCGCTATACATTCCATAAAAATGATTAAAGAGTTAACAACCAGCGAGCTTGAGAAGTTCCCTAACTTTGACAAGGAAAAGTACATTGCGTTACATGTACCCCTAGAGAATATTCCCCACGGGCCACTCCTAAAGAGAAAAAAAGGAAGCTCCGGTTCAGACATCAGCTTTCATAACAACAGCGAACTTGAGCAGTACGTTTTAACAATAGACGACTCAGGTTCCCTGGTGTGGGCGCGTGTGTCAGGCTGGTCGCGTCACGAGAATGTGTTACTTGAAATCGTAGAGCTTGAGAATGGTAAACAGTTGTTTACTGATGACGACCCACGGTCAGTAGTTGGCGTTGATCCTAACTCTACGGGACTAGGGTTGCAAAGGTTTACACCTTCAGAAGCACTAGCGAGACGCGTAATGGTCCCGTGCTCTCCAGAGCAAGGGTTAAGTTACGTAAAACCGTTTACACCCAATGAAGATCAGTGCTTTAACAGGTTTTACGATGCCTACAAAGCACAGGAAAAACTAAAGTTGAGTGGCACAGGGCCAACACGTATTGATGCAAGAAGTGGGATGTTCTTTCTGCGTGACTGTGTTCACGACACCACCACGCAACGTGTGGATGGTAGTGCTTGTGGTTGGACGCGTGTTACAGGGGTTGTAAGAACAAACGAGACTGTAACAGGTTACGACCTAACAGTCCCAGGCTATGAGACATTCATGAACAGTGATGGTGTTGTTCTTAGTAATACGCTTGGTATATTCGTGCCCTCGCTACCAGAGGCAGTGGAGGATGTGAAGAATCGCTTGATGCCTAGTAAGCAGATCTTCAGTATTCGTGACCCAGACAAGGTCATGAACGCACCTCAGCAGGATTTAATTCTAGGGCTTTGGAATGCGGCCAATTCACCGAGCAAAAAGACACATGTGTTCGAGACTGAGAGGGAAGCAATATTAGCAATTCAACAAGGTAGAGTTAGTCTTAGCGATGAGGTTAAGATCAATCAGAAGAAGGCTGCCAGCTTAGTTGAGTCCCACACAGAGGAGATTTTCAACAAGCAGGCCCTACAGACTAAGACTGCCAGGTATGGTGCAGGCGTTCTATTCCGTAATCCTGATGGGACATACCTATTAGAGGAGAATCAACCAGAGAAGGGCCCACCAGATGAATATGTTGGAAAGCTTAGGCCCGCTGGAGGAGGTAAATCAAAATCAGATAAGAACCTCCGCGAGACTATAATACGAGAGATCGGGGAGGAGTTTGGACTGTCTGAAGATTTTGTGAAGGATCGTATCAAACTCATAGGGTATATCAACCATGGTAAGTTCGAGGACTGCGCCATGTTTGAGATGGTTGACCACGGCCTTAAGCCAGGGGTGTATCAAGCGACCAACAGCCCAACTGAGAAGATTAAGCTGGTGAAGTCTACATTGGAGGACCCACTCTATGTAGGGGCCCATCCAAAAAAGCTCCGTAAGTATTCACTCAGGGGTTACCGCGGAATGGGTAGGAACAAGAACAAGATTACGCCTTGGGTAGGCGTCGATTTGGATGGAACTTTGGCCGAGATCGGTGACGAAGAATTTAACATCATGCACATAGGAAAGCCAGTGCCTAAAATGGTGGCTAAGGTGAAGCACCTTATGAAGAATAATACTGTGAAGATATTTACAGCGCGGGCACAAAATCCCAAATCTATTCCAGCGATCGAGGACTGGTGCCGACGCTATCTGGGTGAGGTGCTGGAGGTTACCAACATCAAGGACCCAGGCATGCAGTATCTTATGGATGATAGGGCAGTCTCGATTGAGAAGAACATGGGCACTGTGAAGAAAGCCACCATAAACGATGACAAGACCCTTAATAAAGTTGCCACGGTAGGTGACTGGGGACACGACCTTCAAGTGCCATCGACACCCACGGAGCCAGCCAGCTTAAACACAGAACCTAAGGTGGTTACGCAGGCACCATCCAAGTATGGCTTTGATGCCGCCACCAAGCGCCTTCTTGAACGCGAGGGCGGTAATACACTTGTGACGGATAGTGGAGGGCTTACACGCTTCGGTATTAGCCAGAACGCGCACCCAGACACAAACATCACGGACATCACTGAGCAACAGTCCATAGACATTTACAGGACGCAGTACTGGCCATCCGATCTTGATGATTTCCCTCGCATTCAAGAAAAACTTTATGACCTTCGTGTTAACGCAGGCCCGCGAAGTAATCGCTGGTTACAGAGTTCTATTAACAAACTTGGTGGCGACATAAAGGTGGATGGTCATTTAGGACCCTTAACTCTTAAGGCTATGGGTACTGTTGATCAGGGTCAGCTTTTCAAGGCTTTACAGGAAAGACAGATCGAGTACTATAATCACCTGATCAAAGTCAACCCTGCAAAGTACAAACAATACTATAATGAATGGATGCACCGTTCAAAGTTTGACCCTTTGGACTATTATGAATAGTTCCTCTCAATCAAGTTACGGTTTACATCAACTGCAATTGTTAACAAAATATAGCACAAAATGAACCTGATCAACCCCTTCATTAGTAAGAGTGCCGCCGCGGAATACTCCAATGGTACAACGCAACTCACGTTCCGCCAGAGCGACGCAAAACAATTCAAGGATTTTGCACTCGAGTTTGATGATGGTATTATTTACTTCGGGGATAACCCAGATAAGTACGGACGTGAGTCAGACACACACATAACAGTGCTCTACGGCCTTGAAGACTGTAGCCCAACGGAAGTCGCTGAGTTAGCTGCACACCGCAGACCAGTGCGCGTAAAGCTTGGAAAGGTATCACAGTTTGAGGCCAAAGATTATGACGTGTTGAAGGTAGAGGTAAAGAGCGCACAACTACACAACCTGCATCAGACGATAAGATCTAAACTGAAAAATGTAAACAAGTTCCCGGACTACAAGCCACACCTCACGCTTGCTTACGTAAAAAAAGGCAAGGGTGCTCCCTGGATAGGCGACGATCGTTTTGATGGTAAGGAGTTCACATTTGATAGGTTGACCTACACCTCTAAGACAAGACAAACCTATAATATTCAGTTCACCGGCACGCACACCAACCCATACACAACTAGGTTGCGTAAGTCTGGTGTTGACACCTCCGCGCATAACTCATTTAATTCCCCCAACATGAAAAACAGATTTCGTAAAGTAGCCAACCCTTACTTGGGGCCTTTGCTCGAAGAGCAACAAAATAAAGATCCAAACGAGCAAGCTGCACAAGATTATGTGAGAGCGCTATCCACGCCTCCAGAAGACCCTGCTGCATATTTTGGAGCAATGAAGGATCTAGCAGGACAAGGCGAGCTTGGTGGTAAAGAGCAGTCTTGGCTTGATAAGATAGACTGGCAAAACCTTCCTTGGGGTCGTATGGGTGCCGGTGGATTCGGTGGTGCAGGTTTAGGTGGGCTAATTGGCGGACAAAAGGGAGCCCTAGCTGGCGCATTACTTGGGGCACTCGGGGGTTATGGATACGATCAGTATCAGCAAGGCAACTTTAAAATACCTGGATTCAGTGAATAGTTATGAAGAACAACCCATTTACAGTAAACGCATACGCACAAGTAAAGTCGGCTGAGTTTGGTGACGCACCTGCCTTAGTTGGTAGCAGTATAACAAACCCGTATCAAAGCGACGGGTTACCAGGTTGGTCCAACGGTGGAGCTTCAGCCTACGGAGGTTACGGAGAGTTTTTAGATCCAAAAAATATGCGAGCGAGCCAAACCGCGCGTGAAACCGCACGAGCTCTCAAAAAACAGGAGGCGGAGGCCGCCGCCGTGGAGGCTGCAAAGAGACCATCATTCGTCGATAAATACGTCGATAAATACAACGATTATTTAGAGCGTGAATGGGGTGGTACATTTGGTAACCCAGAACCGGCTGGCCCAGCAGGAATTGGACTTGATTCGGTCTTTAACCCAAACACACCTCAGCCGACATCGTCATACGCTCCTTGGGAAGTCGCGCCCCGTGAAGGGCGCGACGCGCTCAATAATACAAGAGCATGGGAGGCTAAAAGAAAAGCACAGGAGACTAAAAGAAAAGCACAGGAGGAGGAGGCTAAATTTTACGCAGACATTGCAGAAAACAACCGTAAATACGACGCACGTATGATGGCTGATGAATACTCAAGCAATATGTTCACTGACAACAACGCACTTCGCGTTAACACTAGCCAAGGTTATGACCCAACCCAACAGAGTTATCCAGAGCAGACCCAACAGAATTTTTCAGGACAGAACCCTTTTACCTCACCTGATGCTGAACAAGCCGTTGCCGATCGCGCGGCGGCGTATGAACGGCGCATCAGCCCCGAAATAACCAAGGACCTGAACTCAGCAACTGCGGTAATGGCAGACGCTCAAGCCGCAGTCAGGGACAGGGAGAACTCACGTTACACAGACCCGACTGGACAGACACGCTCCTATAGTGAATATCAAGAGCCCGACACCGTACCTGAGCAGACACGCACCTACGGTAACTATCAAGAGAACGCAACACCAACGGCAGAATCGGATGGTTCGTTTGTGCTCCCTAATGGTAAGACTGTTTACACGAGCGAAGGAAACTCTATACAAGAATCTCTAGGGTATGCTAACCCTAATAAGGCTCAGGTTCGCTACAGAACAGATGGTGGTAGTGTAGAAGTGCCCGCAGCACGTTCAGAATCCACATTCAGTCATTTAGCCCCTAAAGCCCCTGAAATACCGTTGGGGTCTACTTTTAGTAACTTAAGAAAATAACGCGATGAACATATTTATAAAACAGGCGGCACCTTGGTGGTTAAAAGCGTTACCGACGCTTGGGGGAGGTGTGACCGGAGCTGGCATCGGCGCTGGAGTTAACACTACCATGCCAGAGGCAACACCCATGGAGCAGACATTTAGAATAGGGTCTAGCGGACTAACAGCCGCCGCCGCAATGAGTCCGTGGGGTAGATCAGCACTGCGGAATGCCTACACAAAACCAGGAAGGCAGCTCCTACAGCGCACACCAAGAAGAGGTTTACTGGGTAAGATGAAAGCCTTTGATCATAAATCAATCGTACCAGACTACAGCCCAGGAGCGCTCAGGTTTGCGCCTGTAAAGGGAACCTTAGTAGGTTCAGCAGCTTTAGCAGCTCCATTAACTTGGCCGGTTGTTCCCGACTACATAAATTCATGGCGTCGTAATATGAACCGTGTTACCGACGATTACGTAGAGTCAGATCATGACAGCTTTTTAAAGTACTGGATGACCAACATGGGAGAGGGTGTAGCAGAAATAAAAGGCGTGCGCGATTTCGTGACAGCGACTGCAGAAAAATCAAAGGCACAGTTGGCTGAGTATGGCAAAGAGTATGGCAAAAAAGTACTAACAGACCTTAAAGAAAAGACATTACCATTAGCCGTTGAGATGGGCAAGGAGATGGGCAAGGGCGTTGTCCCAGTTGGCACAGGTTTTGGTGTTGGAGGTGCAGCAGGGTATAGTATAGCAAGTCTTTTAACTAAACCTGTAAAGGACCGCGACACGGGCAAAGGTGAGCGTGCATACCAACGCCGCAACCAAATTAAAAATATTGCTGCACTTGTTGGGTCCACACTTGGCGCAGGTTTAGGCTACGCAGATTATCAAGCATCGAAGGGCAACGTAGTTGGTGATTTTTTTAAGAGTAAAGTCTAAATTATTAATGGCTGGACTTATGTCAGAATTTCTGGCATAAAACGCGTATGTCAAAACAACGGACACAAACACTTTCGGAGATATTGGAAACAATAGGACAGATCAAAGCGGCCTATGTGCCACCACAAGCCCTTGAACCTGCACCACCACAAGGACCACCACAAGGTGAAATGCCGCCCCCAGGTGCAATGCCGCCACAAGGACCACCACCAGGTGCAATGCCACCCCCAGGCGGACCACCACCAGGTGCAATGCCACCCCCAGGCGGACCACCCCCAGGCGGACCACCCCCAGGTGCAATGCCACCCCCAGGTGCAATGCCACCACAAGGACCACCACAAGGACCACCACAAGGACCACCACAAGGCGCTGATCCAGTGAATGAGATCTTAAATGCTATGGGTCAAATGGGCCAAATGATTGACCAACTCAAGGAGCAGACTGTAAATCAACAGCAACAGAATGAACAACTATCGCAGCGTATTCAAGGTTACGAGGCGCGTCAGGCCGAGGTGGACGGTAAGATGGAGCTCATGCTCAGCATCTTGAACAAACCAGCGGCAAACCAAACTTAACCATGATACGGATTAGAAAACCAGATGGTTCTGTAACTGAAGTGCCTGGCGGTTGCTTTGTAGAAGTTTCAGATAACGAGGGCAACGTTGCAGAGGTTACGTTTGTTGGTTCTAACTACGAGTTAAAACGCATTGCGCACAATAGTGGCAATACGGCACGCGATTATGCCAAGCTGTACGGTGTCAACTTCATCGATCAAG